>Ga0065704_10071503_pt1 | contig 10898 bp, 7 predicted proteins | sample SwiRhicommuniRL2_FD_59091 | JGI IMG/M metagenome (GOLD analysis project Ga0065704, IMG submission 59091) | Switchgrass rhizosphere bacterial communities from Rose Lake, Michigan, USA - RL2 v2 (version 2) | ecosystem: Host-associated > Plants > Roots > Rhizosphere > Soil | place: East Lansing, MI | reverse complement strand
ACAAAATGTAGAGATTATCTCCTTAGATATGTTGTCAGCTCCCCCTTTTCACAGATCTCCTTCTACAATTAATTTTTAAAGTAAAATAATTCAAAAACAAAAATATCCGGGCTTAGCAATCTTCTTTTCATGAAAAAATAAACCAAAAAACCAAATATGAATTAATTAATTAAATCAAATAAAATAAGGCAAAAAATTAAAAAAAAATTAAAAAAAACAAAATAACAATCAAATAAAAAGCAAAATAAATAACTTATTGATAAATTCGCATAGCACAAAAATTAAAAAATTATCAATGTCATGAAGAAAATCTTTATTTCGATCAGTATTTTAGCTATTTCTTTAGCAAATGCACAAAACAACAATGAAGCTCTGGGAAGAAAATTTGAAAACCAGAGAATTGAAAACAGTAAAAAGTTTGACGCTTACATAGCCAAGCGCTATGGACAAGACAGAAATCCGGAAGTTTTAAAGGAAATTGAAAAGCAAAGAATCAGTTTAGCAGGCTTTATTGAAGATAAACCTTATTTTTATGAAGCTTATGATCAGGATCAGATTATGAATTCTAATTCTGACTACTTGCAGGGTGGTACTATCAGTGGGTTAACAGGTTCTTTTAATGGAGAGAATATTAAATTCACTATTTTTGACGGAAGCTCCGTTCCAGGCACACCTGGACGTGTGTTTGACGGCCATGTATTTTTCAACAATGCTACAGGCAGAATAAGCAATAAAGAAGCCACCACTGTAATATATGGAGATCATGCTACATCCGTTGCCGGTTTTATTGGTGCCAGAAATTATCCTTATTCAGCTACACTTAACGATGGGAGTACCAGAACTGTTAATTTTAAAGGTATTGCACCTAATTCAACCATAGATGCCTATGCTTTCTTACAAACAACATTACCTGGTGACACAAGCCCAAGTACTGTTTTTCAAAAGATAATCAGAGCACAGCCTAAAATATCCAATCATTCTTATGGTGGCAACTATGGATGGGGTAGAGGAACTGTAAGTGGCGCTACAGCATGGATCTGGAATGGGGCTTTTGGCAGTCCAAACACTTCTTTTGATGCTCAGGGTACTTATTTTAACAATGACAGGGATTATGATCAGATTGTTTATAATAATCCTTCATACATTATCGTAAAATCTGCTGGCAACTCCTATGGAGATGGACCAAGCGCTGCCACAAGTACTTATAAAAAATATTACTCAAATTCTTCAGGAGCTTTGGTAGAATTTGCCGCTACTGATACTTTACCAGCATCAAATTGCTCGCTTGGGTATGATTGTATTGGTATTGGATCTTTAGCTAAAAATATTATTATAGTAGGAGCAACTGATAGAATTACAACCAACGGAGGAAGATATACATCCTCAACAGATGTTATCCATTCTTCTTACAGTAGCGCAGGGCCAAGAGATGACGGTGGTATAAAACCTGATATCTCAGCTGTAGGAACTTCTGTAGCCAGTGCATCTACAGCCAATGGCGCAACAGGTACCCAAAGTTTAACAATAGGTGATGGAACTTCCTATTCCGCTCCTGTAGTAACCGGCATTATAGGTCTTTGGACGCAAATCAACAAACAACTCTTTAACAATGCAGAGCTTAATGCTGCTTCTGCAAAAACTCTAATGATTCACTCTGCTTTAGAAGCAGGTAATCCAGGTCCCGATCCACATTTTGGCTGGGGATTTATTAACGCAAAAAAAGGAGCAGAAATTCTTGTAGGAAAATCTAATAACTCACTAATTTTCAGCGATGAAACATTAACGACTGAAGTAACTAATACCAAGACTGTTAAAGCATCCGGAAGTGAACCGTTAAAAGTAACAATTTCATGGACAGATCCTGAGTTTACAAACTTTACAAGCCAATGGGGTAATGTGTACAATAACAGAACTTCAAAATTAGTCAATGATTTGGATTTAAGAATCATTGATACTACAGACAATACTACTTACCTTCCGTGGAGGCTTGATTACAACAATCCTATGACAGCATTAAAAGGTGACAATACAGTAGACAATGTTGAACAGGTCGTAATTGATACTCCAACAGCAGGTAGAAATTACCGAATTGAAATTACCAACAAAGGAACTCTGGTAAATAATACAGGGGCTACTACTCCTCAAAACTATTCAATTATCATCACAGGAATAGGATACACTTCAGTTCTGGGAACCCATGAAGCACCAGCCTTAAGTAATCTTGCTATAGCTCCAACTGTTACAAAAGATTTCACAAACATTTTAAAGGCCCCCAAAAAATCAACTTTCACTATTTATGATTTGTCCGGCAAAAAATTACAAAGCGGCACCATCAACAGCGATCAAGAAACCGTTGATTTATCAGCTTATACAAAAGGTATTTATATCGTCGAAGTAAAAACCGATCAAGAGGTTATAACTAAAAAAGTAATTAAGGAATAATCAATCAGACCATAATTTTATTGCAAAATACTAACAGTTGTTAGTATTTTGTTTTTTTATGTATATTTGCTTCCTATGGAAAATACACTTCACGAAAAAGTTTCTCAGGATATACTACTTAAAGCGTATAATCATATGATGCTGGCTAAAGCAATGGCCGATATTTACGAAGAAAACAGAAATGTCTGTAAATATGTACACAGTACCTCAAGAGGTCATGAAGCCATTCAGCTAGCAACTGCCTATCAATTAAAAAAAGAAGACTGGATTTCCCCTTATTATAGAGATGAAAGTATTCTTTTGGGAATAGGTTTTGAACCATACCAGCTAATGCTTCAATTATTGGCTAAAGCTGAGGATCCTTTTTCAGGAGGCAGATCTTATTATTCTCATCCATCAAGCAGGGATGAGAACAAACCTAAGATCATCCATCAAAGTTCTGCTACCGGTATGCAGACTATTCCTACAACCGGTGTAGCTCAGGGAATAAAATATATTCAGGACTTCAATCTTCAGCATTTTGAAAATAATCCTGTGGTAGTTTGTAGCCTTGGTGATAATTCGGTAACAGAAGGTGAAGTAAGTGAAGCATTACAATTTGCGGCATTACATCAGCTTCCCATCATATTTCTGGTTCAGGATAACGAATGGGGAATTTCTGTGACCAAGGAGGAAGCAAGAACCTGTGACGCGTATGACTTTGTAGCTGGATTTACGGGATTAAGCAGAATGAGAGTGGACGGAACTGATTTCATAGAGAGTTTCGAAGCGATGAAAAAGGCCGTGGATTTTGTAAGAACAGAAAGAAAGCCATTGGTTGTTTGCGCAAAAACGGTACTGATTGGTCACCATACTTCTGGTGTAAGAAGAGAGTTTTACAGAAACGAAGAAGATTTAACAAAACATAGAGCTAAAGATCCGGGAGAAATCCTTAGAAAACAATTACTGGAAGCAGGTATTGATGAGGATCATTTAAAACAAATTACAAAAAAAGCCCGTCTTGAAGCTGAAGAGGCTTTTGAAAGAGCTAAAAATGCGGAAGATCCAAAACCGGAAACCGTAATGCAGCACATCTTCGCCCCTACTCCTATTACTGAAGAAGCGGGAACCCGTGAACCAGCTAACGGAGAAAAGATCGTAATGGTAGATGCTGCCATCCATGCTATACAGGAACTTATGTGGAAACACCCTGAAGCGTTGCTTTACGGACAGGATGTGGGAGAAAGAATTGGAGGAGTTTTCCGTGAAACGGTGACTTTAGGAAAAAAATTCGGTAGTAAAAGAGTTTTCAATACCGCTATCCAGGAAGCTTATATCATTGGATCTACAGCAGGAATGAGTGCTGTAGGATTAAAACCTATCGTAGAAGTTCAGTTTGCTGATTATATATATCCGGGGATTAACCAACTGATCACCGAAATTTCCAAATCAAGCTACCTAAGCGGAGGGAAATTCCCTGTCAGCAATATTATCCGTGTTCCTATTGGAGCATATGGAGGTGGTGGACCTTATCACAGTGGCAGTGTTGAAAGCATCCTGGCCAATATTAAAGGAATTAAAATAGCCTACCCAAGCAATGCCGCAGACTTCAAAGGACTGTTAAAAGCAGCCTATTATGATCCTAACCCTGTAATAATGCTGGAACACAAAGGATTATACTGGAGTAAAGTTCCGGGAACTGAAGATGCCAAAACAATAGAACCTGCTGAAGATTACATCCTTCCTTTTGGAAAAGGAAAAGTAATTATTGAAGCAGATCAAAATGAAACTGAAAAAGGCAGAACTTTATTAGTTATTACCTATGGAATGGGAGTTTACTGGGCTAAAGAAGCTGTTAAAAACTTCAACGGCAGAGTGGAAGTTATTGATTTAAGAACTTTAATTCCACTGGATGAAGAACTTGTTTTTGAAAGAGTAAAAGCTCATGGAAAATGTATTGTTCTGACAGAAGAACAGCTTAACAATTCTTTTGCAGAAGCTTTCGCGCACCGTATTTCGAAAAACTGTTTCAAATATCTGGATGCACCGGTAGAAACGATGGGATCTTTGGATGTCCCTGCTGTTCCTATCAATCTTGTATTGGAAAAGGAAATGTTACCCAATGCGGAGAAGCTCTCCAAAAAGATCGAAGAAATGCTGCAATATTAAGCTTATCTAAAATAACAGCCTCTAATTTTTTTTAGAGGTTTTTTTTATGTTTTTTTTCATTACTTTTAAATAAAGATTATCCACCTAAATCCCAGACTATTGTAACCAAAGAAAACTTAAAAAATTATTGCTGACAGATACTTTACAGTAAAATTCCATCACAGTTTGGTATTCATTTTGTCTGCACACCAAAACACATTCTTCTTTATGATCACTACAAAATACGTTAACTATAAACAGGTTCTTAATCTATCAGGCACTCCACTCATCTTAATTTCTATCTGGTGCACACTGATTACAGTTCTATTCTATTTCTTCAATTGGCAATGGATGACTATTCCTTGGGTTCCGGTTGCAGTAATCGGTACCGCAGAGGCTTTTTTAGTTGGATTTAAAAACAACCAGGCCTACGACAGACTTTGGGAAGCCAGAAAAATATGGGGTGGAATTGTGAATTCCAGCCGGTCGTTTGCTTCCATGGTACAGGCCTTTGATACTAAAAATGAAGAAATAGGGGTCTTTGATCTGGAAGACCGAAAAAAAAGAATCATTTACCGCCATATTGCATGGTTATATACTTTCCGTGAACAGCTTTTAATCCCTACAGAATGGGAACACATTAGTGCTGAAAATAAATTCGGAAGAATTAATTTAAGGAGAAACAGACTAATCAAAGCAGGATTTCCGGATTATGGGAGAGCCCCCATTTTCCTCCATAAATATCTTTCCGAAGAAGAATACGATCTTAAGAGTAAATATAAAAACTTTGCTACCTATCTGGTTTCTCAGCAAGCCAAGGATATTAATGAGCTTAAAAACATGAATGCCATCACAGACTTCAATCAGGTACAACTACAAACCTGTTTGAATGAATTCTATGGTTTCCAGGGGCAAGCGGAAAGAATCAAGAAATTCCCATCCCCAAGACAGTTTGCCAGTACCGCATTTGTCTTCAACATTCTGTTTATCATGCTACTCCCTCTTGGGTTAGTGAATGAATTTGCCAAACTGGGAGACTGGGGCATCTGGACTTCCATCCCTTTCTGTATCACCATTGGCTGGATTTATATTATTATGGAACTGGTAGGAGACTATTCTGAAAACCCTTTTGCCGGACTTATGTTTGATGTCCCTATGCTTTCCATCTGCAGAACTATAGAAATAGACCTGCTTCAAATGACCGGTGAAACTGATCTGCCAGATCCTATCGCATCTAAAAATGGAGTCCTGGTATAATTACAAATAGTGGTTAATCACAAGATGAAACAGACAATTAATATACTGCCTTTTACAGAATAATAGCTGTTGTATTTTTTACTTCAGAAATCATAAACGAGCTGTGCGTACTTGCGATGTGCTGAAGCGTCGTCAGTTTTGTCAGCATAAAACTACGGTAGTCTTCTATGTCTCTCACTCCTATCTTAAGGATATAGTCGTAGTCTCCACTTACATGAAAACATTCTGTAACTTCTTCAAGATTCATCACTTCTTTCTCAAACTGCAATACAAATTCTTTTTTGTGCTGTATTAACTTTACATGACACAGAACAATAAAATTCCGGTGGATCTTATTCCTGTCCAGTAAAGCTACATATTTTGAAATAACACCTGCATTTTCCAGCTTTTTCACACGCTCATAAACAGCTGTTACAGATAATCCAAGCTTGCCAGACAGTTCTTTGGTAGTTTGTTTACAGTCTTCCTGTAAAAACAGGAGCAGTTTTTTGTCAGTTTCGTCAAGTTCCATAGATAAATTTTTGGTCAAAATTTAATATCTCCGAAGATACTAAATATATTTTCTAAATAAACAAACAATCGCAGTTTTATATTCTATAAATTCAAATTTATGTTGTAATAATTATGAAAATGATGCAATTTGGTTCCATAAAATAAAAACAACGCTTATGGAAAATTTCAATGCAGCCAATGAAATACAGGATCTTCAGTATTTTGGTGAATTCGGGGGAGTGAATCCTTCTATTTCAGACAGCTCTACTTATACTTTCCTTTCCGCAAAAACAATGTTTGATACTTTTGAAGGAAATGCGGAAGGATGTTATCTGTACTCAAGACATTCCTCTCCAATGAATCTTTATCTGGCTCAGGCACTTGCCAAATTGGAAAATACAGAATCCGCCAATGTAACAGCTTCCGGAATGGGTGCTATTACTTCTGTTCTGATGCAGGTATGCAAAGGTGGAGATCATATTATTTCCAGCAGAACAATTTATGGTGGAACATACGCGTTTCTTAAAAACTTTCTGCCACCTTACCATATTGAAACATCCTTTGTAGATATCGGAAATTTCGAGTCTATAGAAAATGCCATACGACCTAATACTAAAGTCATTTACTGTGAAAGTGTAAGCAACCCACTTCTTGAAGTGGCAGATCTTAGAAAGCTTTCGGAAATCTGTAAAAAACATAATTTAAAACTGATTGTCGACAATACTTTTTCACCTCTTTCCATTTCTCCAACATCACTTGGTGCGGATATCGTGATCCATAGTTTAACGAAATTCATTAATGGAAGCAGTGATACTGTAGGTGGTGTCTATTGTGGAACTCAGGAGTTCATTAACGATACAAAAAATGTAAACTCAGGAGCTTGCATGCTTCTTGGTCCTACTATGGACAGTTTCAGATCTGCCAGTATCTTAAAAAACCTGAGAACCCTGCACATCAGAATGAAACAGCACAGCTACAATGCAATGTATCTTGCCGAAAGATTTGAAAAAGACGGATTGAAAATATCTTATCCAGGGTTGGAGTCTCATAAAAACCATGAATTAATGAAAAGTATGATTCATGAAGAATACGGATATGGAGGGTTATTAACGCTGGATGCCGGAACTACGGAAAAAGCCAATGAGCTGATGGAAATGATGCAGACAGAAAATCTGGGCTATCTGGCCGTAAGTTTAGGGTTTTATAAAACCTTATTCTCATGTTCCGGAAAATCTACTTCTTCTGAAATTCCGGAAGAAGAGCGTGCTTCCATAGGAATTTCTGATGGCCTGATCAGATTCTCCATCGGTTTGGACCACGACATAAAACGAACATACCAAAAAATGAAAGAATGCATGCTTAAAGTAGGTGTTCTTACCCATGAAAACATTCCTATACTCTAAATTTATTGTTATAAAAGCTGCCGGTTTTGGCAGCTTTTATTTTTTATGGTAATGATGAGGAAAAGCATCCTCCGGTTTCATCTTAAAAATATTCAGTAAAACCCAGGATTTCAGGAAGCCGTAGCCGTAAGAAAACATCTGGATATAAGTGGATATAACTGCCATACCGGCAATACTTATATTTTTAGTAAGAAGCAAGGCATGGAAAAGCACCAAAAAGGTATACAGCCCATAAAAAGCAAGGATAATTCCTCTTCCCAGCACAAAATATTCCAGAAATCCCATTATATATCCCAGCATAAATAGTGTGGGAAAAGCAAAAGAGATCTTCACATAATCAGGATGTCTTTGATTAAGAATAGGCCTTGCACAACCGAATTGATAGACCTGTTTGGAAAATTTTCCAAAATCCACTCTCCGTTTGTGATACACCGCAATATCATCAAAAAAAGCTGTAGTAAAACCATTTTCCCAAAGTGTCATTGACAAATCGGGATCCTCTCCTATTCTCATTTCTGAAAATCCGCCTACTTTTTCAAAAACCGCCTTTTTTACGCCCATATTAAAACTTCTGGGCTGAAATTTTGAAACCGCTTTTTTACTGCCCCTGATTCCTCCTGTTGTAAAAACAGAAGTCATAGAGTATGAAATAGCTTTCTGCATCAGATTAAAACCTTTATGTGCTTTATCTGCCCCACCAAATGCATCACAAGGAATACTAACGATATCTTTTTTAATATGCTCAATGTAATCCTTCTCAACGATTACGTCACTGTCTACAAAAACCAACCATTTATTGGCGGCTCTTGCTGATCCGTAATTCCTTGTCAGTCCCGGTCCGGAATTATCCTTTCTGAAATATTTAATATCCAGAACTTCGTCAAAATGATGTATCGTAGGTTTCAGGTCTATCACAGAGCCATCATCCACAATAATAATTTCAAACTCTTTATCCGTCTGTTGGGTAAGGGAGGTCAGCAACTCAAAAAGCTCGTCTTTTCGGTTGTAAATAGCAACAATAATGGAAATACTAGGTTTCAAATTGAAAATTTGTCAAAATTAACCATTCATAAAGGAATTCACAAACAGTTTAACAGGTATTCACCGAAATTAACACCATCATGCTTTTAGACAGCATTTTAATCACGGACTCCCGAGGTAGTAATTCCCTTCGTTTGTTGATTTTAATACATTAAATTGACATTTTAAATAAATGAGAACCTATATACTATTGATGGAAATATAAAAGATCCTTTAAAAAAAAGAACAAATTTCAATTTGAAATCTGTTCTTTAAATAGAAACTATAATTTTATTAATTTCCATTTTTGGGCATTGCCGGTATTGGCTGCCCAAATCTGGATTTTTGTTCCATTGGCTGCAGAGCCATTATTGACATCAAGATTAGCACCTGGTGCATGAGCGGGAGACAGACTATAATAATCATTTCCCAGCGATGTTATTTTCCATTTTTGGGCATTCGTTCCATTATCTGTATATATTTGTACCTGAATTCCATTAGCTGTACCGGAATTGGATACATCTAAAGATTTTGTAGGAGCATTAAGAGGCTGTAGCTTATAGTATCCTCCACCCACATCGGTAATTTTCCATTTTTGGGCGGTATTACTATTAGAAGCCCAAAGCTGAACTTTTGTTCCGTCTGTTGTCCCTGCATTCAAAACATCCAATACACTAGTACCATTCGTTGCAGAAACCAACTGATAGGTGGCTCCGGAAGTAATTCCACCTATTGGCGTTGTTCCGTCTCCATACACCGTATTTTGTCCATACAGCACATTGGTAGCACCCGAAAAATAAGAAGCTATATTGGTAGCACCCAAATCATAATACAGAAAAACACCATATCCATCATTCTTAGTTCTCTGTGCAAAGCTTGTAGCGGTAGAACTACTTGTAAAAGAAGAAGTTCCCGGATTTACATTCACTGCAGCAGCACCTTTATGAGCACTATCCAAACCCGGTATATTAGGAGCAGAATATGTACTGTAATAAGGATTCCAGGCATAATCTACTTTCGATCCAACCGTTACCCCATTATAAGAAAGATTGCTCGCGGAAGGGCCAATATTGTAAAAAGAAATAATCTTTGTGGGAAGTAGGTCCCTAAGGGCAGTCACCAGATAAACAAATGAAGACTGATTAGGCTGAGCAGTTCCATTAGCCCCATAATTGGCGTACTCATCATCAAAGTCAATACCATCCAAGCCATAAGTATTCACAGCATCAGCTAATTCCTGAGCAAAAGCCTGGGCTGCAGCCTGAGTCGGAAAATTGGCAAATCCAGCTCCCTGGTGGTTACCTAGAATTGATAACATGACTTTAATTCCTTTATCCTGCAGAGGTTTTATATAGGTATTTTTATTGGTAAGTACATTGGTAACCTGATCATTAAAATGCAAATAGGCCTTCTGGGTAGAAGTATTATAGTTGATGTTGGCAGCAAAAATAATGGCCACATCAAAAAGCTGCCTTCCATCCGCCAGTTTATATTTACCTACTTCCCGGATATCATTGTTATTCACCTCAACATACATAACGGAAAGAGGATTCTTTCCAAAAGCAGCAACTTTGGAATTCAAATCTCCCCTGGCTGATAAAGATTGATCTTTTGAAGTTGTTGAATCTTCCAAACGATCAGAATTACATGAAACAATACTGAACATGCTCATCAATAAAATACATAGAGATACTAAACTAATTTTTTTCATAATACAATTGTTTATTTCAAATGTAAAATAAGACCCAGTAAATCATTAATGATAAATTATCAAAATCATACACTATTTTATCAAAAAGAAACAAATAAAATAAACAATAGTAAATAAAAACACAAAACAAACAACAGATTCTTATTTTTTCAAAAAATAAGATGGTATTAAAAAAACAAACCGGAATTAAAATATAAACATATGACTAAAGCTGTTGAAAGAAAAAGTAAACAGCAGCAGAAAAAATACATAGAAAATAAACTTCTGAAATAAACAATCCAAGAATATAGAGTGCAAAACAACAGACTGATGAAATCAAAAATCCAATTAAAATAGTAATAACCCATACATGTAAAGAATATTGAAAGGGTCTCGGGTTTTTAAGAACAAAGAACAATAATACGAAGCCTATGCAAGCAAGACCAATACTTATCCATTCTAGTCTG
>Ga0065704_10071502_pt1 | contig 10899 bp, 3 predicted proteins | sample SwiRhicommuniRL2_FD_59091 | JGI IMG/M metagenome (GOLD analysis project Ga0065704, IMG submission 59091) | Switchgrass rhizosphere bacterial communities from Rose Lake, Michigan, USA - RL2 v2 (version 2) | ecosystem: Host-associated > Plants > Roots > Rhizosphere > Soil | place: East Lansing, MI | reverse complement strand
AGGGGTTTTCAGGATAGTGGTGGAGCCGGGTGCTATATTGGAAATCTCCTCCCTGGGGTTTGAAACCAAAGAGATAAAAGTAAGCAGGAACGAATCTTCCATTACCATTCCATTGGAAGAGAAAGCAGCAAAACTGAATGAAACAGTGGTAACAGCTTTTGGTATTGAAAAAAGTTCCAAAGAGATAGGTTACAGTGTGGCCAAAGTAAGTGGCGAAGATATCAACCGTGCCAACTCCGGAAACCTGCTCACAGGTCTTGCAGGAAAAGTATCCGGCCTGAACATCGCTATCCAGAGTGCAGATATGAATCCGCAGATGCGGGTATTATTGCGCGGGATCCGTTCTTTTGGCGCAACAAGTAATAACCAGCCGTTGTTCATCATGAATGGAACGCCGTTATCCTTTGGTTCTGATCAGGCATCCGCGAGCCTGGTATTGGATTTCATCAATAACATCAATCCTGCTGATATTGAAGACGTAACCGTACTGAAAGGAGCGAATGGTACTGCGTTATATGGTCCGGAAGGAGTGAATGGCGTGATCATCATCACCACTAAAAAAGGGCAGAAAGGAAAACCCGCATTCAATTACAGGAATAGCACTTCCTTTCAGCGCATGGATTTCCGGAATGATCTCAGCAGGCAAAGAACATTTGGTACGGGAACCGGCAATGTGGATGCAAATGGGAAAGGTATTTATAGTCCTGTTAATAATAATGGCTGGGGCCCTGCTTATAACGGAGCCTTGGTTTCCATTGGCCGGCCGGATGAAAACGGCGATCTGCAACAGGTAACTTATTCCGATAAAAAGGATGCCCGCCGGTTTTTCCAGGTAGCGCATACCATACAAAACAACCTGTCTTTATCACAATCAGATGCCAACTCTGATTTTTACCTGGGCCTGAACCATGTTACACAAAGTGGAATGGTGCCTGGAGATAAACAGAACACCATGAGCCTTTTCTTCAGTGGTGGCAGAAAACTGGGCAAACTCAACGTTCAGCTGAATGTGAACTATGCCCGCAATACTTCCAATACCGGACCGGAATTCCTTTCGCTGCTGAGTACACCTACTTTTATTCCATTACTGAGCTATAAAGATTATAAGAACGATAAATGGTCTGATAACAATCACTACTGGTACGATACAGATGTGATGAGCCCTTATCAGTTGGCTAAAGAAAGCAGGAGCGATGCCACCAGCAATGCCGTGGTGGCAGGCCTGGTATTAAACCTGAAAGTGCTTCCCTGGTTAACGATCACAGAAAAACCAGGCATTGTATACAATGGCATTATAGAAAAGAACACCCGGATGCCCGTTATTTTTTCTGATTTCGCATTATTGTACGGTGGCCCGGAAAGATATCGCAATAAACCATCCTGGCTGAAGGAAGAATCGAGGATGGCCACCAGTTTGAATAACGACCTGTTAATTACTGCATTGAACAAAGCAGGGTATTTTAATTTCAGGTCAACCGTAGGCGCTTCCGTTCGCGAAAGCTTTACAAAAGAAATGACTGGTTCCGGCAATCCCGTGGTGCCGGTATTTAACCTGGCTTTTTCCCGTGATCCTGCAAGCGCCGGTGAAAAATCCCTGCTGAGCCGCTTTTATTCCTTCTTTGGTACTTCCGGCATTGGGTATAAGGATCGTGTTTTCGTGGAGCTGATGGCAAGGAACGATTGGGATTCCAAACGTGCCAGAGTAGGAAGAGGCAAAGACCTGTACGTAGGCGCCAATACCTCTGTAATACTGAACGAGGTGATCCCTTCCCTCGGAAATTTCAAATGGTTATCCCGCCTGCAATTGCGCGCAGCAGTGAATGGTACTGCCAATATGAACATTGAGCCTTACCAGTCTGAAAGGACTTTACAATTGGCTTACGGTGGTGGCTTTCCTTATGCAGGCACCACAGATGATGGCATCTTAAGTTACGAGTTCATGGATGGTAACCCCAATCCTTACCTGAAACCGGAAAAGATCCTCACACAGGAATACGGGGCTTCTTTCAATCTTTGGAAAGACAAGGTATTACTGGATGTATCCTATTATACCCAGCGGAATAACGGGGTGATCATGAAAGTAGCCATCCCCTGGTTAAGCAGTGGCAGTACCATCGATAACCTCGGTGTATTGCGTAATTACGGCTGGGAAATGGACCTCAAACTGAATCCCATCTTCAAATTAAAGAACAGCCTGACCCTTACTGCAGATGTACGCCTGGCGATGAACAATAATAAAGTGTTATCCATCAGTGAAGTGTACGAAGGTGTTTTTCCACTGAAAAAACCTTACTGGGGAAGCATGTATGGTATTATGGCCCGCACAGGCCAGACTGCATTTGAATACCAGGTGTATGACTGGAAGCGTGATCCGGAAGGCAGGGTGATTGTAGATAAAACAACCGGCATGCCCGATGCGGACATGGATAAAGAGATGTTCAGCGGTAAAACCCTTCCGAAGTTTACAGGTGGTTTAAACCTGAACCTCTCCTGGAAAGGTTTGTCATTTGCCATCCTTGGTGAATTCAACCAGGGTGCGATGCATTATTTTGAACAGGGAGGCGCGCAGATACAAAGCGGTATGCATGTGCTTACCACCTATAATAACCGTGAGCCTTTCATTTTCCCCAATTCAGTGTATGAAGACGGTACACCCGGAAAGTATGTGAACAACACTTCTGTTTATGTAAGCAATACCAACCAGCAGCTGTACAATCATTATATGAATACCAGTACACTGTATCTCGTGAAAGCAGACTTCCTGAAAATACGGGAGATCGTGATAGCCTATGAGCGTTTCTTCAGATCAAAACTGATTAAGAAGGTGAACCTGAGTGTATATGGAAGGAATATATTCAACTATTATCCAAAGGACAATGTATATGGTGATCCGCAATTGATAAAAGGCCCCGGCAGCAGAGGTTACAGAACTATTCCTGACAATCTCACCGGCTCTTCTTCTGGTGTATCTACTGTGGCTGGTGTTGCACAGTATGGTGTTATTACCACTTTTAGTTTCTAATAAAATGAATGTTATGCGTAATCAATATAAATTACTGTTTATCGCTTGTGTGATCTTATTCGCCGGTTGTAAGAAAGGGTGGATCGATATTAACTATAACCCTTTGCAGTTAACGGAGAATAACTCAACGCCGGACCTTATCCTGCCGAACCTGCTCATCAGTAGCCAGGCCATTGTGGATGACGACTGGCTGCAGGGTTTAATGGGTTACTGGGCTTTTGGTGAATATCCTTCAGGCTCTCCGGAGATCTCCTATTATCCACTGGACCATCAGTTTTTGGCTTCATCAGTACCTAATATCGATATATTCCTGTTTGAGCAAAATGCCCTGCGGCATGAGCAGCCTTATTATGTGGGTATCGCAAAAGTGCTGAAAGCTTTGCAATGGAGCCGGGCTGTGGACATCAGTAACAACATGCCTTACGGAGATGTAGGGAAAGTGGAAATAAGGAAACCCCGTTATGATGAAGGCAGGGTGATCTATGAAAGCCTGATAAAAGAACTGGATGCCGCTATGACACTGATCAAGGGAGCACCCCAGGACAAGGCACTCCGTATTGGTACAGCAGACATTATGTTCAAAGGGGATAAAACCATGTGGGTGAAATTCATCAACACGCTCAAATTGCGGTTGCTGATGCACCAGGCCAGCAGAACAGACCGGGCTGCATATATCCAGGCAGAAATTGCGAAGATCACTGCAGAGGGTACCGGATTCCTGAATAGCGGAGAAGATGCAGATGTAAATCCCGGTTATACAGATATAAAACCTGCGAAATATTTTTCGAAGTACTCCGCTTTTGATATCTATACCCGTTATGTGCTTGTCTTAGGAGGCCAATATATTCCATATTGGCAAGTGGCTTCAGCGAATGTAACTGCCATGAACATGCTGAAGGAAAGTAATGATCCGCGCCTGCGTTTCTTTTATTCCCCTGCCCGCCTGCCTTTACCGGCTGGTGCTGCTGAACCGTTCACACAGCCTGGCCCTGTTGAATTCAGAGGCAATAAGTTAGGGTTACCAATAGACAGGTTGCAATATCCTTACCAGCAAACAGATTATGTATCGCAGGTAGGAGGGGTAAGGGCTATACGCACTGCAGTATCTCCTGCATCCACTGGCATCATCAAGGGATACAATATGGATTCATGGATCATGACCAGTATAGAAAGTAAATTCCTGCAGGCAGAAGCTATTTACAGAGGCTGGTTAGCAGGTGATGCGCAAACAGCTTATAAAGAAGCAGTGAAAGAATCCTTTCGTTGGTTGAATGTAGGTGGTAACAGTAATACGCCTGCTTTGTCTGATGCCGCCTTTGATACCTGGTATGCACAGGAAATCGCTAATCCCAAAGTGAGTTGGGCTGCTGCACCGGATAAATACAAACTACTCATGTTCCAGAAATATATGGCCTTCAATGGTATCGAGCCTTTTGAATCATGGGTGGACTACCGGCGTAATGGCGCATTTCCTGCTATCCCTTTATCTTATGATCCTGCCCGTACATCAGACAAAATGCCGATAAGGCTTCCTTATCCCGTGAGTGAATTATTACTCAATAAGGAGAACCTGCAGGCACAGGGTACCATAGATGTATTCACCAGCAAAATATGGTGGATGCCGTAACCTTTTAAAATCAATGTGTGTTATGATAAATTTTTGTGGCCGAATAGCCGCAGCGGCTATCGCTATGTCAGTATTTTTTAACGGAACTGCCTCTGCACAGGATGTGCCATTGGATGCAGCTGTGAAAGTGGGTAAACTACCCAACGGCTTCACTTATTATATCAGGAAGAACAGTGTGCCTGAAAAAAGGGCCGTGATGTACCTGGTGAACAAAGTGGGTTCCGTACTGGAAACAGATGCGCAACAGGGCCTCGCGCACTTCCTGGAACATATGGCCTTTAATGGTACCACCCATTTTCCCAAAAATGAACTGGTGGATTATCTGCAGAAAGCAGGTGTGCGTTTTGGCGCAGACCTCAATGCATCCACCTCATTTGATGAAACTATCTACCAGCTGCCGGTAGGCACAGAAGATAAAACCCTGTTCCGCAACGCGCTGCAGATATTGCGGGACTGGGCACAGGGTATTACGCTGGAAGGAGAGGAGATAGATAAAGAGCGTGGTGTGATCCTGGAAGAAAAACGCCAGCGGCTCGGCTCCTCCCAACGCATACAGAATAAGGTATTCCCGGTATTGATGAATGGCTCCCGCTATGCATTTCGTATGCCCATAGGCACTGAAGAAGTGTTGAAGAACTTCAAACATGAAGAGATCCGGAAGTTTTATGAGGACTGGTACCGGCCAGACCTGCAGGCGCTGATTGTAGTGGGAGATATAAATGTATCTGCCACAGAGAAAGCGATTATTTCCCTGTTCTCTAACCTGAAGAACCCGGCACAGCTGAAGAAGCGGGAGGAATTCACCATTCCGTTAAACGGTAAGAACCAGTTTCTTACCGTAACAGATCCGGAAGTATCTGCTGCCAGGATGGAGATCACCATCAAACATCCGGCCATGGAAATGAAAACGGTGGCGGACTTCCGTGAATCCACAAAACGGATGCTGTTTGGTATGATGATGGCCAACCGTTTATCCGAAATAGCGCAGCAACAGGATGCGCCTTTCCTGAGTGCCAGCTGCAGTATCGGAGAAATGATCGCTAACCTGCATGCCTTCACCGGCAAGGTGATTTTGAAACCGGGCCTGATGGGAAAAGGGATCAAAGCTTACCGGACAGAACTGGAACGTTTGAAACAACATGGGTTCACTGCTGCTGAATTGAAAAGGGCCGGTATCAACTTTATGAGTAGTATGGAGCACACTTATAAAGAAAGAGAGAAAATACCTTCAGAGAATTTTGTACGGGAATACACACAACATTTCCTTCACCAGGTTGGTGCCCCAGGTATTGTGTACGAATATGAACTGTATAAAAAGTTCATCAGCGAACTGGGTACCACTGAAATGAATCAACTGGCCCAAAAGTATATTACAGATACCAATAGGGATATTGTAATCATTGCGGATGAGAAACATCCTTTACCAACGGAAGTAACCGTAATGCAATGGTTGCAACCCACAGGAACTGTTGCTGCATACGAAGATAAAAAGGCCACCCGGACGAGCTTGTTAGATCAGGCTCCACAGCCTGGTACTACTGCCAGCGAAAACATACGCAAGGAAGCAGGACTTACAGAACTGGTATTGAGCAATGGGGTTAAAGTAATACTGAAGCCCACAGAATTTAAGAAGGACGAGATTGTTTTCAATGCATTTAGTCCGGGTGGGCTTTCACTGGTAAGTGATGCAGATTTTTATTCCGCCAGGATGGCTTCCAGCCTTGTTACTGCCAGCGGCGTGTCTGACATGACGTTGCAGGAATTGCGCAATTTACTCACAGGGAAAAGTATTTCTGTTTCACCTTTCATTGACGAAAATATGGAAGGTATATCAGGCGCCGCCTCCCGGGAGGACCTTGAAACAGCGCTTCAGTTAGTATATCTGTATTTTACAAAACCCCGAAAAGACCCTGTAGCCTTCAACAACCTCGTTGAGCAGGTGAGGGTATCCTATTCCAATGCAGATCAATCTCCCGGTACCGCATTCAGGGATACTTTATCGGCTGTTTTAGGAGATTATCATTTCCGTAAAATGAAAATGCCGCCGGAGAAACTGGATGCATTGGATGCAGATAAGGCTATACAGATCTATAAAGAGAGGTTTGCAGATGCCGGCGATTTCACCTTCACTTTCGTGGGTAGTTTTGATGTAGCAGTTATTAAGCCATTACTGGAAAAGTATCTTGGTGCATTGCCGTCCACCCACCTGCAGGAAAGAGCAAAGGATCTTCATTTGAATTACCCCCAGGGAAGGATCTCCCGGAAAGTGGTGAAGGGTAAAGAGCCGCAATCTGTTGTGATGCTTGCTTTTGGTGGTGCATTTGAGTATGACAAAGCTACGGCGGACCAGATGAAGGCATTGGCCTCCGTATTGACCATCCGGTTGATAGAACGGCTTCGTGAACAGGAAGGCGGTGTTTACAATGTGCGGGCCTCTGTTAATGTGAGGAAAATGCCTGCAGGAGAATATACCTTCCTGGTCAACTTTATTTGTGACCCCCGTAATGTGGAACCTTTGATATTGAGTGTGAACAGTGAGATCATGAAATTGAAAATGGAAGGCGCTGATGAGGAAGATATCACCAAATATAAAGCAGGTGAAAAAAGCGGACTGGACAGGGTATTGAAAGAAAATGCTTTCTGGTTGAACTATCTCAGCAGCAAAGCCATGAATGGAGAAGAACCTGAGATGCCAGAGATTAAGAACCGTATGAAGCTGATCACACCACAAAGCCTGCAGCAAACCGCTGTGAAGTTTTTCAATAATGCAAACTACATCCGGGTAATCTTAGTACCGGAAACTAACTGATGAAAACTTTATTATACGTGCTCTTCCTGCTCCTGCCCTTTTGCGCATATGCGCAAAAGGGTTTTGTCAAGGGCAGGATCATTGATAAGGAAACGGGTAAAACATTGGAGGCGGCGAGTATTTCTGCCGTAGGCAAAAAGGATAGTGCCCTGCTGGCTTATACATTCAGCAACGGCAAAGGAGAGTTCACGCTTGGTGGATTACCTGTGGATCATGAATTGGAAGTATTTGTTTCCTATAATGGGTATAGAGATACGGTGGTTGTATTAAAGGTATCTTCCAATTATCAAACCTGGCCTTTGACACGGCAAAGTGTTCATCTTAAAGAAGTGGAAATCTCTGCGCGAAGGCCTCCTTTTCAAATGAGGAATGATACATTGGAGTTTGATGCCACTGCTTTCAAACTATTACCGAATGCTGCGGTGAAAGACTTGTTGAAGAAGTTGCCCGGTGTTATAATAGATCAGCAGGGCAATATTACGGTGAATGGAAAGAAAGCAACGAAAATAAAAGTAGATGGCCGGGATTTTTTCAGCGGTAATCTGCAGGCTGCTACTGAAAATTTACCGGGAGATATGATTGAGAAAGTGCAGGTGACTGAAACCAAATCGCTTGAGCAGGAACGGTCCCTGGCGGTACGGACTCCATCAGAGGATGTGACCATCAACCTGAAATTAAAAAAGAGCAGGAAGAATGGTTTGTTTGGGAATGCGTCAGCCGGTATAGGCACTGATTCCCGGTATACAGGTAATGCATCTGTGAATTCATTTGGCGATCCTGCGCGACTTAGTTTTTACGGGGCTGCAGGTAATGCGCCAAATGGAGAGGCAGGAGTTGTTGCTACGGTGGCTGGTACTTCTTCTTCTTCCTTTGGAGGAATTACAGATGCACAATCCGCAGGCCTGAATCTGAATACAAAATATGGTAAGAAAGTTTCCATAGACGCCAATTACAATTTCTCCCGCAACGAAACCAGGAAAGAAACTTTCAGGGACCGGCTGAACCTTTTGCCGGACAGTAGTTTCTGGTATAACAGTCGTGAATCTGAACAGGACGATTCCCGCAATCACAGTTTATCTGCCGGCATCACCTATGAACGGGATTCTTTTACTGTGCTCACAGTGCGGCCCACTATTCAGTTTGGGAACAAACGTGGTGCGTCTTTTATCAGTGCCGGCTCACATGCCATGGCAACACGTGTTATTAATGATGGGGAACAGTGGGGCTTTGGGAATGAGGTCAGTTTCAATAAAACAACCAAAGACCGGAGGTTCAATCTCAATGTTACGTGGAGAATGGGTATGAACAACCGGTCAGATCAACAATTGAATAATTCCACTTATGACCTTGATACCATAGATCAGCATACAACGCTGGATGAGAGAATGGTTAACCACAATGCCACCTTTAGTTTATCCGGTAAGATCGGCGGCCGTTTTGTTGCCGCATTGGAATATACACTGGATCGTAATAGCGGTAGTCTGCTGAAAGAAACTTTTTCTTCCAACTCAAAATTATTGGATAGTACATTATCCGGTTATAATAGAAATAACAATACTACACAGGTGCCTTCGGCGCAGATCGCTTACAAGGGAGAGCGGTTGAGCGTTGCATTGAATGCAGGTATCCGGTTTATGCGGCAGGAGAATAAGTTGCTGTGGAAGGATTCCGCCATATCCATCCGGCAGCAACAATTCTCGCCGAATCTTCAGATGAATTATACGATGGGGCAGAACGGGCATTTGGGCTTAGGGTATGGTGTTAGTTCTACTGCGCCTACTGCGGAACAATTGGCGCCTGCTGCAGATAATTCCAACCCCCTGTACATCCGGCTGGGGAATCCTGCGCTGAAAACCGGGATCACCCATTCCTTTTATGCCAATATGTTTAGCTATATCCCGCAGAAAGGTATAGGCATGAATATGATGGCAAATGGCACTTTTATGGGAAACCAGATAGTGAATGATGTGTTTTACGATACATCCGGCAGGCAGGTAAGTACTTTCCGGAATGTGAGTGGAGGAAGGATGATCAACTTAACAGCGATGGCGCATGGTACACGAAAATGGAAAGGATGGAATATAAGAGGCGGACTAAGTATTGGAGGTAATAATAACCGGGAGATCGGCTTTGTGGAAAAGCAGCGGAATATATCCTCAGGCTGGAAAATGAATGGGTCGCTGGATGTATCTGTTAGCTGGAAAGAGCTGTATGCTCTTTTCCTGGGTGCTGAGAGAGGGTTGAATAAAACAACGTACTCTCTTCTGAAAGATGTGAGCTATAATACACAGGGGTATAGTATGCAGCTAAAGGTGACGGCTATAAAAAGGCTGGAAATATCCTGTGATATGAACTATAAGTACAACTCGGAGATCCGGAGTGTAACGGTTTGGAATAGTGCTATTGGCTATCGCTTCCTGAAAAAAGAGCAATTAACGGTGAGGTTATCCGTGAATGATATATTCAATGGTAATACCAATATATCCCGTACCACGGGGCCTGCTTTTATAGAGAATGTGAGGGTGAATGCTTTACAGCGTTATGGCATGCTTACCTTAAAATATAACTTTAACCGGTTCGCCGGGGAAGCTGCTCCTGTGCAGATGTTAAGATAAAAAACCTTTCGATTTAGATTTTGTTTAACGAATGGCAGTTTTCTTTTCAGTTAACTGCTTTTAAATGTAAAGGGCTGAATGTACAACATCCAGCCCTTATCTATTTATGCAGCTTGCGCCAAACTTTGTTGCATCTCTTCCCTTGCCCTCGCTCTGACAAACAGGGTGAATGTGCCGATCAATATGATGGAGAATACCAGATACGCAGTACCCAACATGCTTTGGCTTTGAATAGGAATTGCGTTTACGATGCCGTAACTGAAAATGGAAGTAATAATATACATAGAACCACCGGTAACACCACTTGCGATACCTGCGTTTTTCGTGAAACGGCCAAGGCAGAAAGCAAACACGTTATTGAAGACGAAGCCTCCAAAAAAGTGGATGACCAGTGTAAATGCCATGAATGTAAAGAAGTTGCTGAATACGGCAGCGCTGGCTATCATCAGGGCGGCAGCTGCAGCCTGCAGTGCAATGGCTACACCTATCTTCCTGTTAAAAGGTTTTTTAATGAGCATCTTGGAAGTGATCCCGCCCAGCATCAGTGACACACCTGAAAATAAGGAGCTGTAACCCGTTACTACCGGGGAGAAATGGAAAACATGTTCAATGATGAAAGGGCTTGTCATGCCATATACTACCAGCATGGCATAACTGATAGCAATGATTACCAGGCCCAGTACAAAGTCTGTTGTAGTGAGCGTAGTACGGTAAACCTGCAGGATGGTTTTTGCTTTAAATGGTTGGAAGTGTTTGAGGGATTCCCCGCTGTAGATCAGTTCGAATACCAAAATCACCACCGCAAAGAGTCCCAGGAAGTAGAAGT
>Ga0065704_10003267_pt1 | contig 10900 bp, 9 predicted proteins | sample SwiRhicommuniRL2_FD_59091 | JGI IMG/M metagenome (GOLD analysis project Ga0065704, IMG submission 59091) | Switchgrass rhizosphere bacterial communities from Rose Lake, Michigan, USA - RL2 v2 (version 2) | ecosystem: Host-associated > Plants > Roots > Rhizosphere > Soil | place: East Lansing, MI | reverse complement strand
CCGGACGAACGGCACTGGCGCGCAGACTATCGGAGAGTTTCGTTTCGTGAAGTTGATGATCGCCGCGCAGTAAGACGAGCACCGGACGCGGTTCACCATCGATAGTCGCGAAGAAGACGAGCGTTTTGATCTGTCGCGAGCTTTCGGCACCGCCTGGAAATGTTGTCAGGTCCTCAATCGTGCGAACTCCCGGTGTCGGAAACTCCTCGGGCGCCGCTGGTCCGGGTTCGTCATCGATCGCAGCGAGACGCGAAGTTGCTTTCTCGAGATTCGCCGCATAACCACAGCTCGCACAATGGACAATCAGATCCTCACCGGCCGGAGTGCGCGCCATAAACTCATTCGACTCCGAACCGCCCATTGCGCCTGACGACGCTTCCACGATCAGAAACTCGATTCCGCAGCGCGAGAAAATCTTTTTGTAGGCTTCACGCTGATCGATGAACGACTTATCCAGCCCTTCGCGATCGACATCGAATGTGTATGCGTCTTTCATGATGAAAGTACGTATGCGCATCAGTCCTGATTTGGGCCGTGCTTCATCACGAAACTTGAGTTGAATCTGATACCAGACCTGCGGCAGTTGCTTGTAGGAACGTATTTCGTTGCGTGCAATCGCAGTGAAGACTTCTTCATGCGTCATGCCCAGACACATTTCGGTGCCTTTGCGATCTTTGAGACGAAACATCTCGTCACCAATCGCGTACCAGCGTCCCGACTCCTGCCAAAGCTCGGCCGGGTGAAGCGCCGGCAGATAAAACTCCTGACCACCGATAGCATTCATCTCTTCGCGCAGGATCTGCATGACCTTGAGGGCAATACGTTGGCCCAGCGGCAAGAAAGAATAGATTCCGGCAGACAATTGCCGGATTACACCGGCGCGTAAAAGGAGTTTGTGCGAAATAACCTCAGCATCGGCCGGGTCTTCGCGCAGAGTTGGGATGAAGTATCGTGACCAGCGCATAATCCGGCCATTCTCGCCTACCGAACAGGAGTAACGCAAATCTGTGATCTGCGGATACAGATCATTTGCTGCGCAACAGTCCCTGAGTTACCATCACGCTTCTTTCTCAAAAACACCACGGGATAATGAGGTAAATGGACAGAAATTCATCACTTGCCGAAGTCGATCCGGTTATCGCAGGCGCAATCGACAACGAAGTAGCTCGTCAGGCTAACGGGCTCGAGCTCATCGCTTCTGAAAATTTCGTCAGTGAAGCCGTGCTCGAGGCTGCGGGTTCAGTGTTCACGAACAAGTACGCCGAGGGTTATCCGGGCAAGCGTTATTACGGCGGTTGTGAATGGACCGACGTTGTCGAGCAAACCGCGATCGATCGCGCGAAGGAATTATTCGGTGCCGATCACGCGAACGTGCAGCCGCACAGCGGTGCGCAGGCGAACATGTCCGTTTATCTGGCTGCAATCCAGTACGGAGATCAGATCCTCGGGATGAATCTTTCGCACGGTGGCCACCTGACTCACGGCCACCCTTTGAATTTCTCGGGACTGAGTTACAAGGTCGCCGATTACGGTGTTTCAAAAGACACCGAGCAGATCGATTACGACGAACTACAAAAGATTGCCGAAGAGCACCGGCCCAAACTGCTCGTCTGCGGCGCTTCAGCTTATCCACGCACGATTGACTTCGAACGCATCGGACAGATTGCGCGCAGTGTCGGCGCGCGCATGTTTGCGGACATCGCACACATAGCCGGTCCCATCGCCGCCGGGTTGCATCCGTCGGCAGTGCCACATGCTGATTACGTGACCACCACGACTCATAAAACGCTGCGTGGACCACGCGGCGGGTTAATCCTGTGTCGCGAGGAACACGCGAAGGAGATCGATCGACGATTGTTTCCGGGTGTGCAGGGTGGTCCGTTGGTCCATATCATCGCCGCAAAAGCGGTGGCTTTTGGCGAGGCGTTGCGTGACGACTTTAAAGAGTATCAGCGCCAGGTGTTAAAGAACGCAAAGGCGCTAGCCGGCGAACTCCAGGAACAGGGACTGCGTCTCGTCTCTGGTGGAACAGACAATCACCTGATGCTGGTCGATGTCTGGATGGACGGCAAGGGCACCACCGGCAAAGATGCTGAGAAGGCTCTCGAAGCCGCGCTGATTACGGTCAACAAGAACGCGATTCCGTTTGATCAAAACAAGCCTTTCGTAGCGTCGGGTTTGCGAATCGGCACGCCCGCGGTCACCACACGCGGGATGAAAGAACCTGAGATGCGTGAGATCGGGCGGCTCATCGCGGAAGTAATTCACGCGCCGGAGTCGGAAGACGTCAGGAACAAGGTAAAGCGCGATGTGGCTGATCTCACGGCGAGGTTTCCGTTGTACCCGAAGCGGCTGAAAGCGGGGATAAGTTAGAGACAGGATTTACAGGATTTGCAGGATTCATCTTGTAAATCTTGAAAATCCTGCCAATCCTGTCTCAACATACCAAACGCTACAACGACGCATAGCTCAAACAAATGCTTGAAGTTTTTGGTCCGGATGGACTGATCGCTAACGCGCACGCCGAATATGAATATCGGCCCGGCCAGATTGATATGGCACGCGCCGTGATGCGCGCGTTTGAAGAAAAACGTCACCTCATCGTTGAGGCGGGAACAGGCACAGGAAAAACACTCGCTTATCTCGTTCCCGCGGTTGCTGCTGCACTCGGCGGCAATGGTCGCGTGATAGTTTCTACCGGCACCAAAAACCTCCAGGAACAATTAATGGAGAAAGACATTCCCTTTCTCCAGAGCATCCTTCCCAAACCCTTCGCTGCGACCTACATGAAGGGCCGGAGCAATTATCTTTGCTTGAACCGGCTCGCGCGCGCNCANTCAGCGCCGGTGCTCGAAGGTCTCGACGANGTTGATTACTTCGAAGANGTGAGCCAGTGGTCGCGTGAAACTGAGACCGGCGATCGCGCCGAGCTNTCGAATCTACCCGAGTCACTCTCCTTCTGGCGTCACATCGANGCGCGGTCTGAATCATGCCTGGGACAGAAGTGTCCTGACTACGACGCCTGCTTCATCACCCGCATGCGTGGTCGCGCTCAGGAAGCTGACATCGTCGTAGTCAATCATCATCTGTTCTTCGCCGACCTGAGTTTGCGTAACGGCAACTACGGCTCAGTGCTGCCGGATTACACAGCGGTCATACTCGACGAAGCTCATCTCATTGAAGAAGTTGCTTCCGAGTACTTCGGCGCGCAGGTTTCCAACTACCAGATTGACGATCTCGTGCGCGATCTCGGCATGCTGATGATTGAAGATGCGGAAGTCGATAGAGAGCTGACGCACAGCGTAGCGCGCCTCTCGCGGTTTTCTGACAGCTTCTGGATGGGATTTCGCGATGGTCGCGGCGAAGACGGCCGTTATCCGATTATCCCGGGAACGTTTGCGAAGAAGAAAGTAAGTGGAGAATTGGAAGCAACGCCATTGGGCGAGTTGTACTTCGCACTCGAAGGCGCCATCGCACGCACGGAGACGACGCTCGATGCGTTTCAGGAAAAACCTCCCGAAGTTGAGAGTTTGATTCGTCGTCTCCGCCAGATCCGTTTTGAGCTCGAGTTCATCGTTACCGGTACGGATAAGAAATTTGTTTACTGGCTGGAACGAAGAAACAGGGGCGTGTTTCTGCGTGCATCGCCCATCGACGTTGCCGGGCTTTTGCAGGACAAGTTGTTTGAGGAAGTGCCGACGGTTGTGCTGACGTCAGCGACGCTCTCGAGTGGCGGTAACTTCTCATTCATTCGCGATCGGTTAGGATTGGACACTGCGGACGATCTGATTGCGGAGTCGAGTTTTGATTACCAGAGCCAGGCGATCCTGTATCTGCCGGCAAGGATGCCCGATCCACGTGATCGCGAGTGGGGATCTGCGGCAGCGGCGGAAGTCGCGCGGATACTGCATGCGACAGAAGGCCGAGCATTTGTGTTGTCGACGAGTCTAGCCGGCATGCAGTCTCTGTTTGAAAACGTCTGGGCCGAGATCGACTATCCGTGCCTGGTCCAGGGTAGTGCGTCAAAAGGTCAACTGCTGAAGAAGTTTCGCGAAACCCCAAACGCGGTGTTGTTTGCGACATCGAGTTTCTGGCAGGGCGTGGACGTGCGCGGTGAACAACTATCTTGTGTGATCATCGACAAACTTCCGTTTGCGGTTCCGACCGATCCAATCGTCGCAGCGCGCCAGAGATACATTGAAGACTGCGGTGGCTCGAGTTTTTACGAGTACAGCGTGCCGCAGGCAATCATCGCCTTGAAACAGGGGCTGGGACGCTTGATTCGCAGCACGACGGATCGAGGCGTGCTGGCGATACTCGATCCGCGTTTGCGAACCAAGGGTTATGGCCGAACATTTCTGCAGAGCCTGCCGCCGTGTCGCGTGACTTCGCGAATCGATGATCTTGCGAGTATCTTATCTACAGACTAATTATGTCGGGACAATTTGAAGTAATGATTGAGCGAAACTTCTCCAGCGCGCATCAACTGCGTGGTTACAAGGGGAAGTGTGAGAACCTGCACGGGCACAATTACAAAATCGAAATCTACGCGCGTGGACGCGAGCTGGATAATGTCGGCTTGCTGGTCGATTTTGTGGAATTGAAGGCTGCGGCGGATGAGGTTGTGACATATCTGGACCACAGAAATATCAACGAGCTGCCGCCGTTTGATGAACTGCAGCCGTCCGCCGAGAACCTCGCGAAGTACGTGCTCGAGCGCGTGGCGAAGCGTGTTAGTGATGATCGCGTGCAGATCTACAAAGTTCGTTGCTTCGAAACACCGACGAGCGTCGCGACTTACCTCATCGATTAATAGCCGCGGATAACACGGATCATTTTAACGATTCCGGCATGTCAGCCACCGTGTAAGCCATCACTGCCATCGTCGCCACGCACATCTGAAGCTCCCGTGGGTTCACCTTGTCGAGCGTGTCGGCGGGTGTGTGGTGAATGTCGAAGTAGTGTGTGCCGTCCACGTCCAGACTCGCGCCGACCACGCCTTCGCGCGTGATTGGACCGATGTCGGCTCCTCCGCCGTCCGCTGCAATCTGATCGGCGCCGATTCCCGATAAGAGTTTTGCAATCTCCATCATGTTGGAACGCGCTTGCAGTGGCGCCGTTGCCTCAAGGCCAAAACCTTCAGGCCGGTAGACACCGGAATCGGATTCAATCGCGAGAATGTGTTTAGCGATTTCTGCTCGATAGGCGTCGCGATAAGCGTTGCCGCCGCGCAATCCATTCTCTTCATTCGTATAGAGCACAACACGGATGGTTCGTCGCGGTCGCAGTCCGAGCTCTTTGAGCAGTCGTACGGTTTCCCATGCGACAATGCAACCGCCCCCATCATCATGCGCGCCCTGGCCCACGTCCCACGAATCAAAATGGCCGCCGATAACAATCACTTCGTCCGGCTTCTCGGATCCTTTCAGCTCCGCGATGACGTTTGCTGATTCCGCGTCCGGCAAAAACTTCGCTTCCATCTTGAGCCGCAGTGTTGGCCGGTCGCCACGATCATTCATCCGCTGCAGAAACTCTGCTGCTTCGATCGTGATGGCTGCGACGGGAATCTTTGGTTGACTCGGATCGTAGTTCATCGCACCCGTGTGTGGCGTCTGCAGGCTAACAGGCGTTATTGATCGGACGAGCGCCGCCACCGCGCCGTAGCGCGCCGCACGCGAAGCACCTTGCAGACGATACGTAACAGTGACACCGTAGCTCGTAAATGGCGCGTTATAAACAACGATCTTTCCACGTACCCGTTCGCCAAGCCGGTCCAGTTCGGCAAAGTTGCGCACAACGATCGCTTCGGCAGAAACCCCCTCCGCGGGAGTGCCGATACTGTTGCCCAGACCCAGGACTTGCAGGTTTCTGGGAACTGGAGTGAGCATTTCGAGACTCTCCTGGCCGCGCACCCAGTGCGGCACCATAACTTTTTCCGCGCGCACATTATCGAGACCATCGCGTTTCATTTCGGCGACAGCCCATTCGATCGCGCGTTCCAGATTACTCGATCCGCTGAGTCGATTGCCGATGTGGTCCGTCAGGTGTGCAAGCCGGGAGTATGCGTGGTCGCTGGTTAGCGCGGCGCCGATGATGCGTGCAGCCGCAGCGCGATAGTTTTCAATTTTGACGGTCGGAGGCGGCAGAGGTGTTGGCGTCGGCGTTGGCGACGCCAACGGCTGCGCGCCCGGACCGGGTTGTTGTTGAACTTGAATTGCTAACATGAGAGTGAAAAAGATTGCGACGAGTTGTAAGAAACGCACGTATGCAATTCCTCCGTTAAGGTAAAAAGGCGGTCCACAGATTACACAGATTCCACAGATAAATCGGCGTAATCTGTGGATGGTTTTTTAGTCGGCGTTGTTGCCGCGCGCTTCGACATGAAAGGTTTCTCGCAGAACCAGAAAAACGCCCACGCAAAAATGATCGTTGCCGGTACGGTAAACACAGTGACATTCACGAGCTGCAACCAGCTCGAAATGGTCCACTGCCACGACTGCATGATTACCAGTTCATGCGTCAGGTAGAGCGAATACGAAAAGATTCCCAGTGTCGAGAAGATCGAGACCAGCGAAGGCAGTTTTGCCTGACGTAACCAACTCTGCTCGGCGAGCACCATCCGGTTCACGACGATAAAGAATCCGAGACCCCACATAGGATGGATCAAGAACCACGCGGCGTTGTGCAGAAACGTGTCCTTATCAATTAAAGACAGCGACGACGAGATTGCCGATGCCGCGACGATCAGCACAGTCGCGAGACGCAGATCGCGTGACCAGCCCCGCGGTTTTATCAATCCGAAATACGCCTCCACGCCGATTGCGCCGAGCGCCCAGGTAAACCAGTGGACGGCCGCTGCCTCGGGCACGGGAACCCCGAAACCGGTTTTCTGCCAAACAACATGACTAAATCCCATCCATCCGACACGTGCAATCAGACACACGGTAAGTGTGACGCCCCAGCCCCAGCGGGAGCGAATAAACAGCAGTAAGAAATAAGCCAGGTAGAGTTGCTCTTCGATCGCGAGGGTCCAGAACACGCCGTTGATCGTGTAACACGTTTTGGGATCGAGGTTGTGGAGCATCAGCAGATGCATGCCGATGTCGTAAAAGAAAAAGTGCGTGAGATTGATGCCGGCGGTCGAGGTGGCCAACAGTAAAAATAAGAAGAGGGCGATGATGTACGGCGGATAGAGCCTGCGTAATCTTCGTTTCCAAAAGGCACCAAAGCGAATCTCAGGCTCTGTTCCGGCGGCTCGGGCTTTGGCCCATTGCAGGTGGATGCAGAACCCTGAGATCACGAAGAACAGAAATACGCCAATGTAAGCAAATGAGCTCGCGAACTGTATTGCGCGAACCGGATACTGAAGGAGATTCTGAGGGAGAGCTTTTTCCCCCTGCTCAACTGCGTGATAGAAAACGACGCCCAACGCCGCAATGCCTCGAAGTGCGTCGATGCCGCGCAGTCGTGTTGGGGGGATCACCATAAAAGAGTGGCCACAGATAACACGGATAGTTTACGGGTCAATCCGTATCAATCTGTGGCCTACATCATGCTGAGACTAGTGACGGCACGTCAATATTATATTTTCTGATCTTGCTATACAGCCGCGGGCGGTAGATGCCAAGAAGGTTTGCGGCTGCCTGCTTGTTGCCGCCGGTGCGCTGAAGTGTTCGTTCGATCACGAGCCGCTCAATGTCCTCGAGCGTCATGTTGGGCGGGACATCCCAGGTAACACTTGAGGATGTTCCTTCAGGCAACGTGCCGTTGTCGAATGGCAGATCGATCGGCTCGATTTGTTTGTCTTTGGCGAGCAGGACTGCACGCTCGATGACGTTCTGTAGTTCGCGTACATTCCCGGGCCAACTGTGACCAAACAATCGCTGATACGCTGCCTGCGAAACGCCGGTGATGGGACGCTCATACTTTCGCGCGTACTCGTTTAGGAAGTGTTCGGTCAGAAGCTGAATGTCCTCACTTCGTTCGCGCAACGGTGGCACGTGAATCGTGATCGTTGAGATTCGATAAAAAAGATCGTCGCGCAGCAAGCCGTCACGAATCGCGTCCGCAGGCGGTCTGTTGGTCGAGCAGACAAGACGGAAGTCGACGGCGTACGTCTTCTCCGATCCAATCTTGCGATAACTTCTTTCCTGCAAAACGCGCAACAGCTTTGGCTGCAACTCGATCGGCATCTCCGCGATTTCATCCAGCATTAGCGAACCGCCGGCGGCGTGTTGGACCAGGCCTTCCTTGTCCGCATGCGCGCCTGTGAACGCGCCTTTTGTATGACCAAACAACTCGGATTCGATCAACTCTTTCGGCAGCGCTGCGCAGTTCACTTTAATGAACGGCTTTTTGGACCGGAGCGACTGATAGTGAATCGCATTCGCAATCAGCTCCTTACCCGTACCTGACTCGCCAACGATCAGAACGTTCGCATCGGATTTCGCCACCGATTCGATCGTCTCGTAAATCATTTGCATAGGCTTCGACGAGCCGATGATGTTGAAATATTCGGCGCGTGTGGAGAGCTGCCGCCTCATATTCGTAGTTTCTGCGACGAGTTCGCGACGTTCGAGGGCCTTTTCGACGAGTGGTTGCAATTCCTCGAAGTCGAAGGGCTTCTCAACGAAGTAGAAAGCACCGGCTTTCGTCGCTTCAACAGCTTTCTGTACCGAACCGTAACCCGTGACAACGATCACTTCTGTTGTCGGTCGCGCGTCTTTCATGTGACGCAGTACTTCCAATCCGTCCATGTCCGGCAGTTGCAAGTCGCAGATCGCCAGGTGATGTCCGCCTTGATCAAAGAGCTCGATGGCGGCCGCACCAGTCGGTGCGGTGTCGACAGAGTATCCTTCCTCGACGAAATTCTGCCGCAGAGAATCGGCCATGGTTGGTTCGTCGTCTACCACAAGAATCCGCACTTCTTTGTTCTCCACCTTTTTCTCCTCTCTCGAAATCGCTGCGCCTTGGGGCATGATGATTACTCCCTTTTAATTATTGCCAATGGGCAATTGGAAATCGGCAATACTTTCATCCGGCAAGCGGAATCACTACAACAAACTTTCGATCTTCGAATTTGGCCGAGCCGCCGTGCGCCTCGATGATCTTTGCCGCCACGGCGAGTTTGATCTCATCACTTCCGGCGAATGATCGAAACGGATCGTGATCCAAATGGCGCAATCCCGACCACTGAATCACAGCCTGGTCGCCTTCAGTTCCGGCACTGACCGTTACTTCCGCTGCTCCATCGTCAGTATTTTTACGGAGTTTTAATGCGCCGTTACATAACCACTTGAACGCATCCGTAATTTTGAACAGGTCGAGATTGCCCTGAATTCCGTCTGAGCCTTTTTCCCACGCGATCGTTGAACCACCCTCGTTCAGGCTGGCGCACACCGCGCGCAAAACCTTGTCTACTTCGACTCCGGCCTGTTTTTTCAATTCCACCGGCTGTCCATAGCGCACAATTGTTGACAGGTCTTCAGCCGCACGGTCGAGACCATTAATCAGCTTTCCAATTGTCTCCTGTTCGTCCCCTGGCCGTTCAGTCTTCTCAATCCGGCGGCGGAGGAACGTGGCATAGAGTTTGAGACCGTTTAGCTGATTCTTAAGGTCGTGGACTATTTGCATTGATGCTCGACCGAGATCCTGAAGGCGTTCGTTGTCTTCGGGCCTCGACATTGCAGTCTTCATCTGGGCAATTTCTCTCTTAGCTCTCTCAAAAGGGGCCGCAGGGGGAGGGGAACCTCATAGCCAGTCCGAGTGTATGAATTAAACTCTGGCCTAAGATCCGTTTGTGTTGCGTTTCAATGCGGGATGTTACCAAAAATGGCGCGCGTATTCTAGTCATACAGTAAAATCAACAACTTGCGAGCACGGGAGAGGTAAGATTGAGCGCAAAGTCAGGTGTAAAGATGAAAAAGAAGGCGGCTGAGCCACCCACAGTCCTTCTGGTTGAAGATACAGAAGACAACCGGTTCATGATGCGGCGACTCCTCGAAATGTCCGGCTATCGAGTCGTGGAGGCAATGAATGGCGAGGAAGCGGTGAAACTCGCCCGGGCTGAGACGCCCCAACTCATCCTGATGGACCTCAGTCTGCCGGTGATTGATGGACTTGCGGCGACACGCCTCATTCGCAAGCTTCCTGCTTTGCAATCTACGCCGATCATCGCAGTGTCAGCCCACGACACTTCTGACTTTCAGGACGAAGCGGTCGAGGCTGGGTGCAACAGTTACGTCACGAAGCCCATCGACTTTAACCAGCTTGAGAAGTTGATTGAGCAATTGTTGACCCACGACGGCTCCTGACAAACGAGGCGCACTATTTGTGCCTTTTGTGCCTTTTTGTGGCACAATTCCTAACACTATGGCTGTTCCTGATCGGCGTATTGAAGCTGAGGAAACCAATCGAACCCTCATCATCGTCGTGGCTGTGATTGCCGCTGTTGTAATCGCCGGACTTTTCTACGGTTTAATGCGTCTGAGCGGTCGTAGCACTGCCGCCGAACAAACGCTCCAGGGCGCAGTCCGCGAAGGCTCGCCTCAGTTTGAGGAACAACGCAAGAACATTGTTCTCGACGAGCCGGAAGCGACGGAAGCGAAACGCGCCCTCGGCGACATCGTGATGAGTCTTCAGACTACCGTCCGAAATTTAACGGGAAAGACTTTGACCGGACTCGAGGTACGAGCTGCGGTGGTCGACTACGAGGGAAAGCCGGTGAAGCAGCGAGCGGTCGTGGTGGTGCCAACGCGCCAGCCGGAGCTCGCACCAAACAAGACGATGCAGGTCAACGTGTTGTTGGACGGATTCAGCGAGACCGACGCCCGCGCGAATATCAAGATGGAAGTCACGGCGTTCAAGTTCAAAGAATAACTTTGGAGTGCGGCGGCCTGGC
>Ga0065704_10071500_pt1 | contig 10901 bp, 4 predicted proteins | sample SwiRhicommuniRL2_FD_59091 | JGI IMG/M metagenome (GOLD analysis project Ga0065704, IMG submission 59091) | Switchgrass rhizosphere bacterial communities from Rose Lake, Michigan, USA - RL2 v2 (version 2) | ecosystem: Host-associated > Plants > Roots > Rhizosphere > Soil | place: East Lansing, MI | reverse complement strand
CGCCAATATATACTTCATTCCGTATTGATGCGCCGTATCGAATAATTTCAAGGTATTGGAATTTCTCTGGATCCCGATATGCAGAGAATTGATTGGTCCGTCTTGAGCAATCTGCCAGAAACCCGTACCTGAACTTGGACCTATTTCATTTTCCGGTTGTCTGTTATCAAAGTGGGCATCAATATTAATAACACCTATTTTCTGTTCAGGAAAAGCAGTCTTTATGCCTAAATAATGTGCATATGTCACCTCATGTCCTCCGCCAAGAACGACAGATCTACCATTTTTCAGTAACACTTTAGAAACATTTTTAGCCAGATTATTCTGAGTTTCTTCCAGATTACCATCTTCACAAGTAACATTTCCGAAATCGAGAAGTGTAAAATCGGGACGGATCACCGGAAAGTTGGACATATTTTTTCTGATCACATCAGGAGCATTTTTCGCACCTTCCCTGCCTTTATTCCTTTTGACTCCTTCATCTACTGCAAATCCGTGCAAAACGAAATCCTTAGTTGAAATAAGATCATAGTTGTTCTCTTCTCTTACTCTCTGAAATATTCTGTGGAAAAGCAAGTCTTCTCCGTCTAATCTTCCCTGCCAAATATTATTATTCATAATTTAAATTGTGCGTGATTTGTAGTTGTCATGCCGAAAGCATCTCAACCAGTATATTTAAAAAGATGATTTAGAAATTAAAAACGTAAAGGTTATCATGCTGAAAGCATCTATCATAGTTTTTATTATAATAAATTATTTAATTTTCTTCCTTCAATATAAACATTTTCCGCTTTCAAACTTCCCTGATGATAAAGTATATTCCGGAAATTATCAGTTTTGAATGTTACAAAATCAGCTTTCAATCCATCTTCCAGTTTTCCCCTGTCATCTAATCCTAATGCAAAAGCAGAACGAAAGGTTATTCCTGCTAAAACTTCTGCAGTCGTCAACTTTTCAAATGTCGCTAAAATAGAAGCTTGAGTAATTAAATTTCCCATCGGTGCCGATCCAGGATTCCAGTCACTTGCAATAGCCAAAATGGCTCCTGCATCTAACAATTTTCTAGCCGGACTAAATTTCTCACCTAATCCTAAACTCGCTCCGGGTAATGCGGTGGCAACTGTTTCAGATTTTGCTAAGAATTCAATATCCTCCTCAACAGTCGCTTCCAAATGATCTGCAGATTTTGCTCCTACTTCTACCGCAATCCTGGAACTTCCGGGAGTAAACTGATCTGCATGCACTGTGATATCAAAACCTAGTTTTTTAGTTTCAAGCAGAAAAGCTTTACTCTCTTCAGGCTGAAATGCTGATTTTTCAATGAAAATATCAACTCTCTTCGCCAGCTTTTCTTCTTTTACTATTGGTAAGATCTTATCTAAAATATATTGTAAATATTCTTCATTGTTTCCTTCAAAATCCCTTGGTTTCAAATGTGCAGAAAGGCAGGTAGAAACTAAGGTCGCCTTTGTGTATTCTTGTGCTTTTTTAATAATTCGAAGCATTTTCAGTTCGTTTTCAAGATCAAGTCCGTAGCCGCTTTTTACTTCAATAGTTGTTATCCCCAGAGAGATTAAAAAACCAATTCTCTCTAATAATGTTTTTAACAATTCTTCCTGAGAAGCATTTCTTGTGTGCTGAACGGAACTCCATATTCCTCCTCCGCTTTCCGCAATTTCAAGATATGATTTTCCGGCATTACGCATGGCAAAATCATTAGCCCGGTTTCCCCCAAAGCAGATGTGGGTATGCGAATCTGTAAAAGCAGGAAGAACAATTTGTACTCCTTGTATTTCTTCGATTTCTATATTTTGATTTTCAGATTTTAAGGTTTCAAAATTTCCAATCTGCTGTATTTTTTTATCATTCACTAAGATTCCGCCATCAGTAATGACTTGGAGCTGTTCATCAGAAATTTTTCCTCTTAAAGGAATGTTGGCGAGAGTTACGACTTGCTTAAAAGGTCCAATTAATTTCATTTTTCTAAGGTTGAGGTTAAAAACTTCGCAAAGTGTAGATGTTTTCAGCATGACAAAATTGTGCGGAATGCTTGTCATTCCAATAGGAATCTAAGCAAATTTTAAACATCGGATCAAACTTTAATTGTCAGTCTTATTTTTCTCTTCCAAAAATACTTAAAATAAATCAATCTTATGAATCATAACCTTCCTCCGCTTACAACTCAACCTTAACCTCAACCTTAAATCTTAACATCACCCTTTAATCGTAACCTCAATTTCCTTATCTTTACGGTAAATGAAATTGAATTAATGCCTGACTTTTTACATCCAGATAAAGACAATTATTCCCGTGAAGAGCTTGCACAGGAAGAGCAGATTCGTCCCCAGAGTTTCAGGGATTTCGCAGGACAAAGAAAGACACTCGAAAACCTTGAAGTTTTCGTAACCGCTGCCAAAAAACGTGGCGGAGCGCTTGATCATGTTTTACTGCATGGCCCTCCAGGACTTGGTAAAACCACTCTCGCTAATATTATCGCCAATGAGCTTGGCGTAAACTGCAAAATTACTTCCGGCCCGGTGTTAGACAAACCCGGAAGTCTTGCCGGTTTGCTGACGAATCTGGAAGAAAATGACGTCCTGTTTATCGATGAAATTCACCGTCTGTCGCCTGTTGTGGAAGAATATCTGTATTCTGCCATGGAAGATTATAAGATTGATATTATGCTGGAAACAGGCCCGAATGCGAGAAGTGTCCAGATTAGTCTAAATCCATTTACGCTGGTAGGGGCAACTACCCGAAGCGGTATGCTTACCAAGCCAATGCTGGCAAGATTCGGAATCCAAAGCAGACTGGAATATTATACCATAGAGCTTTTGTCGATGATTATTCAAAGAAGCTCAAGGGTCTTAGGGGTAAAGATCTACGAAGACTCAGCGATTGAAATTGCCCGCAGAAGCCGGGGAACTCCAAGAATTGCCAATGCTCTTCTGAGAAGGGTTCGTGATTTTGCAGAGATCAAAGGAAACGGAGAAATTGAGATCAATATTACCAAATATGCTCTTAATTCATTAAATGTAGATGAATTCGGACTTGATGAGATGGATAATAAAATCATGCGTGTAATGATAGAAAATTTTAAGGGAAAACCTGTGGGAATATCTGCTCTGGCCACCTCAATCGGAGAAAATCCGGAAACTCTGGAAGAAGTTTATGAGCCTTTTCTGATTCAGGAGGGATTTATCATCAGAACTCCGAGAGGCCGTGAGGTGACAGACAAAGCATATAAACATTTGAATATTTCGATACCGAGAAGTCCGGGTGAACTTTTCTGAGATAATTATCAGTAGCAGCAGCAAAATTGTAGGTAAATAATTTTTAAAGCTGCTTTGAAAATCTTATTTTTTCAGAGGTAAAACTATTGAAAATAAACAACATTATAAACTTAATATTATATGAAATTATATCCAATACAATGTGGAAAATTTAAACTGGACGGCGGTGCCATGTTCGGAGTCGTCCCAAAGAGTCTGTGGGAAAAGACCAATCCTGCAGACGAAAGAAACCTGATAGAGCTGGGAACACGTTCTCTGCTCGTAGAAGACGGAAAAAAACTTATCCTGATCGATTGCGGACTGGGTAATAAGCAGGACGAGAAATTCTTCGGACATTATTCGCTTTGGGGAGACGATACATTAGATAAAAATTTAAAGAAATATGGTTTTGTAAGAGAAGATATTACGGATGTTTTCCTTACCCACCTTCATTTTGATCACTGTGGAGGGGCCATCGAATGGAACGACGACAAAACGGGCTACAGACCAGCTTTTAAAAATGCTCATTTCTGGACCAATGAAAACCACTGGCAATGGGCAACAGAACCTAATGCCCGGGAAAAGGCAAGCTTTTTAAAGGAAAATATCATCCCTATTCAGGAAAGTGGTCAGCTCAACTTCCTCCCTCTTCCTACTACAGGAAATTACGGCTTTGCACCTGAGCTTAAAATGGATGTGATCTTTGTTGACGGCCACACGGAAAAACAAATGCTCCCTGTTATCCAATATCAGGAAAAAACAATTGTTTTTGCAGCAGATCTTATTCCTACGGCAGGACATATCAATCAGGTATATGTGATGGGATACGATACCAGACCGCTTCTTACCTTAGAAGAAAAAGGAAAATTCCTGAAACAGTGTATCGATAATGAATATCTGCTGTTCTTCGAACACGATGCTCACAATGAACTGGCAAGCCTTAAAATGACAGAAAAAGGCGTAAGACTGGATGAGACGTTTAGTTTTAATGATGTTTTCGGATATTAATATAAACTATGGAAGAATTACATTCAGAAACTCAGAAAGCTGAGCCGGAACCATTATCACCCAAGATTATCGGCCTCACAGGCGGAATAGGCTCAGGAAAAACCACCGTGGCAAAGTTCATCGAAGACTTCGGATTTCCAGTTTATTATTCCGACGAAAGGGCAAAAGACATTGTAAATGACAATGAGGATCTGAGGATAAAAATAAAAGAAATTTTAGGAGAAGAGGCATATGATGAAAATGGATCTTATAACAGAAAATTTGTAGCGGAAAAGGTTTTTAATAATGCAGATCTGCTTGAACAATTAAACAAGATCATTCATCCGGCCGTACGCATTGATTTTGAAGATTGGGTAAAAAAACAAACCAAATATCTGGTGTTTAAGGAAACGGCATTATTGTTTGAGCTAAAACTAAACAGAGAATGCTATAAATCTGTATTGGTAACCGCCGAAGATAATATCAGAATTAAAAGAGTGATGGACCGTGACAATAAAACGTACCGGGAGGTACAGGCCATCATGGAAAAACAGATGCCCGAAAAAGACAAGATAAAACTGGCAGACTGTATTATTTATAACAACACCAACCTGGAAGATCTCAAAGAACACACAGAAAACGTGATCTTCGATATCGAATAATATATAAGAGTAAGCCCGTCGCCTGACGGGTTTTTTATTTACTTTTCTCTCATAACATTTGGTTTGTCAAACACCCTTTGAGTTTTGCTCTACTTATCTAGGGTATAACCTTACTTACCTTGGGTATAGCTCTACTGACCACGGGTATAATTCCACTTACCGCGGGTATAGCTCTATTTACCTCGTGTACAATCCTACTTACCTCGGGTATAGCTCTACTTACCTTGGGTAAAACCTTACTGACCTCGGGTACAATCCTACTTACCTCGGGTATAATCTTACTTAGCTTGGGTATAGCTCTACTGACCTCGGGTATTTACTTACCTTGAGTTTTGATCTAATATCATCAGATGTAGCCTTTATAAATTATATTCCAATTACTAAAACAGGTATTAAATAAAAAAACAGGCCCTCAATAATGAAGGCCTGTTAAAATGATTAATAGTTAAATGATTTATTCTTTAATAAATTTCTTCTGAACGGATATATCATTTCCATCCTGAATGTCGATAATGTAAACACCATTTATTAATGAATGTACATCAATCTTGTTGTTCAGGATAATTCCGCTTGATACCAATTGCCCTACTGCATTGTAGATCTTATAATTCGCTTTTTTGCTGATATTTTTCACATACAATACTGTGCTTACCGGATTCGGATAGATTAAAATATCCGTCTGGTTGATTGGGTTAACAACAATAGGTTTAGATATTCTCACGGTATAATCTTCTACCTCTCCGTTCGGGAAGTTGGTACAGTTTACCGGAATAGCATCCTTCGCCAGTGCCACTCTCATGACTACATATTTATAATCTGTAAGGCTGATGAAAGCATCTGCCGGTACAGTAAACGTTCCGCTTGCAGTAGGATCTGCATTTGGAGCAATGGCCATGACTCTCTCGTTGATATCAAAATATCCGTTTCTGTTGAAATCGATCCAAACCGCTATACCTGCTTCGGTATTTCCGGAAAGTTTTTTATCGATTGTAATCTGGTTGTTTGAAGAACCCTGAATCAATTCTATAAACTTCAACGGATCACCTGTATAATCTGTGTAATTGGATGCACCTGATGTATTTTCCATTGCAGCTTTACCATTTGGCTCCACTTTAACTTTAGAAATATATCCTGATGTAGATGATGCAGCAGACATATTACAATATATTACTGTAGGAGTTGTGAAGAAGTATGGCAGTGTATAAGTACCCGGCGTACCGCTACATACGTTGGCAACCTGTAGCTCGTACTGCGTCAATTCCAACAATCCTGTCAGTGTGATGGTATTGGTATTCGAAGTCACTGTTGTCCAGCTCGGGATACCCACCTTTCTATATCTTATGATATAGGTTGCACCCGGGAACGGATCCCAAACCACTATTGCAGTTGTTGGTGTAAGGTTCGTAATGGTAAGTCCCGGAGGAGGCAATTCACATATTCTTTCAGTAGTAAATACTTTAGGATTAGACCATGCATTTACTGTTGTTTCTCCATTACAGATATTGGCTACCTGCACTTCATACGTTGTATATGGGCTTAATCCCGGAATGGTATAAGTATTTAATGGAGGTGTTGTAATGTTTACTGTAGTCCATAATGTTGTTCCTACAATTCTGTATCTTAATACATATGTTGCACTTGGCACTACCGGAGCCCAACTTATTACTGCAGAGGTTGCTGTTACGGTACCGATTGTCACATTCGGAGGTGTAGGATCACATCTCGTTGTGAAAGTCTGAACCGGTGTAAATGTTCCCGGTGTTGTTCCGCAGCTTGCAGCAATCTGCACTTCATATGTTGTTGCAGGAGTTAAACCTGTTAAAGCCAAAGGCGGGTTTCCTGTTAACGTCGAAGTAACTACCTCTGTCCATGTAGATGTACCGGCCACTCTGTATCTTACAATAAATGTAAGACCTCCTGTAGGTACAGTCCATGTGATATTAGCAGACGTGTGGGTAATGGTATTGAATGCTAAATTCGTAGGTGTTGTTGTGGAACACGGTCTTAGCTTCACGGCATAGTCTTCAACTTCTCCGTTTACTGCATTCTGACACATTACAGGAGCACTTGTACGCTTCAGTACAACTCTCATTGTTGTTGTTAAAGCTCCGTTATATGCATTTGCAGGCACTGCAAAAGTAGCTGTAACAGGACTTGTAGTACTCGCCGGAGAAGTCATGATTTGCTCGTTGGTTTCAAACACGCCGTTTCTGTTGAAATCGATCCACGCAGATACAGCATCATTCTGACCTCCATTTTTAGCAACTGAAATCTGGTTGCCTGTAGAACCTATTTCCAGATTAACTAATGTCGCCGGTGTTGTATAGCTGATATAGTTTGTCTGAACCGAAGTATTACTCATCGGAGGAATTCCCGGATTTACAGATGTTATAGTAACATTTGAAATATAATCAGTTGTTCCGGTACCCGTCATATTACAATACGTAATCGGCGTAGTTGTAAATGGTGTAGATGAAGACCAAGGTCCCTGCGTTCCTCCACATATCGTAGCCACCTGTACTTCGTAAGCAGTTTGCTCCGTAAGTCCGGTAATATTGTAAGAGTTTCCGGTGATTGGTGCAGGAGAAACGTTCCATGCTCCTACAGGGTTGGTTGTTCTCCATCTTACAAGATAGGTAGCACCTGTAGAAGATATCCATGATATTGTAGCTGTAGTAGCCGCAATATTTGATACAGTGATTCCAGAAGGAGCAGCTGTAGTACAAGGCTGAATATCTATAAATTTCACCTGATAATCCTCAACTTCTCCGTTACTTGTAAGAACCGAGCATGCGTCTGTTGGTGTTAAATAATATACAATAACACGCATTTTCACTTTATTCGTTCCGGAATAAGCTCCGGCAGGAACAGGGAATGTAGCTGTAACAGGAGTTGTAGAAGAATATCCAAGATTCATTATTCTTTCGCCTCCCGGCACAGTGGTAGGGTTGTTATTAAATACTCCATCCCCGTTGAAATCTATCCAAGCATAGGTAGAATAAGTACCTGATAATATTGTTCTTCCTACAGAAAGTACATTATTGGTAGAGTTTCTTGCCAGTGTGATGATTTTCGTAACATCATTAGAATAATCGGTATAAGTACTAGGCCCTGAGTTATTAGACATGGTAGGCGTAGCAGTACCTGTTACCGTAATATTATTAATGTAAGCATCTGTAACACTTGCAGTACCGGAATTACAGTAAGATATTGCCGGAGTGGTAAAGTTTACTGAACTTGACCATGCCCCCGTAGTACCTCCACAAATAGTTGCTACCTGTACTTCATATGTTGTATTGCCATTTAGGTTAATGATTGAGTAAGGGTTTGTTGCCGGCGCAATAATTGTCCATGCACCTGTACCCGTTCTGTATCTCAATGTATAAGTTGCCCCTGTCGCATTGATCCATGAAACCAAAGCGGTAGAAGAGGTAACGTTTGAAACAACAATCGGAGATGGCGGTGCTGTAGAACAAGGCGAAAGATCAATGATCTTCACAGCATAATCCTCAATTTCTCCATCGGCTACTGTTGCACAAGGATCTGTGATCGTGCTTGTAGAGAAAATCACTCTCATTCTTAAAGTCAGCGGACCATTATAAGCGGTTGCTGGAACATTGAATGTAGCACTTATAGGAGTTGTTGTACTTGCTGTAGTGCTGATTACTCTCTCACCTGTTTCAAAGATACCGTTTCTGTTAAAGTCAATCCATGCACCCACCGCTAATGATGAGTTAAATGTGCCAAGCCATGATTTAGAAACAGATATACTGTTGTTTGTAGTATTACGAACTAATGTAATGAGTTTAGCAGGATCCGGAGAATAATTAGTGTACGTATTTGCCCCTGAATTATTACTCATAACATATGAATTGGTAGGAGTAACTGTTACATTAGAAATATAACCATTAGTATTATTATTTGAAGTAATCGTACAGTAAGTAACCTGTGGTGTTGTAAACTGATAAGGAGCAGTAAATGTTCCTGTAGTACCTGAACACACATACGCTACCTGAACTTCATATGACGATTGCTCTGATAATCCATTGATTGTATAGGCATTTGATGTCAACGGAACAGTCGTCCATGTTGTAGAACCTAAAGGTCTGTATTGTAATATATACGTTGCTCCTACAGCAGGATCCCACATTACATAAGCAGATGTTGCTGTAAGGTTGGTCACTGTAAGGTTTAACGGAGCATTACTTGTACAAGCTATGGGCTGAATTAATTTTACTGCATAATCCTCAACCTCTCCATAGGTAAAACTTGTACACATTGTAGGAGAATTAAAGAACTGCATGGCCACTCTCATTCTTGTAGTAGCAGGGCCATTATAAGCCGTTGCAGGAACAGCAAAAGTAGCTGTAACCGGAGTTGTGGTATTCGCAGGCGTATTCATGATCTGTTCAGATGCTTCAAACACACCATTTCTATTGAAGTCAATCCAAACACCTACGCCTTCACTGAACGTACTTCCTGTCCAGAATTTGCTAACTGATATTGTATTCCCTGCGGATCCTATTACCAGATTTACTAAAGCACTTGGTGTGGTTGTGTAATCTGTATAAGTAGATCCTGAAGAGTTATTATTCATTACTGCGGCACCGGTTGGCGTTACTGTAACGTTAGAGATATATTCATCGCTAAAGTTACTGGACGTCATGGTACAGTAATTAAGACCTAGTGTCGTAAAGTTTGTAGATGCAGAGAAGGGCCCCTGAACACCTGTACAAACGGTAGCAACTTGTACCTCATATTGAATTCCGTCACTTAAACCTGTAAGATTCACAGAATTTCCTGTAGACGGAACAGTGATCCATGTTGTGCTTCCCAACGGACGATACTGAAGTACATAAGTTGAGTTTGCTGTCGCAGTCCACGTAACAGTGGCCGTAGTTTGCGTGATTGCGGACACTACAATTCCTGTAGGAGCAGCTCCTGTACAACTGGCTAAATTCGCTACTGTAGCACTTCCAATTGCATAAAACACATTTCCGATGGAACTCACTCTGATTTTCACATTACCTCCTAACGTAAGACCGGTAAGATTTAAAGACTCATTACCATCATTAGCGGTAGAAGCTGAAGCAACTGTCCAGGTCACACCATTGTCTGTTGTGTAATCAATCTTTACATTCGCAACATTATATGGAGCTGCTGTAGTATTGACAACATCCCATGTCACAGAGGTAGGACCATTATTGTAAGCCGTATTAGTGGTTACTTTAAAAGGGCCGTCGTTCCCAACAATAATCTGCTGGTTGGCATACTGTGTCTGCTGCTGTGTAGGAACAGGATTGTTATCTCTTACCGTTACTCTGAAATTAGTAGTTCTTGCAACAGTAGAAACAGATTCCCATCCGTTATTGGAGTTATTTACAACCCCTGATAAAACTGATGACAATTTAGGGAAATATCTTGTTGGGCTTGTCGTTGGATTGAAAGATCTGAACGTAGCGCCACTCGCAGTGGTTCCCAGGTTATTTTTATTGATTGTAACGTTAGCATTATCTACTTCTTCCCAGCAATACGTCATTGGATCATTTTCAGCATCTGTTGCAGAAGCTGTTAAAACGAAAGCCGTACCTTTAGGAATATTATAGGTAGGTAAGGGCGTAATTACAGGCGGGTTATTGGTAATTGCCGTTTCGACATCGCACGTCTTATTCGTAAGGTTATTCTGAACCTGAGTAATACTTACCGCATGAAAATAAGGATCCGAATGAGCCTGAACATCGGTATTTGCACCGGTAATTCCTGCATATCCCATAATAGTAGAGCCTGAACCCGGTTCTACGTTTACACCTGCAGTTTCCAGGCCATGTGAAAATGTATGGTTTGCACCAAACTGGTGTCCCATTTCATGAGCTACATAATCAATATCAAAATTATCTCCCTGTGGAATACCATCAGCAGGAGATGTGTATCCTGAACCTTTTTGTGTAGCATTATTGTTGGCAGGATCAACGCATACGCA
>Ga0065704_10001178_pt1 | contig 10911 bp, 11 predicted proteins | sample SwiRhicommuniRL2_FD_59091 | JGI IMG/M metagenome (GOLD analysis project Ga0065704, IMG submission 59091) | Switchgrass rhizosphere bacterial communities from Rose Lake, Michigan, USA - RL2 v2 (version 2) | ecosystem: Host-associated > Plants > Roots > Rhizosphere > Soil | place: East Lansing, MI | reverse complement strand
GGTCCGGAGAGGCAGAGGAAGACCGCGCTCGCCGGTGAGGCGGGGGCGGCCACGGTGCATTCAAATTTAGGGCGACACCCCCGGGAGGTCAGTCCCCCGGGAGTGGGACAGACCGGGGTGAGGCCGCATCCTGTAATGCCCCGATGGCACTTCCCATCGAAATCCGTTCCCTGCTGGCGCTGCCGGCGGTCTGTGCGCCCATGTTCCTGGTGAGCGGCCCGGCGCTTGTGCGCGAAGCCTGCAAGGCCGGCCTGGTCGGCGGACTGCCGCGCCAGAACGCGCGCAGCTTTGCGGAGTTCGACGCGTGGTTGGGCGAAATCCGAGTCGCGCTGGACCGCCATGCGAGTGAGACCGGCAAGCCCGCGGGGCCGCTCGCCGTCAATCTCGCGACCCGCGTTCCCGAAGAAGAACTCGGGATGCACTTCGACCTTTGTGCGCGCCATGGGGTGAAGATCGTCATTACCGTGGGCGGAGATCCGACCGCCCTGATCCGCCGCGCGCACGATGCGGGGCTGCTGGTGTTCCACGACATCACCAGCCTGCGCTTCGCGGAGAAAGCCATTGCGGCTGGCGCCGACGGCCTTAACTGCATTGGTGCTGGCGGTGGCGGCCACTCCGGCACGGTCAGCCACCTGGCCCTGATCCGCAAGGTGCGCTCGATTTATGGCGGGGTCATCGTGATGGGCGGCGCCGTGTCGGACGGGGCCACCATTCGCGCCGCCGAGTTGCTGGGCGCCGACCTGGCCTACATGGGCACGCGCTTCATCGCCACGCAGGAGTCGATGGCGCCCGACGCCTACAAGGCGATGCTGGTGAGCCAACGATCGAGCGACCTGATCTACACCGACGGCATCGCGGGCGTGCCGGCCAACTGGCTGGTGCAGTCGATCCGCATGGCCGGGCTTGATCCGGACAACCTGCCGCGGCCAATAGGCCGCGGCATGCGTCACGATCACCTGCCGCCAGGTGCCGAGCCATGGAAGAACGTATGGAGCGCGGGGCAGGGCATCGATCTGATCGACGACGTGCCGACGGTGCACGACCTTGTGCTGCGGCTGCGTGCCGAATATGTAGAGGCTTGCCGCACGCCCGACATGGCGCAGGCGGCGGCCGGTTGATTTTCAGAACTCGTCCTCTTTCCACCACGGGAAGAAGGCTGGCATGTCGGTCGAGACCTTGTCGGGGAAGTCCGGCTTGCGCTTGTCGAGGAAGCTCTGGACGCCCTCGCGCGCATCCGCGCTGGCGCCGCGTGCCTGCATGCCGCGACTGTCGAGGCGGTGCGCCTCCATCGGGTCGCGTGCGCCGGCCATGCGCCAGAGCATCTGCCGCGTGAGTGCGACCGACACCGGCGACGTGTGCTCGACGATGCCCAGGGCGTAGGCGCGGGCCGCGTCGAGCAATTCTTCGGGCGCATGCAGCGAGCGCACCAGACGGGCATCGAGCGCTTCCTGTGCCGGCACGATGCGGCCGCTCAGGCACCAGTCGAGCGCGCGGTCGAGGCCGACGATGCGTTGCAGGAACCAGGACGAGGCGCTTTCCGGCACGATGCCGCGGCGCGTGAAGACCAGTCCGAAGCGTGCATCGGTCGACGCAAGGCGCGCGTCCATTGCCAGCGTCATCGTCACGCCCGCGCCGGCCGCGGCGCCTTGGATCGCCGCGATCACCGGTTTCAGGCAGCGATAGAGCCGCAGCGTCAGCAGGCCGCCGCCATCGCGGGTGTCGGCCCCGGCGTAGTCGAAGGTCGCCGAACCGGCCGACAAGTCAGCGCCTGCACAGAAAGCGCGGCCGTTGCCGGTGACGATCACGGCCTGTACCGCGTCATCGCGGTCCGCCTCGTCGAGCGCCTCGATGAAGTCCGCGATCATTGGCGCGGTGAGCGCATTGAGCTTGTCGGGCCGATTCAGCGTGATGGTGGCGATGCGGTCGGCGACCGCATAGAGGATGGACGACGTTTCCATGGTTCGGCCTAGCGAAGCGATTGCGTGCGATCGGCCAGCGTGGCGGTGCTTGCCGCGGCGCGCGCGAGCGCACGCTCCCGCCACAGTGCGAAGTCGGCAGGCGGCGCATGCAGGTCGAGGCGGCGACCGGCCTTGACGATCTGGCTGGGGACGTCGTGACCGGTCAGCCCGGGCAGGCGCGCGGCGGCCTGCAGCAGCAGCGGCAAGTCGCAACCCGTGTCGTAGTCCATGAGTTCGAGCGCGTGCACGATCTCCTCGGTGCATACATTGCCGCTTGCGCCGGGTGCATAGGGGCAGCCGCCGAGACCGCCGAGAGAGGCGTCGAAGCGGTCGGCGCCCGCATCGATCGAGGCCAGCACGTTCGACAGGCCCATGCCGCGCGTGTTGTGGAAGTGCAGCGTCAGTTCGGTGCCCGGCAGGCGCGCGTGAAAGTCGCGCACCAGTTGCGCCACCTGCGTCGGGTAGGCCATGCCGGTGGTGTCGCACAGCGTGATGCCACGGGCACCGGCAGCCGCAAAGCGTACCGCCCAGTCGAGCACCACGGTCGGTGGGACCTCGCCCTCCATCGGGCAGCCGAACGCGCATGACAGCGACGCGTTGACCTCCACGCCGGCCTGTCGCGCCAGCACGATCACTTCCGACAGCGCCGCGAACGACTGGTCGCGCGTCATGCGCAAGTTGGCCAGGTTGTGCGTCTCGCTCGCGGACATCACCAGGTTGAGCTCGTCGGCTTTCGCCTCTATTGCGCGCTCGGCACCGCGGAGGTTGGGTACCAGGCAGGTGTACACCACGCCCGGCATGCGCGCGATCTCGCGCAGCACGATCTCGGCGTCGCGCAGCGCAGGAATGGCTTGAGGCGACACGAAGGCGGTGGCCTCGATCTTGGCGAGCCCGGCGGCCGAGAGCGCATCGATCAGCGCGATCTTGTCGGCGGTGGGCACGAAGACCGATTCCATCTGCAAGCCGTCGCGCGGGCCGACCTCTTGCAGATGGATGCGGCGCCGTGCGCCCGTCCAGACGTTGGCGGTGTTGTTCATGGGAGTACCTTTGTGCTTCGCAATGCGGTGGGAGCTTGCTTGAGGCGGCCCGGTGCGGTATTCATGCGATGGCGCCTTTCGCGCGCAGGAGAGTGATCTGTTCAGGCGTGAGGCCGGCTTCGCGCAGCACGGCGTCGGTGTCGTCGCCCACATGGGGCGCCGACGAGCGCACGCTGCCCGGTGTAAGCGAGAGCTTCGGCACGATGCCGGGTACGTCGATCTCGTGCCCGTCACGCGTGGTCTGGCGCAGGATCATGTCGCGTGCGCGGTAGTGCGGGTCTTCGTGGATGTCTCGTGCGGTGTAGACGCGGCCGGCCGGCACGTTGGCTGCGCCGAGCTGCTGCAGCACCTCGGCGATCGGGCGTTGCTGCGTCCATGCGCCGATGGCTGCGTCGAGCTCGTCCACGCGCACCACGCGGCCGTCATTGCCCTGCAGGTCGGGGGCGCAGCCCAGGTCGGAGCGACCGATGACTTCCATCAGGCGCCGGAAGATGCTGTCGCCGTTGCCGGCCACCAGCACGTAGCCGTCGGCGCACTGGTAGGCATTGGAGGGCGCGATGCCCGGCAGCGCGCTGCCCGCGGCTTCGCGCACCGCGCCGAAGGCGCTGTACTCGGGTACCAGGCTTTCCATCACGTTGAAAACCGCCTCGTGCAGCGCTACGTCGATCACCTGTCCGGGCCCGCCGTGTGCCTTGCGGTGATAGAGCGCCAACAGAACGCCGATGGTGCCGTGCAAGGCGGCCAGCGTGTCGCCGATCGAGACGCCCACGCGCACCGGCACCCGGCCCGGTTCGCCCGTGAGATGGCGCAGCCCGCCCATCGCCTCGCCGATGGCGCCGAAGCCCGGCAAGTCACGATAGGGACCGGTCTGTCCATAGCCCGAGATGCGCAACATCACCAGGCTTGGATTGAAGGCACGCAAGTCCTCCCAGCCCATGCCCCAGCCTTCGAGCGTGCCGGGGCGGAAGTTCTCGATCAGCACATCGGCCTCCGAGATGAGCCGGCGCGCGATGTCCTGGCCTTCGGCGGAGCGCAGGTCGAGCGCCACCGAGCGCTTGTTGCGCGACTGCACCTGCCACCAGACGGAGGTGCCGTCCTGCAGCATGCGCCACTTGCGCAACGGATCGCCGGCGCCTGGGGACTCGATTTTCACTACGTCGGCACCAAACTCGCCGAGCGTCTTGCCGCAGAACGGGCCCGCGATCAATTGGCCCATCTCGATCACGCGCAGGCCGGAGAGCGCGCCCTGCGGCAGGGAGGAGTTGGCATCTTTCATGGGCCGGCATCATCGGTGTTGGCCGGCATGCTGCAAAGAAATCATTGGCGAGGCTGCCATCGCAGATCGCGATGGTGCTTAAATCCCCGGCATGAAGCTCGATCCCCTCTCGCTGCGCCTCTTTGTCGCTGTCATGGAAGAAGGCACCATCGCGGCCGCCGCGGCGCGCGAACATCTGGCGCCTGCGGCCGTGAGCAAGCGTATCGGCGAACTCGAAGGTGCGCTCGACACGGTGCTGTTCCGACGCAGCAACAAGGGCGCGCAGCCCACGGCCGCCGCGCATGCGCTGTTGGGCCTGGCGCGCGGCGTGCTCAACGGGCTGGACGACATCGCCGAGCAGATGGCGGGTTACGCGAGCGGACTGCGCGGCCACGTTCGCGTGTTTGCCAACATTTCGGCCATCACCCAGTTCCTGCCCGACGACCTGCGCAGCTTCATGGTGGCGGCGCCGCTGGTGCAGGTGCACCTGCAGGAACGCATCAGCACCGCCATCGCGCAGGCTGTGGGCGACAGCACGGCCGACATCGGCATCCTCAATGCCGGCGCATATGGCGAGGCACTCACCGTGCTGCCCTACCGCGCCGACGAACTGGTGCTGATCGTGCCGCGCGATCACGCGCTGGCGCGCCGCAAGAAGGTGCGCCTTCGCGAGGCGCTGGCGTACGACTTCGTCGGCGCCCACCCGGGCAGTGCGGTGAACAACCAGTTGCACCGTGCCGCCGGCGAGGCGGGGCTGCCGCTGCGCCTTCGCATCCAGGTCGGTGGCTACGACGCGATGTCGCTGATGGTTGCAGCCGGCATGGGCGTCGGCGTGCTGCCGAGGCAGAGCGCCGGGTTGTATCTGTCGTCGCTCGGAATCCGCGCCGTCACGCTCGACGAGCCCTGGGTGCGGCGACAGCTGGTGGTGTGCGTGCGATCCCTCGAGGCCTTGTCGCCGGCGGCGCGCACGTTGGTCGATCATCTCGCAGTAATCGATGGCAGATCGAAGGTGCACGACCTCGGTTTGTCCCCCTGAGTGGTGACAGATCGCGCGAGAGGCGCGCCTTACGATGCAGGCGATACCCCTTTGGCGCCAGGAACGGCGCGCTCTGCATAAGAACTCCATGAACGAAATAGACGACGAACGTAGAGGCGCTCAACTCGCCTGGATGGCACCGGATCTTTTCGCCGGCCGGGTGGCGGTTGTCACCGGCGCAGGCAGCGGGATCGGCGAGGCGACCGCACGCATGCTGGCCGGCCATGGATGCGCCGTCGCCGTGCTCGACAAGCGACTTGAAATGGCGCAAGCCGTGGTACGGTCGATTGCGGAACAAGGCGGCAATGCGCTGGCGGTGCAGGTCGACGTGACCGACGGCACAGGCGTCGTGGCTGCGGTCGATCGCGTGGCGCAGTGGCGCGACGGCATCGACCTGGTCGTGAACAACGCGGCGGTCGCCTGGATGGGCAACCTGCTCGATGTGGGCCTGGATGCCTGGCGTACCTCCTTCGAGGTCAACGTGATCGGTGCGCTCCAGATGGCGCGGGCAGCTTTCCCCTATCTGCGCAAGAGCCCGGTGGCTGCCGTGGTCGCCGTGGCGTCCGTTGCAGGTGGGCGCGCTTATCCGGGCGGCGGTGCCTATGGGCCGAGCAAAGCGGCGCTGATCTCGATGAGCCGGCAGCTGGCGATGGAATGGGCGGAGTACGGCATTCGCGCCAACGTGGTGAGTCCTGGCACCACGCTCACGCCGCTGTTGCTCTCCACGATGTCGGCAGAAGGGCAACGCGACCGCGCCGCCAGGATTCCGCTGCAGCGCCTCGCGCAGCCGGAAGAGATCGCGACCGTCATCGCCTTTCTCCTGTCGCCGGCGGCTTCCTATGTCACAGGGCAGGAAGTACTCGTGGATGGCGGTATCACTCAGTCGCTGATGCGGCAGTCGTTCAGCAAGCAAGCACTCAAGTAGTCCGCCCACGACTGCAGGTGAGGCACACCGTAGTCGAAGAGGCTGCGGGATCGAACAGCCAATAGCGACAGAGCCGCACCGGCTCTCAGGCTTGTTCTTCCGGCAACTGAACCACGATGCCGTCCAATGCGACTTGCATCTTGATCTGGCAGCACAGCCGGCTGTTCTCGCGCGGGTCTGGTACGCCCTCGAGCATGAAGGTCTCCGTCTCCGATATCGCGGGCAGTTTGTCGGTCCAACGCGCATCGACGTAGGCGTGGCAGGTGGCGCAACTGCAGGACCCACCGCAGTCGCCCAGGATACCTGGCACCCCGTTGTCCAGGGCAATCTGCATCAACGTGCGTTCGGATGGGGCGGACACCAGGTGCGCGGTGCCGTCGTGCTCGATGAATGTCACTTGGAGCATGGGTTTTCTTTGCATCTCATGGATTGATTGGATTCCGCAGGGGCGGTCAACGGTGGCTGAGCCGGTCGTTCGGCGTTGTTGACATAGACCGTCCAGTCGGACTATTATTAACCCAACAACAGCGCATCGCAATGCTTTTGCGCCTTGCAGAAACACTCTTCATGAAGGTGACAACATGAGTACCTGTGCCCCGGTGATTCCCATCGCCCGTTCAAATCCCGAGCCCCGTGCGTGGGGCGATCTGGTCCGAGAGAACGAGGTGCACGGCTCGCTCTACACCGACCCGGCGATCTTCGAAGAAGAACTGCGCAAGATCTGGTTTCGCACCTGGGTCTACGTCGGCCATGAGAGCGAAGTGCCCCAGCCCAACGACTACGTGATGAAGTCGATCGGGCCCGAGCCGATCCTCATGACGCGTGACCGCGAAGGCCAGATCCATCTTTTGCACAACCGCTGTCCGCATCGCGGCAACCGGGTGTGCATGACCGAGAAAGGGTCGGCGCGTTCGTTCACATGCCCGTACCACGGCTGGACGTTCACCAACGACGGCGCGCTGCGCGGCTATCCGTTTCCCTCTGGCTACGAGGGCGTCGATCGCTCGGAGCTCGGGCTCGGCAAGGTGGCGCGCGTCGCTTCCTACAAAGGCTTCGTCTTCGGCTCGATGGCGCAAGAGGGGCCTTCGTTGGAGGAGCACCTCGGTGCGGCCATGGCGGCCATCGATTCGCTGTGCCTGACCTCGCCCGAGGGCGAGGTGGAAGTCACGGCCGGCTTCCTGAAGCACAAGGTCAAGTCGAACTGGAAATTTCTGGTCGAGAACGAGACCGACGGCTATCACCCGTCGTTCGTGCATGCCTCGATCTTCGAAGTCGCCAAAAGTGGAATCGGTTCGCTCTACAGCAGTGACTCGACGGCGGTGTCGCGCTACTTTGGCCAGGGACATTCCGAGAACGACCTGCGGCCGGAGTTCCGAAAAAGAGATATTCCGATGAGCTGGTTCAATACCACTGCAGACCGCCTGCCCGAGTACACACAGCGCATGGAGGCTGCCTACGGCGTGGAGCAGGCTCGCAAGATCATGATCGACGGCACGCCGCACATCATGATCTATCCGAATCTCTTCATTGCGGAGATTCAGATCTTCGTGATCCAGCCGCTGGCGTTCAACGAGTCGGTGCAGCACGTCACGGCGCTGCAGTTCAAGGGTGCGCCCGACCTGAACCGTCGCCTGCGTCAGCAGACGATGGGCTCGGTTGGCCCGGCCGGCTTCCTGCTGGCGGACGACGCCGAGATGTACGAGCGAACCCAGCTCGGCGTTCAGGCCAAGCGCCCCGAATGGCTGTATCTGGGCCGCGGCAAGCACCGTGAGCGCACGGACGAAAACGGCTACCTGATCGGCGATGCCACGGACGAGACGCCCACGCGCGGCATCTGGCGTCACTACCGCTCGCTCATGGAGGCGGTGTGAACATGAATGTCGAAGACCTTTTGCTCCACCACGAGGTGTCGCAGTTCATCTACCGCGAAGCGCGCCACCAGGACAACCACGAGTACGACGCCTGGGAGGCCCTGTGGACCGACGACGGCGTCTACTGGATTCCCGCCAACGGCGAGGCCGGCGACCCGGAGCAGGAGATGTCCATCATCTATGACAACCGCTCGCGCATCGCGCTGCGGGTGCGCCAGTTCCATACCGGCAAGCGCTACAGCCAGTCGCCGCGCTCGCCGCTGCGTCGGGTGATCTCCAATGTGGAAATTCTTGAGAACAACGGCACCGATCTGGTGGTCACCGCGAATGCGATCGTGTTCGAGGCGCATGCGCGCGGCGACACGCTCTGGGGTTCGCGCAACGAATACAGGCTGCGTCGCGAAAGCGGCGCGTTGCGCATGGCTGCCAAGAAGGTGGTGCTGACCAACAACGAGCGGGCCCTCTATTCGATGGCCTTCCTGATCTAGATCCGAAGTACACCCTACGCCGCGAGGCAGGAGAAGAAAAATGACTGGAGACAAGCGAAGCGACAGCCCCTCGATCGAGGTGCTGGTTGCCGAAGGGCCGGCACGGCTGGATTTGCATGCCGATGGCGTGGCCCATGTGCGGTTGGATCGGCCCGAGGCCTCGAACGGCCTCAACATGGAGCTGCTCAAGGCGCTGCACGAGGTGCTGATGCAGGTGCACGGCGACGGCCGCGTGCGGGCCGTGCTGCTCACGGGCGAAGGCAAGAACTTCTGCGCCGGTGGTGATGTCCACACCTTCCTGTCGAAGGGCGAGGCACTGCCCGACTACATCCGCATGGCAACCTCCTACCTGCAGCTGGTGGTGTCGCTGCTCATGCGCCTCAACGCGCCCGTCGTCTGTGCGGTGCAGGGCTTTGCGGCCGGCGGTGGTGGCATGGGACTGGTGTGCTCGTCCGACGTGGTCGTGGCGGGCGAATCGAGCCGCTTCCTGGCCGGTGCGACGCGCGTGGCAATGGTGCCCGATGCGGGCGTCTCGGTGACGCTCACGCAGTTGGTGGGCTTTCGCAAGGCCATGGACATCCTGCTGTTCAACCCGGTGATCGATGCCGCAGAGGCGCTGCGCATCGGGCTGATCTCGCGCGTGGTGCGCGACGAAGCACTGGCCGACGAAGCGCTGTCGTTGGCGCGCCAATTGGCGGCCGGTGCCCCGGCGGCACTGGCGGCAACCAAACGGCTGCTGTGGAACGGGATTGGCCTCGGCGCCGAGGCTGCCATGCCCGAAGAGAACCGCACCCAGGCCCAACTGGCCGGCATGAAGGATGCGCTGGAGGGCCTGGCGGCGGTGATCGAGAAGCGCGCGCCGCGCTTCACCGGGCAATGAGCGCGATGCGCAGCGTGTTCCTCACCGGCGGTGCCAAGGGCATCGGTGCCGCCATCGCACGCCGGCTGGCGGCCGATGGCGCGCGCGTGACCATCGCGGACCTCGACATCGCGAGCGCGCAGGCGCTGGCTGCGGAGATCGGTGCCACCGCGGTGGAACTCGACGTGGCCGACCTCGAGTGCGCGCAGCGCACGGTGCTGGAGACCGGCCCGCACCAGATCCTGGTGAACAACGCAGGCATCGACCAACATGCTTATTTCACGCAGACCCAGATCGCCGACTGGCGCCGGCTGCTGGCGGTCAATCTCGAATCGGTGTTCGCCACCACGCACGCGGCCTTGCCCGCAATGCAGGCGGCGGGCTTCGGCCGCATCATCAATATCGCCTCCGAGGCCGGCCGCATGGGTTCGCGCGGCGCGGCGGTGTATGCCGCAGCCAAAGGCGGCGTGATCGCCTTCACGCGTTCCATCGCGCGCGAAAACGGCCGCAAGGGCATCACGGCCAACGTGATCGCGCCGGGGCCGATTGACACCCCATTGCTGCGCGAGGCCGTAGCCGCTGGCGGCGACAAGCTGCTGGACGCCATGAAGGGCGCCACGCTGGCAGGCCGGCTGGGCACGCCCGAAGAAGTGGCCGCCGCGGTCGCTTTCCTGGCCTCCGACGCTGCGGCATTCATCACCGGCGAGACCTTGGGGGTTTCCGGCGGCATGGGGTGCGGCCAATGAGCGAGCGCAAGATCACCGCTTCCGACGAACAGCTCGACGGCGTCATCCGCCGCGTGCTGTCGGTCTACCGAAGCTGGGGCCGCAACACCACGGTGGCGCAGATGCGCGTCGATTGGGACGCGCTCTTCGGCGGCCAGCCCGTGGAGGCTGCGGTGCAGCCTGTGACCATCGACGGCCTGAACGCCGAGTGGATCGCCGCACCAGAGGCGAATCCACAGCGCGTGGTGCTCTACTTTCATGGCGGCGGCTTCCAGGTCGGGTCGGCGCATTCGCACCGCGAGTTGATGGCGGGGATTTCCGAAGCCACGGGCTGCCGAGTGCTGGGCCTGGACTACCGGCTCGCGCCCGAGCATCGTCATCCGGCGGCGCTCGACGATGCCTGCGCCGCCTACGACTGGCTGATTGCACAGGGCACGCAGCCCGCCGACATCGTCTTCGCAGGCGACTCTGCGGGTGGTAGTCTTGTGCTGACTGCATTGATCAAACTGCGCGACGCGGGCCGCGCGCTGCCCACGGGTGCGGTGCTGATGTCCGCCTGGACCGACATGACGGCCTCGGGAGAGAGCTATGTCTCGCGCGCCCAGAGCGACCCGATCCACCAGCGCCCAATGATCCTCGCCATGGCGCGCAATGCCCTCGGCGCCGAGGGCGATCCCCGGCATCCGTGGGTGTCGCCGCTGTTTGCCGAACTGCACGGCCTGCCGCCGCTGCTGATCCAGGTCGGCGACCGCGAGAC
>Ga0065704_10071497_pt1 | contig 10917 bp, 11 predicted proteins | sample SwiRhicommuniRL2_FD_59091 | JGI IMG/M metagenome (GOLD analysis project Ga0065704, IMG submission 59091) | Switchgrass rhizosphere bacterial communities from Rose Lake, Michigan, USA - RL2 v2 (version 2) | ecosystem: Host-associated > Plants > Roots > Rhizosphere > Soil | place: East Lansing, MI | reverse complement strand
TCATGATTCTTCGATTCAACGATCAATTTTTGTTCCTGCAATTCCTGCGTTCGTTCAACGACCTTCTCTTCCAGGTTTTCGTACGAATGCCGCAGTTTGTCCATCATGCCGTTGAAACTATCGGCCAGTTCAACCAATTCCTTACTTCCCGAAATGGCGATGTGCTGTCCCAGGTTTTCAGTGGTGATCTCTTTGGTTTGTTCAGCCAAAACTCCTAAAGGCCGGGTAATTTTCCGCGAACGGATGTAAACCACCGATGCAATAACAAGAATAGCGATAAGGAACGAAATGCTAAAGCGGATAAATAGATCCGACAATAATTTTTGATACACAAAGTCATTGGTTTGCATTTCCAGTACATATCCGGAATACAACGCAGCATCGGCCACCGGAAGGAAAGTAAATTCCTTGCGTTCTATCCCGCGGGTCGACGGATTGTCTGCATCAATAGAAACCGGTTTTTCGGTATTGATACACTGGAGATAAGCTTTGGCACTTGCAGAATCCCGGATCGTAATGTCCACAATGTTTTTCACACCTACGTAAAGCGTTACATCATTAATGGATTGATAGCGGTGGTTCAAACTCTTGATCTTCTTCAAAAGCAGGTTCTTGAATTGATCAGCCTCTTTGGAATAAATCCCCAATTCGATGATATAGTTTTGATTATTCACCGGGAAATAAGTGTATTTCCGGATTCTTCCGGTACTGATCTCCAGCCCGAAACGATCTGCCTGAAAGCTTTTCTTCTTGAAAACGTTTGCAAAGAAGGTTTCGAAACTGCGATCAATTTTTGAGAAATCCAATCCTAAATCCGGCTTATAAGTGGTATTGATAATCCGGGAATGTTTGTCGATGAGGTAAACTTCCTGGTCAGAAGTATCCATTCCGAGTTCCAATTGAATGTCGGTCAACGGAGCATTTTCAGGAGTAAATTTCCGGATCTGTTCTTCCAGTGCCAGCGATTTTTCTTCCAGGTAAGTGTTAATCGCCTTCTCGTGTGTCCGCATGGAAAAATCGTAGTATTCGATCAAATTCCGCGTTTCTTCCACAATATTCTTCTTTTGCTGGAGAATGTCGCTTTGAGCTTTGTTGAGGTTGTATTGGTAAGTGATGTAGAAAACAATAGAAAATATGGCCAATACGGGAACAAGGATGTTCACGAGTAGTTGTCGCAGGATAGTTCGTTTCGTTTTCACAGGTTGAATTTATGGAAATTGCGGAAGAGAAAACGATTTGTAAGGATTTAGATGAAAGAAATACGGCAAATGCGGTATAAAACACGTAGGGGCGCGATTAATCGCGCCCCTACGGTTATCTATTTCTTTGAATTCCTAAAACTCAAACGTTTCCATGAACTTCGTAGTGAAGTTCCCTTCGTTGAATTGCGGGTCTTCCATTAGTTTTTGGTGGAATGGAATCGTTGTTTTGATTCCTTCGATGATGTATTCGTCCAAAGCACGCTTCATCTTTAGAATTGCTTCCTCGCGTGTTTGAGCAACTACGATCAATTTTCCGATCATGGAGTCATAGTTCGGCGGGATCGTGTAACCTGCGTAAGCATGAGTATCGATTCGCACACCGTGCCCTCCCGGAGAATGATAGCTGGTAATTTTACCCGGAGACGGACGGAAATCAGCATACGGGTCCTCTGCATTGATACGACACTGGATCGCATGCATTTGCGGATAGTAGTTCTTTCCGGAAATCTTTTCTCCTGCAGCAATTTTAATTTGCTCCTTGATTAGATCGTAATTGATTACTTCCTCCGTAATGGTGTGTTCTACCTGGATACGTGTATTCATTTCCATGAAGTAGAAATCGCGGTTTTTGTCAACCAAAAACTCTACTGTTCCAACACCTTCGTAGTTTACAGCCTTAGCAGCTTTAATAGCCGCCTGACCCATTCTTTCACGCAATTCGTCAGTCATGAATGGAGAAGGAGTTTCTTCTACCAATTTCTGGTGACGACGTTGAATAGAACAATCGCGCTCTGATAAGTGACATGCATTTCCGAATTGGTCACCTGCGATCTGAATCTCGATGTGGCGTGGTTCTTCAATGTATTTCTCCATGTAGATCCCGTCGTTTCCGAAAGCAGCTCCTGCTTCCTGGCGTGCTGAATCCCATGCAGCTTCCAAATCTTCTTCTTTCCAAACGATACGCATTCCTTTTCCACCACCACCGGCAGTAGCTTTCAGGATAATCGGATAAACAACCACTTTTGCTGTTTCACGTGCATCATTCAAATCTTTCAACAATCCTTTTGATCCAGGAATACAAGGAACTCCTGCAGCGATCATTGTTGCTTTAGCTGTTGCTTTATCACCCATTCCGGCAATTTGCTCGGGCAAAGCACCAATAAATTTGATTCCGTGTTCCTGGCAAACGCGTGAGAACTTTTCATTTTCAGAAAGGAATCCGTATCCCGGGTGAATAGCGTCTGCATTTGTAATTTCTGCAGCAGCAATGATATTTGCGATTGATAAGTAAGACTTATTACTTGGGGGTGGACCGATACAAACTGCTTCATCAGCAAAACGAACGGGTAAGCTTTCTTTATCAGCAGTAGAATATACTGCAACCGTTTTGATACCCATCTCTTTACATGTACGAATGATACGTAAAGCGATCTCACCGCGGTTGGCAATTAATATTTTTTTGAACATAAAATCATGTTTAATGAATAACTAAGCTGTAAGCGTTGCAAGACAACTTGTCTTATTAAGCAGGATCTACCAAAAATAACGGTTGATCGTATTCTACCGGTGAAGCATCGTCAACTAATACTTTAACGATCTTACCTGTAAATTCAGCTTCAATTTCATTGAATAATTTCATCGCTTCGATGATACAAACTGTTTCTCCTTTGTTGATGGATTGTCCAACACTTACGAAAGGCTCTTTGTCTGGTCCTGAAGAACGGTAGAATGTACCGATCATTGGAGATTTAACAGTAATGTATTTTGAATCTTCTGTTGCTGCCGGAGCTGCCTGTGCTGGTGCTGCTTGTGTTGCCGCCGGAGCCGCTGCAACTGCCGGAGCTGCAATTTGAGGAACAACCGGTGCCGCTGCTTGCACGATGATTTGAGAATCAGCTTTTTGCTTTTCTGATTTAATCGTTATTTTAAAGTCTTTTTGCTCAATTTCTACTTCCGTAACACCTGATTTTGCTACAAACTTAATTAAGTCTTGGATTTCGTTCAGATTCATATCAGTATAATTTAATAGTTGTTTTTTCGATTATATTAAGAGTTATAAGCCCATTTTAAGTACACGGCACCCCATGTAAATCCACCACCAAAAGCGGATAAGATTAAGTTGTCACCTTTTTTCAATTGCTTTTCCCAATCCCACAAACAAAGTGGCAAAGTACCTGCAGTTGTATTTCCGTAACGTTGAATGTTGATCATTACTTTTTCTTTCGGAACACCCATTCTGTCGGCAGTTGCATCAATGATGCGCAGGTTTGCCTGGTGAGGGACCAACCAATCTACATCTTCCGCTGTAAGGTTGTTACGCTGCATGATCTCAGCCGAAACTTCAGCCATGTTCGTTACCGCAAATTTGAAAACTTGTTTTCCTTCTTGTTTTACGAAATGCAAACGCTGGTCAACCGTTTCGTGAGTAGGAGGGTTTACAGATCCGCCGGCCGGCTGGTAAAGATATTGTCTTCCTGCTCCGTCGGATTTTAGAATAGCATCCTGGATTCCCATTCCTTCCGTATTTGGTTCCAACATAACAGCACCACCACCATCACCAAAGATCACACAAGTTGTGCGGTCTTCGTAATCCAGAATAGCGCTCATTTTATCAACACCAATTACGATTACTTTTTTATGTTTTCCGGATTCGATAAAACTTGCACCTGTCTGCAAACCGTAAATGAAACCTGAACAAGCTGCAATTAAGTCATAACCCCAGGCATTTTTCAGTCCCAGTTTATCACAAACAACGTTTGCTGTTGAAGGGAAGGGGTAATCAGGAGTGACAGTTGCCAAAATAACCAACTCAACGTCTAATGGATCGGTATTGGTTTTTTCCAATAATCCTTTTACAGCCGCCGCCGCGATATCGGAACAAGCGCCTTCACGAAGGATACGTCGTTCTTTGATCCCGGTTCTTGTTGTAATCCATTCGTCAGAAGTATCAACAATTTTCGCTAGGTCCTCATTGGTTACTATTTCGTCCGGAAGATAGCCACAAATGCCTGTTATTGCTGCGGTGATTTTACTCATTTTATTGATTAAAAGCTTCGTTAATGTTTTTTGTAAGATCTGATTTTGCTACTTCGTAGGAGTGGAGCAGCATACTTCTTACGGCTTTGTCGTTAGAAATACCATGACCGATTATGACATTACCTTTCACACCAAGAATCGGTGTTCCACCGTAACTTTCGTAATTGAAACGATCAAAGTATTCATCCCGAATACCTCTTTTGCGCATCAGTGTGTAGATTCCTTCCGCTTGCTTTAGAGCAATATTACCGGTAAAACCATCACAAACAATGACATCTGCCATGCCTGTAAATAAATCACGGCCCTCAATGTTGCCAATGAAATTAATTTCATCGGATTCCGCCATCAGTTTGTGTGTGGCGATTGTCAATAAATTCCCTTTGGTTTCTTCTTCACCAATGTTTAAAAGGCCTACTCGCGGGTTTTCTACACCGTATACGCTTTTGGCGTAAAGGCTGCCCAGGACTCCAAATTGATAAAGAACATCGGGTTTGCAATCTGCGTTTACACCAACGTCCAGCAAAACGGAATTTTTCCCGTCAACTGTTGGCAGTACGGAAGTAATACACGGACGAATTACGCCGGCAATGGTATTGATTTTATACATCGCACCCACCAGCATTGCTCCGGTATTCCCTGTACTTGCAAAGATGTCTATTTCCTTTTTCGCGAGCAGATCAAAACCAACCGCAATACTACTATTCGGTTTGTTCGGAATTGCCCGTGTAGGATGGTCGTGCATGGTAATGACATCCGGAGCATGAACAATGTCATACCCTGATGGATCTTCATTCAACGCGTTTAGGCCACTCAGAATTTGATTCTGGTCGCCAATCAACACGAGACGCACGTCCTGAGGAAGTTCTTTTCTAGCAAGTACAGCACCTGCTATATTTGCTTCAGGTGCGAAATCACCGCCCAAAATATCTATTCCTATCTTCATCAGGAGGAATGTTTACTACTAATCAAGAGCGAATTAAATCGCTACTTCTTTCTCTGCTACTACTCTTCCTTTGTAGTACAATTTGCCTTCATGCCAGTAAGCATGGTGGAACAAATGCGGTTGACCTGTTGTAGGACAAGTTGCAATGTTCTTCGCAATTGCTTTCACGTGAGTTCTTCTCTTGTCACGACGTGTTGTCGATATTCTGCGCTTTGGATGTGCCATTTTACTTATTTATTTCAATCGTTAATTCAAATTTTTTAATGCGGCCCATCTGGGATCGATTGGCTTGTCGTCGTTTGGATCATCCGAATCATCATCGTCTTCTCCATCTTCGTCCCAATCGTCGTCATTGTCCTCATTATCGTCCCAATCTTCATCATCCTCATCCCATTCGTCGTCTTCATCCGGCTGATTCGCATTCACAATATACTTGTTATACAAATCCATCACTTCTTCGTTGCATTCTCCCGGAGGATGAATACTTCGTGCGGGCAATGAGATAACCAACAACTCATAGATCGGTGCCGAAATGTCCAGTTCATAAGATTCCGGGTGGAGAATAACTAAATTCTCGTCTTCGGAAACTTCTGTTCCAAACTTATAAACAATGCGGTAATCACCGTGAATCTGCACTTCCATCGGATCATTGCAGCGATCACATGGAGTGGCAACAGTTCCTGAGAGCGAAAATTCCGCTATCATCATTGTTTCCTTCTTTTCAAATGCAAGTTCTACCAGAACATTTGCATCATCAATCAGCGTGTTTTCAACACCTTCAAAGAACGATTTGTCTATGTTGAACTCATAGCGATGCGTCCCTGTTTTTAATCCGACAAAAGGGATTATGAACTCATTCGTAGATTTCTTCACTACACAAAAATTGGAGGGCAAAGGTAGAAAAAATAAATCATTATCAATTTAAATTCATTTAATTTTATTTTTCACCCTATATTTTAATTCTGTCTCACCTTTGAGATTATCAATCAACCGTGGCTGATTATTATCGAAAGCAGTGCTTTCTACTCAATTTCGTTTTGTCGGTCGCCTCTTTTGCGGTCGCGCGAAGACTCCTGAACCTGTAATGGGTTTGCTGCAATTTCCTTCAAAAACTTACGGGTATTGAAAATATCTATCGCCAGGTAAATTGCGCTTCGCATAGATTGCGGATTGGCTTCATTTTTCCCCGCAATGTCAAAGGCAGTTCCGTGATCCGGTGAAGTTCTTACAATCGGAAGACCGGCTGTATAATTCACGCCGTCTTCAAAAGCAAGCGCTTTAAAAGCGGCTAATCCCTGATCGTGGTACATGGCTAAAACTGCATCGTATTGCCCGCGGTTCGGACTTCCGAAGAAACCATCTGCCGGAAAAGGTCCCAAGGCGAAAACATCTTCATTTCGGGCCATATTAATTGCCGGAGTGATGATTTCTGCTTCTTCAGCTCCCATTTTTCCGTTTTCACCGGCATGTGGATTCACTCCAAAAACAGCAATTTTCGGACGTTGAATGCCAAAGTCTTTTTTCAAACTGTTGTCCAGTGCTTTGATTTTAGCCAGGATCTTTTCGCGTGTCAAAGCACCTGAAACATCTTTCAACGGCACATGGCTAGTAACCAAAGCTACGCGAAGCGAACCGCTGACCATCATCATCAAGGCTTCATCCATTCCGGCCAAATGAGCCAAATATTCGGTGTGACCCGGGAATTGGAAACCTGCCTTTCCGATAGCTTCTTTGGAAATAGGGGCTGTTACCAATACATCTATTTTTCCTGAAGCCAAATCTTCCGTTGCTTTTTCCAAAGAAAGGAATGCATATTTTCCGCTTGCTTCTGTTCCTTTTCCTAATTCAAACTGCACTTCCTCGTTCCAGACATTGATAATGTTGATCTTGCGATTAACGGCTTCATTGGCTGTTTTGCAGGTCTGATAGTTGAATTCCGGTTCGTTCATTGCTTTCTTGTGGAACGAAATGGTTTTGGATGACGCATAAATAATCGGCGTACAATCCAATAACAATCTGTTGTCTGCTAATGATTTGATCACAACTTCCGGTCCGATTCCATTGATATCACCGATGGAAATTCCCACGCGAATGGGAACTGCACGTCCTTCTTCCTTGATGATTTTTTCTTTCTCTTTTTCCATCTTATGCAAGGCGTTTTAAGAAGTTAATCATTAAACGAATACCTGTTCCTGTTCCTCCAACTCCGCGGTAATCCTGCGGTCTGTCAAGGAAAGCCGGTCCGGCGATATCCATGTGTATATAGGGTGCTTTTACGAAATGCTCGAGGAATTTTCCTGCTGTGATCATTCCTGCATAACCGTTCCCAATGTTATTCAAATCGGCAATTTTGGATTTCATATCGTCGTAATAATCGTCCCAGAAAGGAAATTCCACCATTCGTTCGTAAGTTTCCATTCCGGCTTCGTTCAGCATGTTGAAATACTTTTTATCTGCATTTCCCATCATGATGGATGCGCGTGTACCAATTGCCCGAGCAGCTGCCCCGGTCAAAGTTGCTGCGTCAATCACTAATTCCGGTTTGAATTTTTCGGAATAAGCCAATGCATCTGCCAGGATCATGCGTCCTTCAGCATCGGTATTCAAAACTTCGACGGTTGTTCCGTCATACATCGTAATGATGTCGCCCGGCGTGTAAGCGTTCAATCCCGGACGATTGTCCGTAGCAGGAATCAATCCGATCAGGTGAATGGGAAGTTCCATCATTGCAGCGGCATAAATTGTTCCGGCCATCATTGCGGCACCGGCCATGTCTGATTTCATAGCATCCATGGAACCTGCAGTTGGCTTTAAGCTCAACCCTCCGGTATCGTAAACAACTCCTTTTCCAACCAAAACGATTGGTTTTTTGTTGGTCGCTTTTTTAGGTTTGTACTCAATGATGGTGAATGTTGGCGGATCAATAGAACCTTTATTCACAGCCAATAATCCGCCCATTTTCAAGGCTTCGATTTTTGATTTCTCTAAAATCGTTACGGAGAATTGAGCTTCTTTTCCTTTTTCTTCGATTGCTTCGGCAAGTTGTGTTGCATTGAGTCCTGAAACGGGCTCATTTACCAGGTCGCGCGCCCAGAAAACGGCTTTCAGAGTAGCTGAAAGTTCTGCCAGGGCGGAAGCCGTAATCTTTGCTGAAAAGTCAATCGATTCCAATGCAAATTTTTCCTTCACAGCTTCTTTCCGGTATCTCAAATACTGATAGTTGGAAAGTGCAAATCCTTCGGCAAGCAAAAGACTGGTTGATTTTCCTCCGTCGATGAAAACACTTTTAATCTCTTTGGGCAAAACTCCGCGAAGTTTATGTCCCATGATGCGTTGTTTTTCATCTGTTGCCTGGTCTTTAATAAACACAAAGTGTTTTCCCTTAATAGGCAGGTGTAAGAACTGTAGGTCTGTGTTTTTGTGGAAAATTTCCAACTCTTCAGCTACCACTTTTGGAAGCTTGGCCTGCGTTTCAAGCTTTTTCCCAACAAGGACAACGAGGCCTTCTTGCTGGTCGAACGCAGCGGATGTATTCAAATTCATATCTATCAAATTTGGTGAAATGTAAAGATAGCAATTCGCCCCGATAATTATCGGGATACGAATTGCTGATTCAAATTGTAGATATTACCAGCACAAGCCTGAGGCTTGCGCTAACTATTTATTTAAGTTTCTTATAACCGTAAATTCCTGCCGGAATGAGGATTAATAGAAGCGGCCAGATGGAAAGTAATCCGAGGAAAAGCACCACAATTCCGCTCCATCCTGTTTCCAGGGAATTCTGAGCTTTATCCAGGAATCCCGGCTCTTCGGAGAATCTCTGATGTGGGATCGGTTTGTATAGTTTAATATTCAAGGTGCTGTATCCAACCTGGTCATCTAAAAAAGAAAGTCGTGCTTCTGCACTTTCGATTTCTTCAATCAACGCCCTGATTTTTTCCTGGATTTGTAAAAGTTCGTCCATGCTTTTTGCTTTGGAAAGGAAATCTTCATAACGCTGCAGATAAGCTCTTTTACTTTTTAAACGTGTTTCAATATCTACGTATTCTGCGCTTACATCATCTGTTTGAATGTCTTTAGAGATGATTTGATCGCCTCCGCCATCAATGATTTGAAGTACCCGATCGAAATTTTTAGCCGGAACACGCAGTTTCAAGGAATAGCGCTGTTCATAATCGGATTTGCTGAATTGCTCGTTATCGTAATAACCATCGAGGGATTTGAGTGCTTGATCAAGCCGTAACTTGCTTTTTTCAATGTGTTTTGATTCAATGGTCAAATTCCCTTTTCGGATCAATTTCTTGGTTTGTTTGGGAGTTGCGTCTTTCTTAAATTGTTGGTCTTCATCCTGCGCATTGGCATAGGTCCCTCCGGAACTTTCTTCATTCCGTGCCTGAATATTGCCGTTTTTCGATTCCATGTCGAACTCTTTATTTTCTGAACAGGAAAACAGAAGGGCAGGGAAGACGAAGATCCCGATCGTCCCTAAAAGGTTGATTTTTTTCATGATGTAAGAATTAGTAATCTTAGGTACAAACGATTACTAATATGGTTCAGGTTGGCGGTAAAAAAAGATTAATCCAATTTCACTACCTGCTGACCAATATCTTTCAGCACCCCAATCGTTTTATTCAGATTTTTAACGTCTACATCCTGCAAGAATTTCGCATAAAACTCTTCAAATTGTTTATCGTAAAGTCTGCAGAGTTTCTGCCCTTTTTCAGTAAGCGTGATGATATTACTTCGTCTGTCGTTGGGGTCTTCCTCGCGCAGTAAAAGCTCTTTCAACGAAAGTTTATGGATGATCGGAGTGAGATTGGCTTTATTCTTTCGGACGCGGTCCGCAATTTCTTTCTGGTTGATCTGATTGGTCCGTGCTAAAACCATGAGTACTTCGAGCATTTCAACCGTGATCCCCAGTTCGTTGTTTTTCAGCTGTTTTTTAAAGTGAGCCTGGATAATGAAACGGAGATTTTTGATAGAATCGATTAATTCTACCAATTTGGCCATGTTCGTGTTTTCTAGTTCAATCATACTGCGATTTCAGTCAAAACCGGAAGTTACAATCAAAACAGTTATGTGAGGTAATAGTTACCCGGAAAACTAGTAAAGTGTATAACTTGTTTATTGATTGGTTGCTAAATGATTAAATCACTTGTTTTTTGGCACTTAATCTATCCCGAAAAGGGTTTATTCTCCGTATTCCATATACATTTCTTCCTCTCCGTAATAACCTTCCGGAGCTTCGCCATTGTTCATGTTGATCCCGTAATACTTCCGTTTTAACTCTTTCCCGATCTGGTAAGTAATGACGCTTACATCCAGTAATTTTTCCTGGTAATTCAAAATAGCATCCAGGTTTTCCAGGTTCGGATTCAGGCAGATCTCACTCATGTTTTTCACACTTCCCAAATCTCCTTTCAACCATCTTCCGTTCCGTTTACCCATGACATATTCACCTACCTGATTCAGGTTTCCGGCAACATCGTATAATTTCCAAATCCCTGTTGGCAAACCATCTTTTACCCAGCCTTCATTTTGAATAGATCCGTTATCGTAATAGTTCTTTACGTAGCCATTTTTGCGGTGCTGCGAGCTGTCTTTTTCCCAGAAACAATAAAGCATGCGTTCTTCATTGTGGTCTGTATGGGAACAATCGTACTTTTCGAATTTTTCAATGATCCAGCTTTTGCTTAACGGGTTATCATGCTCATCAAGGTAATACAAAATTCCTTT
>Ga0065704_10071496_pt1 | contig 10926 bp, 4 predicted proteins | sample SwiRhicommuniRL2_FD_59091 | JGI IMG/M metagenome (GOLD analysis project Ga0065704, IMG submission 59091) | Switchgrass rhizosphere bacterial communities from Rose Lake, Michigan, USA - RL2 v2 (version 2) | ecosystem: Host-associated > Plants > Roots > Rhizosphere > Soil | place: East Lansing, MI | reverse complement strand
TATAAACATTAAATGACTCAACAGCTAAATTATTCAATGTATTGAACATCTCATCAGTCATTTCTTCTGTATAGCTCGTGAATAGAATTCCTATTTTTCCGAAGTCTACCAGCCTTCTTCCGAAACGTAATCCTGTATTATTAGCATTGTTACTGTGAAAATCAAAATAACTCTCTCCAATTGATCGCCTTGTTAGACGATCAAATGATAATAAATGTTTTGCTAATTCTTCTCTGTATGGAGTAATATTTATTAATAATTCATTCTCAACAAATCCATCAACGAAATAACTTATTTTGTCAGCTTCTTTTTTGTTTTCAAATCTTTTTTTTGAAATAAATTCATTCCATTTATTGTCTATGACTAAATAGAATCCATTTACTGTTTCATCATTTAAAATATCAGGAAACTCTCTCTTATTCTCAAAAAAGTGAGCTAATAAATCTTTCTCAGTGCCTGATAGTAGGACTGTTTTTGTGTTATTGTCAAAGCTATTTTCTGTTATTGAAAAGAATTCTTTCTGCGTTTCAACTGAAAAGTCATCTTCTTTGGCAGGAAGAATAATGGTAAATTTATCTTTAAAAAGCTTTTCCCTTTTTTCAATATAATCAATAAAGTCCGGGACTGTATCTAATTCTCTGATAATTGTTTCAAAAGAGTCTCTATCAAATAATGTTATAAAATCACCATTATTGGTAATTGAGCTGAATGGATAAAATTTGACATTCTCACCTAAATTTACTATAATTCTAAAGGTTTTTTTAATAGAATCTTTAGGGAAAATTTCTTCAAATTGTTTATCAGGATGTTTTATTCGAACTTCATCGCTTGAAAATAAAGTTTTGTAAGCCCCATTGATTTGCTTCGTAGCTTTGGAAATAGTATTGTTGAAATAACGAATATGATTACCTTTAAATTCATAATTCTTTACTGAAAAGATTATGGCTATATCTTTGAAAATAATTAGTAAATCACAGATTTCTTTTTTATTACCATTTTCCAATTTTGGACTTGGGTAGCACCAATACTTAAAAAATGTTGAGAAGGCTAACTGATTAACAAATTCTTCTCCGTCGGTTCCTCTAATTTGACTATCCATTATAAATAATTTTATTCATTGTTTTGGTTAATAAAAAGTAAGACTTAAAAATTATATTTATCCAAATCCATTTTATGTTTAATCATCTCATAGGGACTTGACAGGACGCTATCCAAACTCTTTTTTTGCTGATATAGAAAATGTTTTAGAGTTATGTGGTTGAAAATAAGCAGTATATAAATATTGTCTTTACGTATAAACTTAAAAAGATGCTCTTCAAACACATTTCCGGAAGATTTTGTCTTATAAGTCAGTTTGATTTGCTGGAATAATTGTTTTACATCTTAACGATTGATAAAATATTGGTTGTTTACGGTAATAAAATGCAAGGGTGTGTTTTTTGATACTAAAAATTTCATAATAAGAATTTTATATATTTTTTGTACTCGTCATAGTTACTTCAATCATAGATTTTAAACATTGAATTTGGATGTCCAGAGGTCAACATCATCTGTGGGGACAGCTAATTGGAGTATCTTCCTTGGTCTTGTCATTCCAACATAGATAATTCTCAATTCTTCCTGTTCTTTTTCGCTCAGGGCACTTTTATCTTTTTTTAGCATGGTAGCGTAATTAAAACCTGATTTTTTAGATAGTAGAATAAGAACCGCATCAAATGACCTTCCTTTAACCGAGTGAATTGTACCATGATAAAATTCAAATGGTTGAACATTCGTATCTGTTTCACCGAAATATTCTGAAATTAAATCTTGTCCAGTTCCAGTCTTGATGACGAATGGTTTTCTCAAATTACGATTTGCTTCCTTTATCCATGCTGAAATAGTTTTGTCTTTTGTTGTTGGTAGCTTATCCATCACTTGATGAATTCCTTTCCGATATGTCATAAACCCTTTTTCACTAATAATCGTTTGGACGTATTCATTATTAACAATAAGACTATTTGTGTCATTTTGCCTTTTGTATTCTATCAAACCTCTCTCCATGAGTTTGTAGCCTTTTATAAAAAGCCCTGAATCGTATAAGAGCTTACCTCTAATAATTGTTTTTACAAAGAGATTTCTTGGTTCCCAGCAATCCATACTATTTTCGTAATGAACAGGAGTCAATCCGAGAAAATTTACTTTGGCTTTGCCACGATATAGCACTGCAACATTTTTTTGCGAAATTTCAATGCCGTTCTCCGTGCATTGTTTTAAGAAAGTTTCTAAAACACTGTTAAAAGAAGCTATGCTTTCTTCAATGGTAACTACAGAAGGATCTTTTTGGGATGCTTTCTTCTCTTTTAAGTAACCATTAACTAAAGGCTTAAATCTAAAATCAAGAATTCCGGGTGTAATTGCGACTGTAGAATTAAACGAAGATAGATATTTAGTAAAGTCACATATTAATTGAGAACTTCTTCTGTTCTCGATCAATTCAATTTTGTTCCATGCAACATACTTTTCATCAAAAAGGTGGGGTTTAGCATTGTTCCATTCAAAAATAGCTTGATCTCTGTCACCAATCAACATAATGTTTTCAGCTCCTTTTGAATTAAAAATATCGATTATTGCCATTAAAATTTCATCAGTATCCTGAGCCTCGTCAATTATAAAATATTCAAATTTCTTTGCTATTGACTCTGCTATTTTCGGATACTTCATTAATATTTTTAAGGAAAGGTAATTAGCATCGGCTTGAGTTGCATAGCCCTTTTTGAAAAACTCCAATTTTGAGTTAATAATGTTTTGAATATTACCATTGATAGCACCTGAGATGTTATAATATTTCCACGGAAAATGAAAGGACTGGGCAGGTGCACGTTGAATTAATTTATCATTTATATCGAAAGTTGTTTTATCAAAATATTGAGCATAATCTTGAGGATATTTTTTGATACTCCATGTAGAATGTGGCTCACCAACCAGTTCCGGCCGATTGGGACATTCCATAATTAAATGTCCAAAAGGCAGGAATATGAATTGATTGATGAAGCTATCTAAGGTTCCTATAAAATGAGGATGGCTAATTCCGTTAAGTGAGAAATTATCGGATAGTTTTTCTCTGATTTCGTCAACAGCAACGTTCGTAAATGATAATGCAGCGATTCCTTTTTTGCTAAAGTGATTTTTAGCAAATAATAATGCAATTCTCGACGCTACAGAATATGTTTTACCACTACCCGGGCATGCTCGAACAACACAAAGTCCTTTATCGAATTGAGCAATTTGCTTTTGCTCCTCAGATAAGTTAGATAAAATCTCAGCTACCTTATCCATCTATCAACCAAGTTATTCCATCAATAATATATTGAGGAGCTACAAACCCATTCCAATCGGGTTCAAACTCAATATTGTATGCAATTTGCTGAGCCAATTCAGATTTATCCTTAAAATTATTTAAGAGAATAAGAATCTCTCTTGCACGTTCTTCTTTCGAATGAGTTGAATTCAAGAATGTCGTACCAGTATGCATAGAGGCATAGAGGCTCGATATGAGATTAATATTGTTTCCAGAAATCATTAATTCGTATTCAAAAGTAATCTCAGCAGTTACTGTTTTGAGATTGTTTTTTTCAAACCCGGTTGCTTTGATTGCTCTTGCTGACGGATTGTTTATTTTAGCTTCTATTTGAGCTCTAATAAAAGTCATTTTTGCCTCCAGCCCTGGCACCTCCATTTCAGAAAGGTTAGTACCAAGTATAATTCTATTAGTTGAATCTAATAAATCGAGAGTTTGAAGATGCTTAATAATTGCTTTAGAAGTAATTTTATCTATTCCCTCTTCGATAGATTGGAAATCAATTGCTGATATAATTCCTCTGTCGTCGTCTGTAATAATAAGACATCTTGTAGCAAGCCGCTTATCCTCATCATCTGGATTATATAGTTTGGCAAAAGGTTCAAACGCAACCCCGTCAATATTGACTAATTCAATGCCATTTTTTTCGATACTATATTTTCCAGGCGGTGCCATTCTCTTTGAAAGAATAGGAAGTAAGAGTGCTTCAGAAATTCCTTCGACTAATATGGTTCCATTTGAAAAGAATAATTGTGATTTAGTGACATCGAGAAACTTTCCCAGATAACTAGTGTTCTTAGGTTCTAAATTTATATTTTTTACACTAACCACTTTTACTTCATGATTTAGATTTTGAAGAACATGAAGATTTTGGATAGATGTTTTGGCAGTTATTGTAGGTGAATGACATGTCATAAAGATTTGGACTCCAAAATCCTTTAATTCATTGAGATAAGTAAAGAATGTATTTTGTCTTTGAGGATGAAGATGTGCTTCAGGTTCCTCAATAAGCATTGCATAATAATGCTCTTTCTTTTCTATCCTTCTATTTTCAATATCGCCAAAAACAGTTGCAGAAAAAATTATGTTGTTTTCTCCCAATCCATTTTGAGATATATCAAAATATCTTTGTTTAGTCAAGTCCGCAGCAACAATGGAATCTGAGTAAATCTGTTTACTAGTTACAACTCCTTTGACGATATTATTATACTTGAAGTTAGTCAGTCCAATTTTAACTTTTGGATTTTTGTTTGCTATATCAGATTTCTCCAAATGCTTGTTTACTAAATTTTCTCCTGATTTAATTAAACCAGACCACTCATCATCATTCACTACATTTTCAAGTTTTGTAGCTAAAGCAAATTTATGGTCATCGTCTAGGATTTGGTCAATTGTTGATGGATTACCTTCTACGATTTGGGTCTTTGAATATTTCGACATTTCTCTGAATAAAGAAGATACTTTATTGTCTTTTGAATAAGGACGAAGCTCATATTCAGCATTTCTCAATGGGGCCAAATAAGTATAATACAACAACTGTAGCTCATTTGAATCTAGAGTACTTGATTCACCTCCCCAATGTGACCATTTTAAACGTTTTCCATTTGCATTAGGCTCTAGCCAGTAGGTTAAATTTAATCTTAAGTCGACTTCTTCTGGAATATCGGGATTTTGCCATAACAAACTAGTAAAGTACTGACGGTCTTCTGCACATTCAATTTCAAAGATTAACTGAAATTCAATTGGCTCCAATTGGTAATCAGGATTAGATGTATCCAAGTAAAAATCCTCATCATTTCTTATCCCAATTTCTCTGATTTGACTTCCTAATCCTAAACAAATTCTCAAGGCATCAATAATAGCTGTTTTTCCAGCATTGTTAGGACCAATAATTACATTTAATTCCTTGTTGAAAGATATATTTAATTCCTTTATGGAACGAAATCTTTTGATTGATAGGTGCTTGATATACATTTAATAGGGTAGTGTTTAATGAAATGGATATTTCTCTTTCTTAGTAAATAGTCAGATTTCAATAGTTTGTAGTTTGATAATACATTTAACTATTGTATTTTATTGATAAAATGTTGAAAAAAAGGGACATTAGTAATAAATTTTGTTCCTAAGGGAAATTTTGTTATATACCTATATTCCATGAAACACTCAATTACCAAATCGTTTGGTATTCCCTGATTTATTGTAGATCTAATATTAACGCAATTTGTTTCTGCATCCAAAAAGCTTTCGCATTCTAAATTCCTAATAATTAACATGATGACTCTTCAATGGTTATTATTTAAAATTATAATTATTTTTTGAAATATAATTATTCTTATGAATAAAAATTTTACGTTTAATATAAATTATAACAGTATTTTCTAAAATGTGTTTTTTTTGCCAAACTGAGGCTTACTGAGACCAATCGATTTCGATTAAAGATAATTGAGTGAATTTTTTAAAACTTTTTACAGCATCATCAAATTCCTCATTGTTACGATACTTATCAATCATATACAAAACATGTCCAGAGGTATAATAGAGTAGATAGCTATATTCTCCCCTCCAAGTTTTTCCAATTATTGCATTATATAATATTTCAGTAAAATTACTAGCTACTTCATCTTTATCAAATATCTCGAATAGTTCAGTAAAAACTAAAGATGATGAATTACTATCAGCTAGCATAGCCGCTTCCGAAGGCGTTACTTTTTTTTCTTTAATCAAATCAAAATCACCCTCATATATATATCCTTCGTTAAATCGTTGCTCACTTGTTTTGTCATACCTATCTTTTCCCCTTTCAACATATACATCAAGTAAAATTTTAGAACCTTGAAGCTTTGTAATAATGTCATCCGATTTTTCAACCCTTATTTTAGTTTTTGAAATACTAAATTGTAATTCAATATTTTTAAATTTGTTAGATAATAATCCGTTTCTTATATCATCAATATCAACTGATCCGCTTCTATTCTCTTGTAGTAAACCTCTTATAGCGAAATTATACATTTTGTCGGAAAAAATATTAATGTAATTTGTCGGAAGCATGAACCATTGTAATGAAAGTTGATTCAGGTTGAACTTTTCTAGACACATCATTATTTCAGATGGCTCATACAATTCAATAAACTCCCCTAGCAAATGTCTATAACCTTTCTCTGAAATATCTTGGATTTTTGTAATGATATTAATGCATTCATCCAATGTTAAATAATTATTCTTATTAAGTGCTTTAAATGCTTTTGGCAAACCATAAAATGTATAATCTTTCCTGTTGTAATATTTAGTCCATAACAATGAGATACTTGATATATCGATTTTTTTCTTTCGATGCAAAGCCAATCTAATGTATTCATGAATTTTAGTACTTAAATTAAAACTTCCTATTTCTTTATTTTTTAAGATGAATTCTGCTAAAGTTAAATGATTGTATTCATTCTCTTCTATATTACTAACCTCATAACCTGCAGCGATTAAATTCTTTTTTACATCATTCAAATACCAGTCAGCATAGTAAAAGGTATCAGGATATCTATCTAAAAATTTAGCCAACTTTATGGCACCTCGTGACTCAAAACCTTCTAAAAAGAGATCTACTGAATCACTTAATTCTTCAAGCCCTTGAAATCTCTTTTGATGAATAAAAAGATTTTCCATAATCCATTTCAGATAATCACTAAAATAGCGTCTATCTTTAAGAGCTTTAATGATTTTTGTTTTTGTGAAAGCTTTCTCATTTCTGATAAAAAAAAATTCTTCTTTATCAACATCTCCCTCCAGTCTTATATGAAAATGGTCGGTTGAATAATTATCATTCGACACCTTATTGTAAAGCAAAATTGGATTACTGGTTCTTACATAAAACAACATTCCAAATAAATATCCTGAACTGGTGATGTCCTCCTCCGAATATCCGTTAAATAATAGTGATTGGGTATAGGTATAAAGAAAGCCATCCGGTGTTGAAATATGATCTCTGTAAATTAGGTTTATAATAAGTGAGAGATCATGATAATGTGAAATTTCAAAATCATCAGACTTATAGTCAGACATGCAATCTCTTAAATCAAAATAAAAAGTCCTTATTGCTTCAATATCGATACTGCCTTTTACTATTTTTTCAAAAATGGCTATGTTACTAAATTTTCTGGCTATTTCTTTTCTCTGTTGACTAGTAAGTTTAAATAAAGAAAATCTTGAGAGAAATCTTTTATCTAAGTTCATTATTGAATCATATACCAAGTCGGTCGCTTTGTCATTCAGTATTTTGTAATTGTTAGACGTGTTACGAAGATAAGTATTGAAACTATCGTGAAATAAAGCAATTCTATTCAGCTTGGTGTCGAATAGGTAAGGATGTTCATCTATGAACTCCTCAACATAATATTTAGATTCTCCTAAAAAGAGTTCTAATTCTGAATACATTAGATAAGAATTCGTACATAAGAAAATAGAAAGAGAATACTTTCCTTTTTCATTTTTGATTATGCCCTCATAAAAACTGTCAATATCTTGAAGTTGCTCAGTTTCTGGAAGCTTTTTATTTAGTTTATAAAATTCTGTAACGTATTTTACGAGAATAGGATAGCCCTGGGTCACATAGAAAATTTGTTTCTGAATATTGTAATCAGTAATATGAAACAATTCCTCTAAAACAAACTCAGTTTGCTTTTTATTCCAGTTTTCTAAAATATGTTTTTTCCAATCTAACTTTGCAACCAGTGGTCTTGACAATACGATAACTTTGCAATACTCTTTTAATTCTTCTATAAATTGTATAAATCTAGGAAGCTCACTGCTATTATAATTTTCGATATGATCTAAACCATCGATGATAAAAGTTAATTTTCTCTTTTCAATCTCTTTTAACAAAATAGAAATCTCTCTCTTTTTTAGATCATGAAATAGCTTTACATTTAAATCTTGTAAAAAGTTTTGAAATTTTAATCTCTCCAAATAATTGGACTCCTGGTTTCCTATCCAAAATCGGTATAATATATTTAGAGGGTATACTTCAACAAGTGAATTTACAAAATGACTTTTCCCAACTCCAGGTTTACCTTCAATTAATAATAATTTCTCAAATTCAACAAGCGTATGATTAATTTTTACAGATTCTTGTTGGAGATCCGTAGTATAAGTTTTTAAGCTAGGCAAGTCAGACCTGTCAATCAGCCATACTCTGTTATCGAGTGTTTTACTTAAATAATTTTCAATCTCATATTTCCTATTTAAGTTTCCACTATATAAATCATCAATAAAGAGATCTACGTCAGTCCGGCTCATTGAGATGATATACAAATTGTCATTTTTAAAGCAATCAAAATTTAAAATTTTGGCATTCGGAACAATATCAATTTCCTTAAAAAAAAGAATGTTTTTATTGTTAGAAAGTTTATGAGCTTTTCCTTTGATTATTAAATTTTTATCTTCAATAATAAGTTGATCTAATTTTACATTGTCAAAATCCTTAATCTGAAAACTATATTTTTCATTATTAATAGAAAGTAATAGATCATCGAAGTTATCATTAACTTTTGCTTCGATTTCAATTTTTGAAATAATCCTTTCTACATCCATTATGGACAATAAAAGCTGAGTTATATGTTTTTGATAAGTATAACCGCTATATGCATTTCTCATTTAAACTATTTTATTAGATCTATAATTTGAATTATACATTTTACTGTAAAAAATAAATTTAGCAATTTCGTAGCTTAATTTTTGCAGCATCAATTATGATTTATAAAAATTTACCAATCACTTTTATGAAGAAATCAATATCCGTTCAAAAAGTGGATTCGTTGCAATTTTAAGTCTCATTATGGTATAAATCTTATATGGGCATTACTATAATGTTTAATTAATCGTAAGAAAATGAGACAAAAAATTCCTTCACCTGGAGCGCAGGTATTATAACCACCGGTTTGATTTCTTTCCTTATCATCATTCCGATCACCCTGCTGATCTCACAAAAATAAATCCATTTTATATAAACTTTTTATGGGAATCCGTAATTGAAATCAAATTGAGTTGACTCCTAAAATATATTTAGCAATTTATTGGAGTCTGCGGTTACAATATAAATTCAATATTATAATAGGGTATAGAGCTTTTTATTTAATGTTTTTTTATTATTAATTTGTAAATCAAATAAATACACTAATTATATGAAGTCAGCCTATTTATACGTCCGTGTAAGTACGGACGAACAAAAAAGAAAAGGTTACTCTCTGCCTGAGCAGGAAGATAGATTATTGAAATATTGTAAATATAACAATATTGAAGTCAAAGGAATCTATCGTGAAGACTACTCTGCTAAAAATTTCAACCGACCTGAATGGAAAGAATTATTTTCAGTAATTAAGAAGAAATCATTAGGAGAAGATAAAAACATACTATTTATAAAATGGGACAGATTCAGTCGTAATGTTGAATATGCTTATGAAATGATTGGAAAGCTTCGGAAGTATAAAACAACAGCAATGGCTATTGATCAACCAATTGATTTCTCTGTGCCGGAAAGCACGGTTATGTTGGCTGTATACTTAGCTGTTCCAGAGGCGGAAAATACCAGAAGGGCTCAAAACTCTGCAAATGGAATTCGTCGAGCGAAGTTGATGGGTAGGTATCCTAATAAAGCACCTATCGGATTTATTAATTTGACATTAATGGATGGTAAAAAAACTATTGCTCCTAAAGAACCTGAAGCGGATATTATAAAGTGGTCTTTTCATCAAGTTGCCCAGAACGATCATAAGATTTCTGAAATCATGAGAATGGCTAATGAGAAAGGATTGATATGCTCACGGTCACACTTTTTCAGAATTTTACGGAATCCAGTTTATTGTGAGCTTATATCAGTCAAACTTAAATCTAATGAAGAACAAATGATAAAAGGTTTGCATGAACCCTTAATATCTGAATCGTTATTTTATCAGGTTCAGTCTGTCATTAATACAAAAAGAAAAACTACAGCTAAAAGGGATGATTTAAAAGCAATGTTTTTTCTTAGAGGTTTTTTAACTTGTCCTGTTTGTGATCGAAAACTCACTGGAAGTATTGCACAAGGAAGTTCAAAAAAATACCCATATTATCATTGTCATGATCGCTGTAGGACAAGGATAAACGCAGTTTTTCTGAATGATTGTTATCAAAATAAGCTTCAGCAATTAATACTATCAAATAATACAATTGACTTATTTAAATGTATTTTACAAGACCAGAATATAAAGACACTGAAAGCAAGTTATTTGTATAATCAAAATTTAATTGAGAGAAAAATAAAAGAAGAGGGGCAAGTTCTTTCTCAAGGCAGAAAGTTGTTTTTAGCAGGAGTATTAAAAATTGATGACTATAATGAATTAAAAAAAGAGAATCAAGTTAACATTAGGCATCTTAAGAAGGAAGCGCGTGATATTTTTCTTAAATTAAAAGCTATTGATAAAAAGAATCAAATAGAAGATAAAGAATTAGTCGAAGTTTTTCGAAAATTTTCCGAGTTTGACATCTCAGATAAAAAAAGTCTTGTGAGTCTTATTCCACCAGTTGACATTGATTATAAAACAGGAGATCACTCTTTGGAC
>Ga0065704_10071484_pt1 | contig 10946 bp, 12 predicted proteins | sample SwiRhicommuniRL2_FD_59091 | JGI IMG/M metagenome (GOLD analysis project Ga0065704, IMG submission 59091) | Switchgrass rhizosphere bacterial communities from Rose Lake, Michigan, USA - RL2 v2 (version 2) | ecosystem: Host-associated > Plants > Roots > Rhizosphere > Soil | place: East Lansing, MI | reverse complement strand
GGCCGTGAAATCTCCATCAGAAAAATCATCAGTTACCTGGCTTTGTCCCAACAGCGGAATGAGCAGTAATGTAAGAGCGGTGAAGAGTGTTCTCATAAGTCGGACTAATATACAAAAGTCCGTTTTCTTGAAGAAGAAATTTGACCAGAAGTTTTTGTGTTCCTTCCACTTAAATCGATTTTAAATGAGAGATGAAGAGATTTTTTATCTATTTTTAAATGAAGTGATCAATGACAATACTCATTCATGGAATGAAATTGCTTACTACATACATGAATATTTTTATCCTGACGCACCTTAAATTAATCCACTTGATGAAAATTACACTCCAAATAGTCTTAATCTGTTTTCTCTTATCTTCCTGCAAGGAAACACCAAAGAAGTCGGGCCAAAAATTAGAGAAAAGCGAGGCTTTGAAAGAACTGAAGGAAGATATGGTAGTTGATAAAGAAGGAATTGCAGTTGTCTATAATGATGATATTAAAATCAAATTCGCCGATCTGACCGTTTTATTAAAAGACATGAATGTGTTTTGGTGGGAAGATGATGGCAATTACCAGGATAACATGTATGAAACGGAAAAAGACACCGTTTATTTGTATATCAATCCTGGTGACGAAGTGTTTGAAAAACCATTTAGAATTGAGCAAACCGCGTTCGATATCATAGAATTGTACGGGCAATTTGAAATTAGAGTCTCACTAAAGACAGAACGTGAATTGGAAGTTCCAGTCTGCATTTTGGATGGTTGGAAGGGCTACACTTCCAAATGGAAAAAGTTTAAAATCGATAAAAAAGACTTGAAATTTGGGATTATTGACGAAAAAGCAGACTATTCGATCAATTTTTCCCTGGATGAATTTAAACTAGCCGCAGAAGAACATTGTGGATCTGAATGGTTAAATGATATAAAGCATATTGACGCTGTAGATAAATTACCAACCGACTTTTTTACTACCAAATACATTTACAAAATTAAAGTCAGGAATAGTAAAACAAACAAGGTAACAGAAAAATTCATAGTCTTTAATACACCTAGAAGCTGCTAGAATTCGTAAATAAAATTGCGCGATCCGGTAAGAACAGTGTAAATCGGACTAAATACCAAAAGTCCGATATTCTAAAGAAGTCATTTAGAAATAATTCGAAGTTCGAACATTTGAACATTGCAATATCGCAATGTTCAAATGTTGCAATTTTGGGACTTTGCCAGATGACGTTTCTCACCAAGCCGCACTAATGTTTGTCCGTCGCATTAAGCAATTTGTTATTGCTTTGCTCGGTCTTCACCAGCCACGGCTGATTTCTTATTTCAGTGTTCGCTCCGGGATCTGCTGATTGATCAGCTTTTGAATCGCTTTCAAATAAGGTTTCTCTTCACTGGAGCACATGGTGTAAGCAATTCCGCTTGAACCGGCACGGCCCGTACGACCAATTCGGTGCACATACGTCTCAGCAACTTCCGGAATTTCAAAATTGATCACGTATTCCAATAAATCGATATCAATTCCTCGAGAGGCAATGTCTGTAGCGATAAGGAAACTCACAGAGCGGTTTTTAAAACCAGCCAATGCTCTTTCACGCGCATTTTGAGATTTGTCTCCGTGAATGGCTTCCGCTTTCATTCCGGCTTTTGTCAATTCTCTTGCTACACGGTCAGCACCATGTTTCGTTCTGGTAAATACGATCGCATGTGAAATGTTCTCACTTTTGATCAATTGTTTCAGGAATGTACGTTTTTCCGCTTTTTCAACGTAGTAAACAAACTGCTCTACGATCTCAGCTGTAGAAGAAACAGGCGTCACACGCACATTTACCGGATCGAACAAAATAGTTCCTGCAAGCTCCATAATCGTTGGAGAAATCGTTGCGGAAAAGAAAATATTCTGTTTGTTCTTCGGCAAACGCGGAAGGATCTTTTTAATATCGTGGATGAAACCCATGTCCAGCATGCGGTCAGCTTCGTCCAAAACAAAATGGGTAATCTTGGACAAGTGAATATGCCCCTGGTTTATCAAATCCAATAAACGACCAGGTGTTGCTACCAAAATATCTACTCCGGCATTCAGCTGGTTGACTTGTTTATTTTGGTTTACTCCACCAAAAATCACCATGGAGCGAAGTTTGGAGAATTTCCCGTAAGCTTTGAAACTATCGTTGATCTGGTTTGCTAATTCTCGTGTAGGCGCCAAAACCAAACAACGGATCGGGCGTTTTCCTTTTACGGGACCATCCGGTTCCAAATGCTGTAAAATAGGCAATGCGAAGGCAGCCGTTTTACCGGTCCCGGTTTGCGCGCAGCCAAATAAGTCTTTTCCTTCTAGTAAGCTTGGGATCGATTGTTCTTGAATAGGTGTTGGAGTAGTATATTCTAATTCTTTTAATGCATCCAGTAAATGTGGAAGCAAGTTTAATTCATCAAATTGCATGAAATGTTTTTGTAAAATGCTCCGAAATGAATGTCACATGCGGTGAACTTTTCCTCACTTCAAATCGGTGGAAATGATTTTTTTCCGGTACAAAGGTACAACATTGAATTGATAATTGAGAATTGATAATTGAAAAGGTGGCTGAGCGTAGTCGAAGCCCTTTTCAATTTCTTTAACTTTTCAATTCTCAATTTTACATTTTCAATTGAACTATCGGTTATTTTTGTGTAAAATTTTTTGGTTATGAGAGTAGCAGTTGTCGGAGCGACAGGAATGGTAGGAAATGTCATGATGGAAGTGTTGAAAGAACGTTCATTTCCCATCACGGAATTAATCCCGGTAGCTTCGGAAAAATCGGTTGGTAAGATGATCGAATTCGGAGGTTTGGAATTCCCGGTGGTGGATTTGGCAACAGCTGTTACGATGAAACCGGATGTGGCGATTTTTTCCGCAGGAGGAGAAACTTCCCTGGAATGGGCGCCAAAATTTGAAGCAGCAGGAACAACGGTCATCGACAACAGTTCTGCGTGGAGAATGGATCCGGACAAAAAACTGATCGTTCCTGAGATTAACGGAGATTTGTTGACTGCAGCCGATAAAATTATCGCAAATCCGAATTGCAGCACCATTCAGTTGGTAATGGCGCTTGCACCTTTACACAAGGCTTACGGAGTAAAACGTGTGGTTGTTTCAACCTATCAGTCCATTACCGGAACCGGAGTAAAAGCCGTGAAGCAATTGGAGAATGAGCGCGCAGGAATTTCCGGTGAAATGGCATACAACTACCCGATTGATAAGAATTGTATTCCGCATTGTGATTCGTTTTTGGACAACGGTTACACCAAGGAAGAAATGAAATTGACCAAGGAAACGAAGAAGATTTTAGATCCTTCTATCTCAGTTACGGCTACTGCGGTGCGTGTTCCTGTTGTGGGCGGGCATTCTGAAGCGGTGAATGTGGAATTTGAAAAGGAGTTTGATTTGGCGGATGTTCGAAAATTGCTTCATGAAACGGAAGGAATTACCCTGAAAGATGATCCAACGACGAATTCCTACCCGATGCCGCGTTTTGCACAATCCAAAGACGATGTGTTTGTGGGAAGGATCCGCAGAGACGAAAGCCAGGAAAAAACCCTGAATATGTGGGTTGTTGCCGACAATTTGAGAAAAGGAGCTGCAACAAATGCAGTACAGATTGCTGAGCTATTGATCAAGAAGGGAATTTTGGTCCCAATGACTGCGGGAACACACAATTAATTGCATTCAAATTCGTTATAGCGGTATGCAGAACAGAATTCTGGTTTTATTTATTTGTATTTTAACTTCTTACTCCTGGAGTCAAAAGGCACACAGACACAATGCGATGTCGCTGTCGGAAATTGGCTTTATGGTTGGCGGAAGCTATTATATCGGTGATTTGAACCAGGCGCATTTTAAGAATACCAACATCGCAGGACAATTGCTGTATCGCTACAATATCAGCTCACGCCTGGCTTATCGTTTGAATTTCACCTATGGGAAAATTGAAGGATACGACAGCCAGCAAAGCAATGAATTCTATAAAAACAGGAACCTTTCCTTTCAATCCGATTTGTTTGAATTCGGAACGGGAATTGAAGTCACCTATTTCCCTTTTGAAATTGGAAACAAGCGATATAAGGGAACAGCATACTTATTGGCCGAATTATCGCTTACACGCATTAACCCGATGACGGATTACAATGGAACAATGATCGAATTGCAGCCATTGGGAACGGAGGGTCAGGGAACAACAATGGGTGATAAAGGGAAATACTCACGAATCCAATTAGGAGTTCCGCTCGCAATGGGTGTACGCATTTCTATTACTGATAATATTGGCTTGAACATGGAATACGGAATCCGTTTTATGTTTACGGATTATTTGGATGATGTGGGTGGATATCGCTACACAGATCCAGTTCTACTGGCTGCTGAAAACGGACCAACTTCCGGTGCCTTGAGTAATAGAAGTTTAGACGGAAATCGTTTCGCACAGCGCGGAAATCGTGCTACCCGCGATTGGTATACTTTCTTTGGAATTGGTTTGGTGTTCAGGATGGGAAGAAAAGGACCTTGTCCTTCGGCATTCCGTTAATGAAAAGTTCAAAAACCGGTTTACTTAGCCGATCTTCCAATTCATTTAATCTTCTTTTGGTTTAAATCCGAATTCTTGCAGCATCTCTTCCAATCCTTTTCTTCCACTTCTGGAAAAACCGTAATCTGTTTTAGCTTTATATCCTGATTTTTCAGATCGTTTCTGTTGCCCTACGTATGCAGGAATAATCAATTCTGACTCCAGGTAATTACATTCCATACAAACACTGATTTGATCGATGTATTTTCCATCCTTATAAAAAACAATTCCTAAACGGGGTTCAAAACAAGACATGCGCATACCTCCGTAGGTTTTTTTGGAAGTAAGGAGTTGCAGGAATTGATCGGCTTGTTCCTGATTAAAAGCATGTTGTTTTTCAATTACGGTAATCAGACCAAAATTTCTGGTATAAACTACGGGGTTTCTGTCTCCACTATTCTCATATTTATAAGCTACAATCTGATTGTAATCCAGAGAATCAAAAGGAGCTCCAACAGCAGATTTTTCAATTGCCATTGCGGATTTCAGATAGTTATATAACTCATTCCTATTGAGATATGGAGTTTTCTTAATTGAATCCGAAGAGAAGCCTGGTTTTTCCCCGGCAAATGAACCATGCGATGTTTTAAGTGAACAAGAGAGAAGCAAAGAAAAGAAGAAAGGTAATCAGGAGGAATTGTTTCATTGCTTCTGATTTCTAATGCGGATAGTACGGCGAAATCATCAAATAAACCACCACACCGCTTGCCGCCACATAAAACCACAAAGGCCAGGTAATTTTTGTCCACTTTCTGTGCTTATCGTATTTGCCTTCCCAGGCATACAAATAAGAGAATAAAACCATTGGAATTACCGCCACACTCAAAATAATGTGCGTAATCAAAATAATGTAGTAAGTAATCTGACTAGCGGAGGAGATGTTCAACTTTTCATAGTTGTCTAATTTACCGCCGCTTCCGTTTAAATCACCATAAACAGTTGAATCGGATGTCATGTGATAAGTAATGTAAAGCAATAAGAACAAAACAGAAAGACCCATACACACTTTGATAATTCCTTCGTGCAGACTGATTTTCTTTTGTTTGATTGCCACCAAAGCTACTACCAAAAGAATAGCTGTTAATCCGTTGATACAGGCGTAAATGGATGGAAGAAAGTGCGGGTTAAATCCTTTAATTTCGATTTTCACCTTGAACAATGCAGCAACTACGAGCGGAATAACAATAGAAAGAACGATGATTAGTTTGCGAAGACCCGTTTTAGTGTTTTGAGTTGATTCCATATTCAATTTCTAATAATTTGCGTAAATCTTTATTCAGTCTGTCGACATCCTCGGTTTGAGTTCCACGGTAAATTCCTCTTACATATCCTTCTCTGTCCACGAGTACCAATCCGTCGCTGTGTGCAAAACCACCGGCAGCCATAGGATCTTTATCCGCATGGACCATGAAATGCATGACACCCAAACGATGGGTTTTTGCTTCGTCACCCGTGAAAAACTGCCAGTTTTTAGCTTGGATCCCGTTATTCTTAATGTAACTTTTTAGCACGTGGGGTTGATCAGTTTCCGGATCAATACTGAAAGACATGAATTGGACTTCAGAAGCCAGGTCCTTTGTCAGGATATTCAGTCGTTTCATTTGAGAGATCATCGGCGGACAAATACTTGGGCAGCTTGTGAAGAAGAAATTAGCAATCCACACTTTTCCCTTCATTGATTTCGAAGTGATTACTGCAGAATCCTGGTTTAGGTAAGAAAAAGCAGGGATTTTGGGATAAACTGTATCCACTGATTGCACACCGTCAGTTTCAGAAAAAACGATGTCGTAATTCCCGAAATAGGGAAGTGCTTTTGGTTTCTTTTCCGGCTCTGTGTTGCAGGAGCTAATGAGGATTAGAATCAGCGCGACTTGTAAGATCTGTTTCATTTCCTTTCCTTTGCTTTCCGTTCTTTAAATGCTTTGATATCGTATTCTTTTTCAAGCAGCGCCATATGATCGCGCATTGTTCGGATAGTACCTTCTGTTTTTCCGGAAAGAACCATTCTCAAATGGTTGCTTTTGTCGGAAAGAAGCATCAATTCCTGGAAAGCAAAACCACCAAAGAATTTTTTGTCTTCCTGCAGCAGGGTTTGACCATTGTGTTTGATATTGTAAAGCGATTTCGCATCTCCGGTAACGACGATCCAGATAGAAGGATCATAACCTTCCACACGGTCGTTGAGCATGTATTCCACATCTTTAATGCGCTTATCGGGATTTCCGATACCATCAGTTAGAACAGAAACCAACTTAACATGACCCAGTCTCTTTTTGTTTTCACGAAGTCTTTGGTAAATCAATTGGTCCAGGTGCCAGATCGTAATTCCGCACGAATCGGGACAGGAAGGCTGAATGGTTGTATAAATGACAATCTTGTCCTTAAAGGAATTGTTGGTATAGACTTTCCCTCTTCCATCTGTAAAAGAGAATTTCGGAATTACTCCGTAATCATCCAGCTCTTTGAATTTGTGTTCGCAACCCCGAGTGGAAATGAATATTAAAATAAGAGCCGGTCCGAATAAAAGCAGTAATGCGAACACTGATTTAAACGAACCGGCCTTAGAATTTGACTTAGCCATTGGCTAAAAATATTTAAATGAAACTATCCTCCGTATGTTTCCCAAGCTGAATGGACTGCATTAGCCTCAGTAAGCCCAATGAAAATCAGGTAAACGATAAAAATAAAATACGGTATCAGAATGACGTACTTCAATACTTTTCTTTCGTCACCCAAGTGCATGAATACCAATACAATGTAACCTGCTTTAACTAGTGTAAGTGCGACATATCCCCACTTAATGGACTGCCAAACCATACCGCTTGTTAATGAGCGGCCAAAATACATTCCCACAACTACTTCGATAGCTGTAATAGCCGTAAGAATTGCAGTAACTAACCAAATTTTGCGGCGAATTTTCTTTCCTTGTTCTTCGCTATGGTGAGCATCTAATGAATATTCAATAATATCGTCTCTTTCCATGATCTATATCTTTCAAAAAATTAAACTAAGTAGAAGAATGTAAATACAAACACCCATACTAAATCGACAAAGTGCCAGTACAATCCTGTTTTTTCAACCATTTCGTAGTGTCCACGCTTGTGATAAGTTCCGCGGGAAACTCCTAAGAAGATCAGGATATTAATCATTACTCCTGAAAATACGTGGAATCCGTGGAATCCTGTAATGAAGAAGAAGAATTGTCCGTATTGAGAAGGACCGTACTCGTTGCTTTGTAAATCAGCACCGTAAATGATCGCTCCTTTTTTCCCGGAATTCACTGATTCCCAATATTTCGCTTCTGCATCTTTTCCGTGGATCTTAGTAACTTTTGCCAAAGAATGCTCAGTACCATCCGTTTTCACGATCAACTCCATGTGCTCATCGTGGTGTCTTTTCCAGGTTGCAACAGAACCGTCGTGAAGCGTAATTTTTCCGTCTTTCACTTGTCCGTTCATAACCGCTGTGCGGAAATGGTGGAACAATTCGTCCGGAGTTTCTTTAATGACATCTCCAACTTTATGGTGTTTTCCTGCCTGAACAACAGTAAAACTTTCTAATTCTCCAAAATGACCTTTCACAATTGCGCGGGATCCTGTGTGCTCTCCTGAAAGGATTTCAACACTTCCGAAATGTGAACCGTGGATAAAGTGAGACCACTCCCAAGCCTGAGAACCTAAGAAGAAGAAACCACCAATGATCGTAGCGATCATCCACTTCATAACTCCTTTTTTATCCATTCGGTGACCAGCTTCAACAGCCAATACCATCGTAACGGAAGATACAATTAGGATGAAAGTCATTAATGCAACGTACATCAATGGGTAACCGTGACCTAAGAAAGGTAATGAGTCAAAAGTCTCTTCACCAATTGGCCAAGCAGCCTGAGTTGTATGACGCGTGTAACCGTATGCAACTAACAATCCACTGAAAGTTAATGCATCCGATACCAAGAAAAACCACATCATCATCTTTCCGTAACTTACGTTAAACGGAGAAACTTTACCGCCCCAAGCGGAAGATGCGTCAACGTGTGTTGTAGCGTGTCCAGCCATTTTTTTATAATTTTTTGTGCAAGTTTAATGATAAAAAAGTAAAAAAAGCAATAAAAAGATCCATAATACGCCTAAAAAATGCCAGAAAATAGCAAGGGTACGTATCGGTAAGAAATTGTCTGCAGCTAATTTACCTGAGAATGAACGAATTGAAGCCTTAAATAGAAAGATTATAGATACCAAAATATGTAATAAATGCAGTACCGTTAAGATATAAAGATAGGATGTTGCGGTATCGGGAGAAGAATCCAATTTTAGCTGAAGTGGCGCATTTAAAGGAACTCCCTTGTACATTAAGGTTCTATCCTTATACTCCAACTCCTTTTTCTTATAGAAAACTTTGAAATCCTTCCCGAATTTTCCTTTGTGGAAGAAATCACCACGACCATCACGCAAATGCCAGGAGAATTCTTCTAATCGGATCAAATCAACATGTGTCAGTTCAACAGTATCCTGAACATAGAATTTACCGTCTTTTAAACTAACCCGTTGATGCTTGTATAAAATACCGTAGTCATCCAGATTGGCAATTTGAGGATTTTTGGTTTTGCTGATTGCCTCAAATTGTTTGGCGAAAGCGCTGATCTCTTTTTTCTGTTGATCAGAAACCAGTTTATCCGCAATCAGGTAGTCGTTACCATCAACTTCCATGTACTTTCCGTGTACTTCCAATTCATAGTAATCACCATAACGACCTTCTGAAACCGTAATTTTAGAAGATAGGAAAGCTCCGTTGGCAGCAAGTTCCTGGTATCCTTTAAACTGAAAATAGGCAAAACCCAATCCGAGAATAAACGTTACCGGTACGATTGTTTTTAAAATGGAAGGATTGCCTTTTTTTTGAGCAACTTTAATTCCTATTCCAAGAACGATACTGCTGAGAATAATAAGTGCTGTAGAGATATAAAATGCCGGAGGGAAATTGTACTTCACCCAAAAAGCATCTCCCGCACTCACAATGTAACCGGAAGTTAATCCGGCAAATAACATCATGACACTGAAAATTCCGACATAAATGAGGTTTTTCCGCATTTTCTCCCGAACCTCAGGAGTTAATTCTTGATTGTAGTCTGCTTGTGACATAATTTTTTAAAAAAGTGTACCGTGTTCCCAAAGAGCAGCTTTAATTGCCGGAAGATTTCGGTCGAATACATATAAAAATTGAACAATCGGTAACCAGATAAATGACGCGAACATCAATTTTTTGGCATCGGCGATTGTAAGACTTAGGAATAATTTATAGGATTGAAGGAAAAACAGGATAGAACAAGCTCCGGCTATAACTAATGTCCAGTCACTCGTCCAGCCCATCAGCCAGGGCAATAATGAAAATGGGATCAAAGCCATGGAATAGATCATAATCTGGAAAGCAGATCCTTTGGTTCTTCCCTGTTTGGAAGGAAGCAGCGAGAACCCGGCTTGTTGGTAATCATCGTAAACCACCCATGCAATTGCCCAGAAATGCGGGAACTGCCACATAAACTGTACAAAGAACAAAACTCCCGGAACCAATCCGAAACTGTCAGAACCTGCAACTGCTCCGATCATTGGAGGAAGAGCCCCCGGAAAAGCACCTACAAAAACAGCCCATGTAGAAATGCGCTTCATGGGAGTGTAAATAAAAACGTAGGATACGAACGCCGCCAAACCAAGCAGCATGGAACCTAAGTTCAATTGATAAAGCATCCACAATCCCGGAAGTAAACAAACGGCAATAACGATTACCCCTTCATTAACAGACATTTCGCCCGTTGGAAGCGGCCTTTTCCCGGTTCTGTTCATTAAGACATCCAGCTCACGTTCCCAGATCTGATTGGACCCGTTGGAAGCAGCAGTGACCAATAAACCACCGAGCATTAAGTAGACCATTTCAAGTCCGTCTTTACCTCCAACAAACAAATATCCGGAAAGGGCAGATAGAATAACAAGGGCTGAGAGTCTGAATTTGGTGAAATTCATGTACATCTTCACTTTTTTGCCGATACCCATAATTACTCTTTTTTAAAGATTGTGCAAATGTACGCATCAACTTGTGAACTTGTACCCTACTCTAATCCAAAATTTCAATTCTGTCTTTAAATTAGATTCATTTTAGATAATGATTATTTCAATTATTCTTAAAAATGAACCAAATGTTACTTCGTTCTTACCTCTTATTAATTCCTGTCGGTTTCATTTAACTTTAAAGATATCTTTGTTCTGTATCAGGTTATGAGATCCTTTCTTGGAACTCAGAAATCGGGTCATAGGTGTGTTAGTTTGAGGGAGGAAGTGGTAAGCCTCCCTCTTTTTTTGTCCGAACTTTTC
>Ga0065704_10002637_pt1 | contig 10949 bp, 12 predicted proteins | sample SwiRhicommuniRL2_FD_59091 | JGI IMG/M metagenome (GOLD analysis project Ga0065704, IMG submission 59091) | Switchgrass rhizosphere bacterial communities from Rose Lake, Michigan, USA - RL2 v2 (version 2) | ecosystem: Host-associated > Plants > Roots > Rhizosphere > Soil | place: East Lansing, MI | reverse complement strand
GCGGCCCGCCTGGAACGCCAGCCAGCCGCCGCACGCCGCCCCGGCGAGGCTGGTCAACGAGCCGACCGTGCCCTTCATCAGCGCGATCATTTCCTTGGTGAGCCCCTGGTCGCGCATGAACGGTCCGACCAGCGACGAAGCCATCGAGTCGCCGAACTTGTAGAAGCAGACGAGCGCGACGAAACCGAGCATGCCCGGCACGCGCAGGCGTGCGACCCAGCCGCGCGCGAGCACCGCAAATGCCGGCGCCGGGCCCGCGTCGGCGCGTGGCGGTTCGCGCAGCGGCAGGACCGGCAGCACGGTCAGCGCAAGCAGTGCCGCCATGCAGGCGAACATCACGGTCCAGTCGCTGCGTGCGAACACCCAGAGCAGGAAGCCACCGCCCAGGATCATGCCGAAGCGGTAGGCACCGACCTGCAGGCCGTTGGCGAGGCCGCGTTCGCGTGGGTCGAGCACGCGCACCGCGAGGCCATCGGTTGCGATGTCCTGGCACGCGGCGATGGTGTTGAAGAGGAATGCCGCCGCAAGCAGCAGCACGAGGCCCTCGCCCGGTTCGAGGAACGCGAGCCAGGCCGCGGCCCCGACGGCGGCAAACTGCAGCGGCAGCAGCCACGCCTTGCGCGTGCCGCGGTGGTCGACGAATGGCGCCCAGAGGAACTTGAGCGCCCACGGCAGGAACAGCAGGCTCGTCGCACTGATCGCCTTGAGCGAATACCCGGCATCGCGCAACAGCACCGGCAGGGCCTGCGTGAAAAAGCCGTACGGCAGGCCCTGGGCGACATAGAGCGCCGCGAGCAGCGTGATCTTGTAGCCGCGGCCGAGGCCGCGCCGGTCGGTGGATGTTTCGTTGTGCAAGTCGTGGCCGCGACCGAGGCTGCTCCGCGTCTGGCAGAATCGCCCGCCGCCGGGAGGAAGATCAAGTGGACGTGAGTGAAGCCGTCGCGAGCCGCATCAGTTGTCGCGCCTTTCTCGAAACGCCCGTGCCGGCCGCGACCGTGCGTGCGATCCTCGACGCGGCCCGGCGTGCGCCGTCGGGCGGCAACCTGCAACCGTGGTTCGTGCACGCGCTCGCCGGTGCACCGCTCGCGGCATTGAAAGCGAAGGTGCGTGCGAAGGTGGCGCACGACCCGCACGGCGACGGCGCGCCGGAGTACGTGATCTACCCGCCCGGGCTCGCCGAGCCGTATCGCACGCGCCGGTTTCGCGCCGGCGAGGACCTCTACGCGACGATCGGCATTCCACGCGACGACAAGCCGGCGCGCCTGCGCCAGTTCGCACGCAACTTCGATTTCTTCGGCGCGCCGGTCGGGTTGTTCTTCTACCTCGACCGCACGCTCGGACCGCCGCAATGGTCCGACCTCGGCATGTACATGCAGACGGTCATGCTGCTCGCGCGCGAACACGGCCTCCACACCTGTCCGCAGGAGATCTGGTCGGTCGTGCCCNTCATCGTCGGCGAGGCTCTCGNCGCCCCGTCGCACCACCTGCTCTTTGCCGGCATGGCGCTCGGCCACATGGACACCACGCACCCGATCAACACGCTGCGCACCGCGCGGGCGCCGCTCGACGAGTTCGCGACGCTGCGCGGCTTCGACGACGTGTAGGCCTGCGCCTATGTCGGCTTAACTGACAGCACNACAGCGAGCGCAGCGGTCCGTCTTATGTCGCGAAACCGACCGTAGCGCTCCAATAACGAGACGCGCTTCACAGTTCAGGGCCTCGTCGGCGGCATCGGCCGCTCTCCAGGGGTGTCGCAGCGCTTTACGGTCGCTTCGTCGAAGCCCTCCTGTTGCGCAAACACAACGCACCAAATCGCGCTAAAACAAGGGTAGTCGCGGTTGGCATGTGTCGTGCAAGTCACACGTTGTGCCGCAGGGCACGCCACGGAGAGCCCATCGATGAACCTGACCTGGATCGGACGCAACCGCAGCCTCGAGTTGTCCCCCCGTGCCCGGCTCGTCAATGAGGTCGAGGCCGACGCGCTACGGCGCAAGCGCGAAGCACTGCAATGGCGGCCGCAGAACGGGTTCCTGATGGACGATGCACCCGAGTCGGGCGTCGAGCCCACGGAACGCGCCGCCTGAGCGATTCAGCGCGCCGGCGGTGAGGGTGGCGGCCCGCGCCGCTGGCGGCGCGCGGCCATCGGGTGCTCGACCCGACGCAGCTTGTCGGTGAAGTGCGTCAGGCTGAGCCACGGGTGCCGCAGCATCATGCGCGGGCCGGCATAGCGCATCACCTGGCGGGCGAATTCGCGCGGCTGCGGCTTGTAGCAGTGAATGGGGCACTTGGCGCAAGTCGGCTTGACCGGCCCGTACGGACATTTTTCGAGCCGGCGCGCGGCGTAGTCGAGGAACCCGGCGCATTCAGTGCACAGTCCGCCACCGGCCACCGCGGCATGTCCATGCCCGCGGCAGTAGATCGCCACCATGGCCTGCATCGTCCGCCACTCGCGGCGCAAACGGCCCTGTTCGATGTCGTTGTCCATGCAGGCAGCTTGCCGGGCACCCGCCGGAGCGGCGCTTCGCAGTTTCCACGACAGACGTAGCGTTGCAGCGGCGAAACCCGTCGATCGCTAGCCGTTTGCGCCGACCACCGCCATCGTTGCATTCAATTTGGCGACGAGTTCGCGCGCCCCGCCACGTTCCGCCCAGACTTGGGCCTCGACGACGGCGAGACGTCGCCCGGGCTTCAGGACCTCGGCACGGCACGCGAGCCGTTCGCCGCGCGCACCGCGCAGCAGGTTGAGCTTGAACTCCGCCGTGACGACGTGCTCGCCCGGCCCCAGTTGCGTCGTCGCGGCCGCACCGGCCGTGTGGTCGGCCAGCGTCGCGAGGACGCCGGCGTGCACGACGCCTGTCTGCTGCAGCTGCCACGGCTGCAACGGCAGCCGCGTTTCGCACCAGCCCGGGCCGAGCGACTCGAGCTCGACGCCGAGGTGTGCGATGAAGGGGGCGTCGCGAAATCCGCGCCGCAGGGCTTCCTGCAACTCCATGCGCCTTCCTCCCTGGTCCCGTTCGCCGCCGGCGCGACCTGTCGAACCGTTGCACCCATATTCCAGGGCAGCGTCGCGCGCGCCACCGGCCGCATCATTCTGCAACAATGCGCAGCCCCATGTCGGCCCAGCCTCCCCGTCCGTCCAGCTCGTCGACGAGCACGCCCACCGGTTCCGGTGCAGGCCTCGCCGCCGCGATCGGCGCGTTCACGATCTGGGGCGTGCTGCCGCTGTACCTCAAGCCACTCGCCGCGTTGCCTGCGCTCGAGATCATGTCGCACCGCATCGTCTGGTGCTGCGTGCTCGTGTTCCTGTGGCTCGCGGCCCGCGGCGAACTCGGCGCCGTCCGCGCCGCGCTCACGGACGCACACCTGCGCCTGCGACTCGTGGCGAGCGCGGCACTGATCAGCGTCAACTGGCTGATCTACGTCTGGGCGATCGGCAACGGCCACGTGATCGACGCGAGCCTCGGCTATTTCATCAACCCGCTGCTCAGCATCGTGCTCGGCGTGTTCGTGCTCGGCGAGCGTCTCAACGGTGCGCAGAAGTTCGCCGTGACGCTCGCGGCCGTGGGCGTCCTGTACCTGGCCGTGGTCACCGGCCGGCCGCCGTGGATCGCGCTGTCGCTCGCGGCCAGCTTTGGCCTCTACGGCCTGATCCGCAAGGTCGTCCGCGTCGATGCCGTGCCGGGCCTCGCGACCGAGACGCTGCTGCTGGCACCGTTCGCGCTGGCGTACCTGTGGTGGCTCGAGCAGCAGGGAACCGCGGCCTTCCTGCATGCGCCGACGCACGTCGACGTGCTGCTGGTCGCGAGCGGCCTCGTGACCGCGCTGCCGCTGGCGCTGTTCGCCTATGGCGCGCGCCGCATCCCGCTCTCGACGGTCGGGCTCGTGCAGTACATCGGCCCGACGCTGCAGTTCCTGCTCGGCGTCTGGGTGTTCCACGAGGCGTTCGACCTGCAGCGCGGCATCGGCTTCGTGTTCATCTGGACCGCCCTGGCGGTCTACGCAGGCAACGGCCTCTGGCGCAACCGCCGGCAGATGGCCTACTGGCGTCGCTGAACTCGCGCGTCAGGCGCTCGCGTCGACCAGCGTCGCCGTCTCGACCGCGGCTTGCGTCGCGGCCACCCGCAACGTGAACCAGAACCGGCTGCCGACGCCGGGCGTGCTGTCGACACCGATCGTGCCGCCCATCGCCTCGACCAGCTGACGGCACACGGCGAGGCCGATGCCGGCCCCGCCGTAGGTTCGACCGCGGCGACGGTGCACCTGGCCGAACGGCTCGAACAGCTGCGCGACGTTGGGGGACGCGATGCCGATGCCCGTGTCCTCGACCACGATCCGCGCATGGTCGCCGTCACGCTCGACCGCGAGTTGCACCCGGCCCTGGTCGGTGAACTTGAGCGCGTTGGAGAGCAGGTGGCTCACGACCTGGCGCAGGCGCACCGGATCGGCCACGACGCGCAGCGCGGGTGGACACTGCAAGGGCTGCACTTCCAGCCCACGCGCGCCGGCGGCGGTGCGGCACTCTTCGACCAGCGGCTCCAGCAGCTCCGCGAGCGCAATGGCCTCGGCTTCGATGGGCAGCCGGCCGGCTTCGAACTGCGTCACGTCAAGCAGCTCCGACACGAGTCGCAGCTGCTCCTCGCCGGCACGCTTGATGTGCTGCAACTGCCGCTGCTGCTCGTCGCTGAGCCCGCCGGCGGCGCCACTGAGCATCACCGCGCTGAACCCGATCACCGCATTGAGCGGCGTGCGCAGTTCGTGCGACACCGCCGACAGGAACGCGGTCTTGGCCCGGTTGGCCTCCTCGGCGGCCTGCTTGGCGCTCCACAACGAGCCGTTCAGTCGCGTCAGTTCGGCATTGAGCGCGCTCAGCTCCTCGTGACGCCGACGCTCGACCGAGACGTCCTGCACCGTGCCACGGAGGCCGACGGCGCCCCCGCCGCATCCCTGCTCGACTTCGGCCCGGAGACGGATCCAGAACCGCGTGCCGTCGGCGCGCGTCGCCTCGACGTCGCCGAGGTAGGAAGACCCGGTCCGCAGCGTGTCCGCGAGATCGCTTCGCAACCGCTCCCAGGCATCCGCTGTAAACACGACCTCACGCATCTGCCGGAACGGCGGAAGTGCATCGCGCCCGAACATCCGGTAGACCTGCCGTGACACCTCGAACCGGTCTCCCGTCGGCGACCAGCGCCAGCTGCCCATCTGGGCGATGCGCTGGGCCTGCAGCAGGTCCGCCGTGCGCGCCTGCACCGCCACCTCGAGCCCGCGCCGGGCTTCTTCGAGTTCGCGGTTGCTCGTGTCGAGTTCCTCGATCGTGACCCGCAGCCGCTCGACCAGTTCCTGCTCGGCCGTGACGTCGCGATCGACGCCAACGATGCGCCGCATCGCGCCGTCCGGCGCAAACTCGAGTGCGAGCACACTCTGCACGTGGCGTACGCGGCCGTCGGGCAGCAGCACGCGCAAGGCGAACTCCTCCGCCTGCGTGTCGGGCTGCGCGGCGGCCAGGTACGCCGTCACCCGCGCGCGGTCGTCGGGGTGGACCGCTGCCGCCCACGCCGTCGCGAGCGCCTCGGCCTCGAGGTCGTGCGGAATCGCGCGGATGTCGCGACACCGGGCGTCGAGGAAGACCGTGTGCTCGCACAGGTCCCAGCTCCAGACGCCGAGGCGCGCCGCGCGCATCGCAAGGTCGAGGCGTCGTGCGCTTTCGCGACGTTCGGCGTCCGCCCGCTGGGCCTCGGTGACGTCGACGACCATGGCGACGTCGTGCAACTCCCCCGCCGGGTTCTTGCCCAGGCGACTGACGTTGACCTGCGCGTGCACGACTTCGCCGTCGGGACGGACGTAGCGCTTCAGGACCTGGAATTCGGCGATCTGGCCGGCCGTGATGGCTTGCCCGAGCGCATAGCCCTCGGCGACGTCGTCGGGGTGCGTCAGCGCCTCCCACGTCGTCTCGAGGAGCTCCTCGGGCGAGCGTCCGACGATCCGCGCGAAGGCCGGATTCACCTCGACCAGCGAGCCGTCACTGACGCGCGTCGTGATGATGCCGATCGGCGCGTGGCGGAAGATCGTGCGCAGGTAGCTCTCCGAGTCCGCGAGACGCGCCCGCGCCGCCTCGAGTTCGGCCGTGCGCTCCTGCACTCGTGCCACGAGCTGGGCCGAAAAGTCCGCGAGCGTCGCCTCGGCTTCCTTGCGCGGCGAGACGTCCTGGTGCGTGCCGATCATGCGGGTCGGCCGGCCCGTGTCGTCGCGTTCGACCACCGTGCCGCGCGACTCGATCCAGACATGGCTGCCGTCNTGCCGGCGCAGGCGGAAGTCGACGCCGAACTTCGNGTCTTCGCCGCTCAGGTGNCGTGCGTGGCAGGCTTGCACGCGTTCGAGGTCGTCGGGGTGCACCTCGTGGAAGAACTGGTCGCTCGGTACCGTGCACTCCCCCTCCAGCCCGAGCATGGCGTTGTAGCTGGCCGAGCGGTAGGTCACGCCGTTGCGGATGTCCCAGTCCCAGACGCCCTGGGCGCCGCCGTCGAGCGCGAAGCGCCAGCGCTGCTCACTGCGCTGAAGTTCCTGCTCCAAACGCCGTCGCTCGGTGATGTCGCGCCCGGCCAGGACCGCGCCCACGAGGGTGCCGTCGGCGTCGCGGATCGGCGCGTAGTTGAACGCGGCGATCCACGACTCGCCCGTGTCGCGCCGTCGCAGGACCAGCTCGCAGTCCTGGCCCGACTCGCCACGCAGCGCACGCACGGGTGGCCGCTCCTCGGGCGCGAGCAGGCGCCCGTCGAGCGTGTACGCGTCGACGTAGCCGAGGAACTCGCGCAGGGTCCGGCTGCCGAACTCGTCCCGCCCGAAACGATAGAACGCAAGGAAGGAATCGTTGCACTCCTCGAGGTTGCCCGCCGCGTCGAGGATGCAGACGGCGTCCGAGATGCTCCACAGCGCCGTCGCGAGCTTGGCCTTGCCGCTGCGTGTCTCCTGCTCCTGGCGGCGCAGGTCGTCGACGTCGGTCGTGGTCCCGTACCAGTGCTCGACGACGCCGGTCTCGTCCAGCGCCGGCGAGCCGCGACCCAGGCACCAGCGCCAGGTGCCGTCGGCCCGTCGCAAGCGGTAGTCGGCGCTGAAGGGCATGCGTCGCATCATCGCGCCGGCCACCGCCTCGCGAGCGCGTTCACGATCGTCGGGATGAACGACCTCCAGCCAGCCCAGGCCCAGGTTGTCGGCCAGCGTGGTGTCGGTGTACTCGAGCCAGCGGCCGTTGACGTACACGCACGCGCCCGCGGCGTCGGCGATCCAGACGAGCTGCGGCAGGGCTTCGGCGAGCCGGTGGAAGTCCGGCGCCGTCGGGGAAGCTTCGTGCAAACCGCTCGCCGATGGAGTCGCGGTCGGCCGGTCGTTCGAGCGCGGGCCGCGGGGCATGGGCCTCGGCCGTGCCGGCCCTTTGGCCGAGCCGTGGCGATGCTTGGGTGGTTTCATCCGCGAGAATCGGTCTGGATGTCGGTTCTCCGCGCGGCCTCCGTGCGTGCGTCGGTCGAACGCATTGTTGCCGTTCGTCTTCGGACTGCGGCGGCGTTGAGACCGGACTGGTTGCGACGCCACAACTCGTGCACGACCAAGCGGTGTNCAGAGAANCCCTGGCACGTGNCATTCGACGTCGCACGGACCGCACGGAACCCGGCAGCGAGCCGCGCTGTAGGAGTTCGTGACACGTCGCCCTTTGCCGACGGCTTCGCCCGCAACCTTCGCGTTCCCACCGTGTATTTATCTGCATTGGGTGGCGAGCGGGAGGACGAACATGAAGAACTGCCCCAAGTGCCGCGTGGAGACGCGGTGCGACGCGGAATGGTGCTGGTTCTGCGGGTACGCGTTCGAGGATGAGCCGACGGACGCGCAGCCCCCAGCGCGCGACGACACCCCGGCAGAGGCGCCCTTGCCCGCCAGTCACAAGGACCTCGACGCATGACGTGCTCCGCCGCACTGGCGCAATGCGTCGTGGAGCCTCGCGACCATTCGCGACGCAACTGAGGGGCGCAACCGGTTCCTCGGCGACGGCCAAGCAGTTACGCTGCGCCCCCATGCTCACCCGGCTACGNACCTCGAGTCGCGCGCGACGCCTGCTGGAACACCAATGGCAGCACGGGCGCGCNCACCCCGACATGCGCTACTGGGAACGCCTGCACCAGATGCTGGCCGATGAGGCCGAACGACGCGGCAAGACCCCGCCGCCGCCACCCTTGCTGCACGGCCTCGAGCAGGCGCCGACGGAAGCCGACCGCATGGACCGGCTCGAGGAGCAGGTCGTCTGGGCCGATCGCAACAACCTGCTCCACCGCGTGCAGATGTTCTTCGACGCCATGCCGCCGTCGGGCTGGAAGATGCAACAGGGCTGAGACGACGTGCGCATCGCAAAACCGATCCTGCTCGTGACGACACCCATCGGCGTCCTGTTCGGCCTGCGCGAAGCCTGGCGCCTCGCCGGCCCGCGGATGGCGGTGCTGATGGCATTGATGCTCGCGGTCGTCGGCGCGTTCGCCTGGTGGACCGTGCGACGCATCCGGGCGGAGCGCCGCGAACAGCAGGCCGCTCTTCCGCAGCGTCGCGACCTGCCCTGACGTCGCTGCCGCCTTCACTGCCCTCCGAGGCAGGACGGCGCTCAGCACGTCGCCCTGGGACCGTCCGGCCCGCGTTTGTACGCGTGCCATTGCCGCAAACCCGGACTGCGCAGCGCATCACACATTGGCACACGCGCGGCGCCAGCGGTTGTCTCCGGCGTCGCGTCGCGTTTAATTAGGCGCGGCGCACTGCCGGAGGAGTGCCTTGGCTTTCATCATCGTCGCTGCAGGTCCGATGACCGCCAGCCGGATGCGTACGCTTCCGGCGGGGCGTGTGCTCGCCTGCGCGACGGTGGCGATGCTCGTCCTGATGGGTGGCTGTGTCGCGCTCGGTTACCTGCTGGCTCGCGACGACGGGGCAGCCACCGCCCTTGCCAGCGCCACGGGCCTCGACGCCCGGCGTCCCGAGGGCGCCGTCGTCGTCGACCGGATCGGTGAACTGTCGGGCCGGTTGCAGCGTCTCGAGATCGAAGCGGCCGCACTGGCGCGACGACTGCACATTCCAGCGCCGAAGCGCGACAAGGCCGATGCGGCCGTCGACGCCGCCGCGTCCCGACCGGCCGTCGATGCCGACGCGCCGCGGGGCGGCCCGCTGCTGCCGATCCGCGAGGATGCTCCGTTCGCGCTCGACACGGAGCCAGTGTCCGTGGACGAGTTCGGGATGGCGGAACTCGAGGAGGACGTCGAGCGGCTGCAGGAGACGTTCGACCGCATGGCCGGCGTGCTCGCCGATCGCGACCTAGAGACGATGGCCTACCCGAACCGGCTGCCCGTCGCGAGACATCTCGCCCGGATCAGCTCGGGCTACGGCGTCCGGCACGACCCGTTCACCGGCCGCCTTGCGCGCCACACCGGGCTCGACATCCCGGCCGCACACGGCACGCCGATCTACGCGAGCGGCGGTGGTCGCGTGGTCTCGGCCGGACGGCGCGGGCCGTACGGCAATGCCGTCGTCATCGACCACGGCGACGGCATGCAGACGCTGTACGGCCACTGCTCGAAGCTGTTCGTGCGTGCCGGCGAACTGGTGATGCCGCAGCAGAAGATCGCGGCCGTCGGCTCCACGGGCCGGTCCACCGGACCTCACCTGCACTTCGAAGTGATCCGCGACGGCAAGCGCGTCGCGCCCGGTCAGGTGCTCGCGGACGTGCTCGCGCGGAATTCGCCGTGATGCGAGGACGCGCCCGTCGGTCCCCTGCCGCCCGGCTCGCGACCGCGCGGCTCGAGTTCAGCAACGACCGGCGGTTCACGCGCGCGCTGCTGTTGGTCGCGGTCACGGCCGTGGTGCTCGCGGCCGGCGCGATCGCGCGTCAGTCGTACCTCGAGGTCCAGGCGTCGGGCACGACCGCACAGGCCCTCGCGCAACAGAACGCCGACCTGCGCGCCGACGTCGCGCGGACCCGCACCGAGCTCGAACTGGAACGATCGACGCGCGACGCGCTCGCGCGCCAGGTGGCGCAACTCAACGAGGAAAAGCGCGACCTCGAGCGACGGCTCGCCTTCTTCAACGCACAGGACGCACGTCAGGGCCGCACGCGCTGACGCTTTTTCGAGGAACCGGACGATGATGTTTCGCAGAAAGACCGACCACGCCTCGCTCGACGTTTCGCGCCTGTCGAGCCTGATCGCCGCCGGGGTCGACATCGCCGGCGACGTCGTCGTCACCGACGGCGTGCGCATCGACGGCCAGGTCGTCGGCAACGTGTTGTCGAAGCCGGATGCGCGCGGCCTGCTGGTGCTGAGCGAACAGGGTCGCATCGAAGGCAACGTCCGCGTCCACGACGCCGTCGTCAACGGCACGATCTGCGGCGACGTCGAGGTCGAGAACTTCATCGAGCTGCAACCGAATGCGCGCATCACCGGCGCCATTCGATACCGCACGCTGCAGATGGCCTGCGGTGCGCGCGTCGAAGGCAGCATGGTCTGCACGGCCCAGGATGCGGCGACGAAGCCGGCCACGCCGAGCAACGTGGTGAGCCTGCCGCACGCGGCGCAATCGTAGTCGTCGCTCGTCGCTGACCGACCGCTCTCGCGCGGACGCGCCGGTCGCGCGACGTCATGCCCGCGGCTCAGGTCGCGACGGCAGTCGGCACGTCACGCAGTGGCGGGAACGTCACGACGTGATCGGTCTCGAGCCGCACGCCGATCGAGTCGCCGACACGATGGTCGTGGTGGCTCGGCACCAGTGACAGCACGCGCCGGCCGCTCGGCAGCTCGACCGTGTAGAGGAATTCCGCGCCGCGGAACACGCGCTCGACGATGCGTGCCTTGAGCGGTGCGCGATCGTCGTGCACGACGTCGTCCGGTCGCAGCAGCACGTCCACCACACCGCCGCCGGCGGTGCCGGCGCCG
>Ga0065704_10071485_pt1 | contig 10961 bp, 6 predicted proteins | sample SwiRhicommuniRL2_FD_59091 | JGI IMG/M metagenome (GOLD analysis project Ga0065704, IMG submission 59091) | Switchgrass rhizosphere bacterial communities from Rose Lake, Michigan, USA - RL2 v2 (version 2) | ecosystem: Host-associated > Plants > Roots > Rhizosphere > Soil | place: East Lansing, MI | reverse complement strand
AAAGACTCTCCATTTATCTGAGATGATTGCAATGATAGATTTCTTATATTTGTAATCCGTAAAGCCTGAATCTATTTCAGATTTATTACTTAAATGGAGTAATACTAAACCTAAAATGAGAATACTAGTTCTAATCCACCTTGTTTTTCTGACCTGTAATGGGCTTTTCGCTCAATTATCAGTTCCTTATCAGAATGATTTTGATCACTTGCCTATAGATTCAATTGGTTGGTCGCATTATGCATTAAATGGGACAGATGATTGGCAAATAGGAGTTCCATCAGGCGGACAGTATTTTAATGCATCATTTTCTCCTTCCAATGCTTGGGCAACCAATTTGTCAGGACCTTATGCTACCAACTCCGAAAGAGCATTGGTAACTCCTTATTTTGATCTGACAAGTACAGCTGCTCATTACATTTTATCTTTTCGACATAAAACGAATGCAAGCGGATCGGCTTATTCATTCAAATTGGAATACAAAGTAGGACAAGCAGGCAACTGGCAAATCCTGGATAATGCTTCTACGCAAAAGGTTTCCTGGCAAAATGCCTCCGGGTTTACACCGTATTATTTTGCATGGACAAAACCTAAAATTGATTTGTTTTTTCTGCAAGGGCAGGATAGTGTTCAATTCCGGTTCAAGTTCCTTTCCAATGCATCCAATGCTTATGGATGGCTTATGGATGATTTTGAAATCAATGAGCGATACAATAACTTAATCGCAACTCAGGGTGATACTATCCGCGGAGTCAATCAGCATTTCACCAATTTCACGGTGAAGACTAACTACAACCTGAACCTTGAATGGACAGGACTTTATTCCTTTACTGACAAGTTTTATTTTTCCACAGATAATGTGCTGGATGGATCTGACCTGTTGCTGGGAAATATAGTGCATAATGCATCCGGTACAATTACGAATTGGACAAATACCTTTCCTTTGCCAACAGGGCTGTCGGCTGGAAATTACTATGTTTTTTACCAGTATGATGTCGCTAATGCCCTTGTTGAGAACAATGAATCGGATAATGAGCATTTTGCAGTACTGGTTCTGGATAGTGTCTATTCGACAAATTACGCAACTGACTTTGATACAAGCGCACTTATTTGGAATTCGCTTGTTGGAGCATCCGGTTCCAGCTGGACGAAAGGAAATGGAAACAACTGGCATGTCGAAAAACCACGTTCCGGTAACAAAGCCTGGCTATCAGGAGTTTCCGGAACTAATAATACGCTGGAAAGCCCTTACCTCAATTTAACGAACTCTGTCAATACAAGTGTTTGTTTTTGGTATCGGGCGTCACAACCTTATCAAAATCCGAATTTCTCGGTCATGTTACCTACTTACAACCAACCCACAGTTACAACCCCTTATTTATTTTATGCTCAGAGTGTTCCCAAAACGCGTTATTACGGCTGGGATTGTCATTGTAAATCTGTTCCTCAATACGATGGAATTGTGTCTACCAAATTTGGATTCAGGGCTGCTGGTGATATTGTGCCTACGAGCTTGGACCAGGTCATAATTGATGATGTGTATATTGGAAGTGCCAAACCGGATGCAGGAATTGGCGGAGAACACGAGAATCGCTTTGTTTCTGAATCTTCAGTTAGTGATACGCTGACTTATATGTTGTTTAATTCAGGCTTAGAAAATCTTCCGGTGACAACTACGAAGTTTTACTGGTCTGCAGACAGTATTTTGGATGTGTCTGATATCTTATTGGGTTCACAGCAAGAGCCGGCTATATCAGACACCAGTTTTATTTTCCGTGAATTTCAGTTTTCTAAACCTACTTCGGTTCCGGGAGCGTATTTTATTATTTATAAGCTGGATTCCGATGGATTAGTTGATGAAATGAGGGAATATGACAACATTGGTTGCTTTAAAATGCAGGTCGTACAATCAGTAACACTGCCTTATTTCAATGACTTTGAAGTAGAAATTGATGGCTGGAGACATGCTTCGTCTCTTGGTACAGATGATTGGGAGTGGGCTGTTCCTTCTGGAACCGTTTTGAATGCTGCCTTTTCAGGACAAAAAGCAATGATCACCAATGCCTCCGGTATAATTTCGGAGCATTCCCGCTCACATTTATACACACCCGTATTTAATTTATCTACACTTCAAAATCCGGTTATTGAATTTGATTTGTTAGCCGATTTTTCCGGGAATAATGGATACAATTCCTGGCCATATAACATGGGGAATATCATGTATTCGGTGGATGGAGGTAATTCCTGGAAAACACTTACGCCCCAAAATGAATCTTACAAACGATGGTATTCAGGTATCCAGTATGAATCAGTGGCGGGTAAGGATAACCGGACAACTAATTTTTCAGGTTCCGAATTGCTTTACGGTTACAACCTTCCGTTTTTGAAAACACAGCTGAATTACCAGGGAAGGGATTATGATGAAAACACACATTACGTCATGGATTTGGCTTTTCTTCAGGCAGAGCAGCAAGTGCAGTTTATGTTTGTTTATGGAAATCTGGATGCACCCGTGGAAGGAATGCTGTTGGATAATTTCGTGGTCAAAGAGAAAGGGCACGATTTAAAGGTGCTCGGACAGAAGAAGTTGATGACAGCTGCTTCAGATTATGAATTGAAGACTTATTTTGATGTAAAGAACGATGCGAATTATACCAGCGATAGCACAACGATCCAACTGTATTTGAGTGTAGATAGCGTATTAAATGCGGGAGACGTATTGGTGCAAACCCAGCAAGTGGGGGTTCTTTTACCGTATAAAAAGCAGTTAATCAATGTAAAAGTGGAAGTGCCTTCCAATTATGGTCAGTACAACTATTTGGTATATGAATTAGATCCGGGAAATAATGTTCCGGAAGTAAATGAGGTAAACAATGTGGGTTACTTTGATCTGGCGATGGACACAGCTGCCAATTTTGAATACCCGGTACTTTTCGATTTTAACGCGAGTGAAATTGATGGCTGGACCTGGTGGCATGATTCTTCCGGTGTTAATAATTATACCGGACACCGCTTCCGGCATGAGTTGGTTATCCGGGACGCTGTAAATTTTCCCCTGGATGGAGTTTGGTTCCTGGATGGAATTGATATGGGAGCATATCACGACCTTAGCGGGATTGTGCATTACCCGGTTCATCATTTGGAACCACCTGCTTATGATTTTTCACAGCTTTCCACCATTGAAATGGAGTTTGACTACGTTGCAGTTTCAACTAGCGGTAATATTCCACCTACTCAGGGTGGAAATCTTTCCTATTCAATTGATGGTGGAATGACCTGGACTGTTTTGGACTACACTCAGGATCCGTATGCCGAAAATTGGTATCAATACAATACCATCAGTACCATGGGCAATGAATTGGGATGGGCTAACCGGGAAGACTGGACACATGCAAAATACAATTTGTCTTTTCTAGGTGGTCAATCAAACGTTCGTTTTCGATTCAACTGGAAATCCAAATACAGGTCTAGCTCAAGTGCTATGCATGGTTTCCGACTGGATAATTTCAAAATTGATGGGAAAAGGCTGGACTTAGTTGCTTCCGATAATCACCCGTTCATTGAAATCAATACTATTACACAGCCCGGCTTCCAGATGAATTACGAAATTTCCAATGTAGGTGATTCAAGTGTGATGACTTCCAAAACGAATTTTTATTGGTCTGCGGATACTATTTTGGATGCAAATGACCAGTTGTTGTATGAAATAGATGAACCGATCTTTTTTCCAAACTCGGTGAATTCGATGATACAAAACATTTATTATCCTACGCCATTGACATTGAATGAATACTATGTCTTGTACTTCACGGATGCAGATAGTACCGTTAACGAGTCAAATGAAAACAATAACCTGGGATGGACTAAAATTGGGATTTTAGATACTTTCTATGTCGATCTGGTTTCTGTTCCACTGATCTCGCCCGTATTTACGAGTGTTGCCTACGATTGGTTTTATTTCGAATTTGAATATCAAAACAATGGTTTCCTGACCGCAGATTCTTCAAAAATACTGGTGCACTGGTCGCAGGATACGCTTTTGGATGCCTCGGATGTATTGCTTTATACCATTCAGGAGCCTGAGTTACCCGGACTGAGTTATATAACCAATGCCGGGAATGTGTATTATCCGCATCCTGTTCTTCAATCGCCCTATTATTTGCTGCTTTCTACAGATGTATCAAATGAAGTGGTAGAATCGAATGAGTCCAATAATTTCGTTTGGGTTCAGGTTAACCTGGATTCAACCGGTCTGGGATTGGATGATTTGCGATCGGATCTTCCTTTCATACTTGCTTCGGGTGACGGGTACATTCAACTCAATTATTTGGGAGAAGATGAAGGAATCACACAGGTTTCACTTATAAACTCAATCGGACAAATTTTGTACCAGCAGTCGGTATTGGTTTCCAAAAACTCTCCGATGAAAATCAATACTGCTTCTTTGAGTAGTGGTATTTATTATTTAAACATTACTAAGGCAGATCAAGTGCAATCCATCAAATTTTTCAACCATGCGAATAGATAAATTACTTGCTTTTTTGCTTCTCTTTGGTGTATTCAATGCTTTCGGGCAATGTGGTGAAACAGGCTATCTCCATTTGAATTATCACGGAATTGTAGACGAATTCGAAACGGATAACAGTAATCACGTAATTGCTGCTGTGCGTATTCAAAACAGTACAACGCTGGTGAAGACAGATGATGCACGGAACATTCTGCAGGAATTGGACATGGGAGATATCAGTTCATGGGCAAGAGTATTTGACCTGGCGATCGATTCGGATGATAATATCTATATCTGCGGTTCTTTTCAGGCGAATATCTATTTCGGTCCTGGCTATTCTTATTCGGGTCCCGGTGGTTTTGTTGCCAAGTTAAACACGAATTTTGAGGTGCAGTGGGTAAAATTAAGCCAGAATGCGAATGCAGAGTCGATTACAATTGATTCCAATAATGGATTATACGTATCGTTTACGGGGCTTAGTACGATTCTTTATAATGGTCAAAGCTATTCCTCTCCGGGATCAGGGTATTATGTTAGATTATTTAAATTAAATGCGACTGATGGACTTCCTCAGTGGAATAAAGCACAAAGAGTAGAACAGGGAGCCGTGCACCGCATTGAAGCAAGTGATGATTTTGGAGTATATGAGACGGTTAGTTTTGATCAATTCTTTGTAGATGAGTTTGGAGTTTATTTCCAGGGAACAACAGGATGGTTGTGGGATTTGAACACAGTTATTTGTTATTATGACACACAAGGAAATCGTCAATGGATTAAAAGAATGGTCAATGGTGAACCAATGGCGCATAGCAAAACAATCAATGGCAACTTGGCGCTTTACTGTGAAATGGGTGAATATCTGTCAGTGGGATCAGATTCTATTTACAGCTACTTCAGGGAAAGTTCCGGATACGTAGAATTCGATAAAGAGGGGAACCTGGTCCAAATGAAACGGATCATTAGTTCACCTCTTCCCAACTATATGATGTCCAATAGATGTGGAATTGATTGTTTGCCCGATGGAGGTTTTATAGTTTCCGGAACATCACAGTTTGAATTGAATTTTAACGGATTAACAGCAGTTCCGACCAATCAGAATATCTACGATAATTCTTACTTTATAGCGCGGTATGACTCGATTTGTACCATTCGCTGGGCCCATACATTCGGAGAGACCGATTCTATGTCGGCTCTGATAGACGCCGGAGTTCGTATTATGAATGACTGCAGTGTCTATTTTGCCGGATATACCTGGGATTTATTTCGTTATGATGCAAATAATGGCGATACGATTGCAAATATGAGGATTCCGTTTTTATTGGAGTTCGACCTTGAAACGGGTTTGTTGGCTACAGATTCTTCGCTCAACGGAGGAAGTGGTAATTGGGTGGACGATCCTTTTGGCCCAAATGGAGTTGGTTTGGATGAACTGACCGATGAAAACTTAGTGGTTTATCCTAATCCTGTTTCCGATTTGCTGATGATCAGAACGAAAGAGACGTCGACACATTATAGCTGGGAGTTGTATAATGAGATTGGAAAGAAAATCGATTTCGGGAAAAATTCCGGAAGTTCAGTAATTGATACGCGTGAACTGCCTTCAGGTCTTTACTTGTTGAAAATCTCGAATGAACAAAACTCCATTACCAAGAAAGTAACGAAGTACTAAATAGAAAGGCTGCTTATTTAGCAGCCTTTACTTGTTTCAATCGTTCGTATAAAATCATTCCGGTTGCCACACCAACATTCAGGGAAGAAATATCTCCTGCCATTGGAATGGACAAACGCACGTCCGACATTTTTAGCAAGTCATGAGAAATTCCGTCTTCTTCAGATCCGACAATAATCGCTGTTGGGCCAAAGAATGAATAACTTTCTGCGGAAACCTTTGTTTTTTCAGTACATGAAACGATTTGAAAGCCGCTTTGCTGCAAGTAGAATAAGCTATCCTTCAATAAGTCCGTTTTACAAACAGGAATGCTGTGCAAAGCACCGGCAGAAGTTTTGATTGCATCAGCAGAAACCAAAGCACTTCCTTTGGAAGGGATTAAAATGGCATCAACCCCCATACAAGCTGCTGTACGTGCAATTCCACCAAAGTTTCTGACATCCGTAATGCGGTCCAGCACCAAAACACAGGGTTCTTTTCCTTCCGAAAGCCATTGGTCACACAATTCCTCGATGTTTTTGTACTCAACAGGTGAAGTAAATGCAATAACTCCCTGGTGATTGTTTGCCGTTAGTTTATTTAATTTCTCTATCGGAACAAACTGCAATTGGTAATCCTTTCCGGTCAAAACCGTTCTTAATTCTTCGAATAAGTCCTTGTCGATTCCTTTTTGGATCAGGATTTTGTTGATCTCTACTTCGTTTTTGATAGCTTCGATCACCACGCGGATCCCATAGATAATATCCGACGGATCTTCCTTTGGTTTGCGTTCATAATCCTTTTTGTCGCGGCCAAATCCTCCGCTTCTTTCCTCTCGGTCGTTCTTCTTATTATACATTGAATGTGATTTCAAGTTCGATATCTTCACTAACTGATTTTGCAACCGGGCATGTTAAAGCCACACGTTTTACTTTTTCGATGGTTGTTTCGTCCCAACCGTTATTGCTCAAATCCATTTCGATGACCAGTTTCCCGATCCTTCTTGGGTTTGCGGCCATGATTTTAGTCACTGTTGCCGAACCGTTCTCATAACTAAGTCCGTGTTCATTGCAGTAAATTCCAATCAAACTAACCATGCAGGAAGCATAAGCCGTTGCTACCAAATCGGTCGGAGAGAATTTTTCCCCTTTCCCGTGATTGTCTGTCGGTGCGTCTGTGTGAATCACCGTTCCGGATTGAAGGTGCGTACATTCTGTTCGCAATCCTCCCAAATATTTTACTGTTGATGTCGGCATACTATATTGTTTAATAGTTCAAAGGTTAAAAAGTTCAAATGTTCCTCCATGTGACACTCAATTGAACTCTTATGGTTTTTGAACTTTTTGAACAGTTTAAACTTTTTGAACTTCGTTTACTAGTTCTTTGTACTTTTGTAGAATCAAATTCTCGGCACCAAAGGTACTGAATTTTTGAATAGCGGAAAGGCACGACTATGTCAGAAGAAATAACAACAGCAGATAATAAAGTTCGTATTAAGAAACCAAACTGGTTGCGTGTAAAATTGCCGATTGGTGAGAATTACAAGAAAGTACGTGCTTTGGTGGATGAGCATAAATTGCACACCATTTGTGAAAGTGGTTCTTGTCCGAATATGGGCGAATGTTGGGGGGAAGGAACGGCTACGTTCATGATCCTGGGGAATATTTGTACCCGTTCTTGTGGTTTCTGTGCGGTTCAAACCGGGAAACCGGAAGCTGCAGATGAATTCGAGCCCGGAAAAGTGGCGCATTCAATCAAAACCATGCAGATCAAACACGCGGTAATTACTTCGGTAGACCGTGACGACCTGAAAGATGGTGGGGCAGGAATCTGGGTTCAGACCGTGAGAGCCGTTCGTCATCAAAGTCCCGGAACAACGATGGAAACATTGATTCCTGATTTTGCCGGAAAATGGGAAAACCTGCAGCAGATTATTGATGTAGCTCCTGAAATCGTTTCACACAACCTGGAAACAGTGCGTCGTTTGACCAAGCAAGTGCGTATCCAGGCAAAATACGACCGTAGTCTGGAGGTTCTTTTCCGCCTGAAAAAAGGAGGAATGCGTACAAAATCAGGTGTCATGCTTGGTTTGGGTGAAACAGACGAAGAAGTGATCGAAACCATGGAAGATCTGAGAGCTGTTGGTGTAGATATCCTGACTTTAGGCCAATACCTGCAGCCAACTCCAAAACATTTACCGATTGTTGAATTCGTAACTCCGGAACGTTTCGATAAATACCGCGAACTGGGAATGAAAATGGGATTCCGTTTCGTGGAAAGCGGCCCGCTGGTTCGTTCTTCCTACCATGCTGAGAAGCATATTTTCGACTTATAAGAGATCAATAAAAAGAAGAATATGAGGTAGGGATCAGTCGCGACCGATCCCTACTGACATCATTTTTTTCTCCATTCTCACATTCTTATAACTATTTCTATTTAGCACATTCTTTTGCCTTTTTCATTTCGCATTTTCAATTAATTCCTACCTTTATCACACATTTTAGAAATTGAAACTATGAGTACGTTTGATGTTGCGATAATCGGTTCTGGTCCTGGTGGATACGTAGCTGCTCTTCGCTGTGCACAATTAGGATTGAATACTGCTTTGATCGAAAAATACCCAACTTTGGGAGGAACTTGCTTAAACGTAGGATGTATTCCTTCGAAAGCGTTATTGGATTCTTCGGAGCACTTTTTCAATGCGAAGCACAACTTTGCAACTCACGGAATCAAAGTAGATAATGTAGAAGCGGATATCACGCAAATGATTGCGCGTAAGGCTGAGGTGGTAACACAAACCTGTAACGGGATTAAATTCCTGATGGATAAAAACAAAGTGACGGTTTACCAGGGAGTTGGTTCGTTTGTAGATAAAACGACGATCGCAATCAAAGACGGTGATGGAAACAGCACGAATATTACGGCAAAGAATACGATCATTGCAACGGGTTCAAAACCTAATTTCTTCCCGGGAATGGAACCGGATAAAAAACGCATCATTACTTCTACTGAAGCATTGAAACTAACGGAAATCCCTAAGAAGATGATCGTGATTGGAGGTGGAGTAATCGGTTTGGAATTAGGATCCGTTTACGCACGTTTGGGTACAGAAGTAGAGGTAGTAGAATTCGCACCGAATATCCTTCCTACTATGGACCTTTCTTTAGGAAAAGAATTGACGAAAATTCTGAAAAAAGAAGGATTCAAATTCCATTTGGAGCATAAAGTCCAAAAAGTGGAGAATACCGGAAATGGCGTAAAACTGACTGCTTTGAACAAAAAAGACGAAGAAGTTGTTTTGGAAGCTGATTACTGTTTGGTAGCAGTTGGACGTAAAGCATACACAGAAGGTTTAGGCCTTGAAAATATCGGTTTAACGGCAAATAATCGCGGACAGATTGATGTAAACGATCATTTACAAACTTCCGTTCCGAATATCTACGCTATCGGTGACGTTGTTCGCGGAGCAATGCTGGCGCACAAAGCGGAAGAAGAAGGAGTGGTTGTTGCTGAGCAATTGGCAGGACAAAAACCACATATCAATTACAACCTGATTCCGGGAGTAGTTTATACCTGGCCGGAAATCGCTGCTGTAGGAAAAACAGAAGAGGAATTGAAAGCTGCCGGAGTAGAATACAAAGCAGGTTCTTTCCCGATGAAAGCATTGGGAAGAGCAAGAGCTTCCATGGATATCATGGGATTTGTAAAAGTATTGGCAGACGCTAAAACAGATGAGGTATTGGGAGTTCACATGATTGCTGCACGTGCTGCGGATATGATCATGGAAGCCGTTACAGCAATGGAATTCCGCGCATCGGCTGAAGATATTTCACGTATTTGCCATGCGCATCCAACATTCTCTGAAGCATTGAAAGAAGCGGCTTTGGCTGCAACAGACAACAGAGCGTTGCATATTTAAGAGATTCTTAAAACAAAATAGAAAAGCTCTTTCGGATATCCGGAAGGGCTTTTGTTTTATTGTAGATTCACTTATTCTCTCCCCTTAGTCCCCTATGACGGAGTCTGACACTCATCAGAGTCGTCATGACCTCCAAAGGGGATAATGGGGGAGGATAGCCAAATTATCTTTTGAAATAATGATCCGCGTCAGTTTCCATTCTTCACTTTTGCGTATTTTTGCCCTGTCTTAAACAAGTATGATGAGTAAAAAGATTGGTGTATTATTGATTCAGTTAGGAACTCCTGACAGTCCAAGTAACAGCGATGTTCGCCGCTATTTGAAACAATTCCTGATGGATCCGAGAGTAATCGATATTCCTTTCTTTTCCCGTTTATTACTTGTTCGCGGGATCATTGTTCCGTTCCGGACTCCTAAGTCTGCTAAGATCTATAAAGAATTGTGGGACCTTGGAAACGGAAAATCACCATTGCTTACTCATACGGAAGAGGTAAAACGCCTGCTTCAAAAACGCTTTGATTCTGATAATGTAACGGTTGAAATGGCTATGCGCTATCAAAATCCATCCATGGAATCTGTTTTGGAACGCATGCGTAAAGCAAATTACGAACAGATCATCATTCTTCCTTTGTTTCCGCAATATGCAAGTGCTTCAACCGGCTCTGCGGTGGAGAAAGCCATGGAAATCATCAAAAAATGGTGGGTAATTCCTGAAATCAAGATCATTTCCCAATTTTATAATCACGAAGGATACATCGATTCGATCGTTGAACGGGCAAAAGCATTCGATATCGCTTCTTATGACAAGATCATGTTCTCTTACCATGGCTTGCCGGAAAGACAGGTGGATAAAGTATATGATTCCGGGGTGTGTAAAGACCACGATT
>Ga0065704_10071481_pt1 | contig 10967 bp, 8 predicted proteins | sample SwiRhicommuniRL2_FD_59091 | JGI IMG/M metagenome (GOLD analysis project Ga0065704, IMG submission 59091) | Switchgrass rhizosphere bacterial communities from Rose Lake, Michigan, USA - RL2 v2 (version 2) | ecosystem: Host-associated > Plants > Roots > Rhizosphere > Soil | place: East Lansing, MI | reverse complement strand
CCGCCGCCTTGGCACGGAACGCGCGCAATGCCGCCGCCAGGGCGACGTCGCCACGGTCGGGGTCTCCGCACTGGAGCGCGGCGAACACCGCGCCCCGGCGTTCGCACCCCCGCAGGAAGGCGGCAAGGGCGGCGGGCGGCGGGTCGGAAGCGGGGGTGGGAGCCATGGCGAAACCGGTTGCGGACGACCCGATCATAGTCAGCCTGCGGGCCCGTATGGACGCTTGACATCGCGCCGGAACCTGCTCTCTTCGGCCGCACAAGGCTTTCCGCGAAAAACGTTGTGCACAGCGGTCACCAAACCGTCATGCCGGGCCCGGGACTCCCCCGTCAGGACATTGTGTCAATCGGGTTTCACGGGCAACTGCATGATTTCATTGAAAAATACAGGGATGGCGCTTTTTTCGCCAAGGTGGCACCGAGGCTTGCAGGACCGTCATCGCGCCGTGAAGCAATCTCGCCATGCACAGATTTATCCACAGCTGGTGTGGATAAATCGGAATCCCCTTGTGGGATGGGCACTTGCGTGATTTTCGTCAAGATTTTGACAGGACATCACCGCAACTGCGCGAGATGTGCCCCCGCCGGGAGGGGCCGATACACTGCACACAATGTCGCCCGTTTCCGTCCTCCAGGTCGCGCTGCCGGTCCCTCTGCCACGGCTGTTCGACTACCTGCCCCCGCCCGGCCACGCCGCCTCGCCGGAGGACGTGGGCAAGCGGGTCAAGGTGCTGTTCGGCAACCGTGCGCTGACCGGCTTCGTGGCCGGCGTCGCCCAGCCGACCGACCCGGACCTGGAGCTGCGCCACGCCGAGGCGCTGCTCGATGCCAGCCCCCTGCTGCACGGGGAACTACTCGAGTCGCTGCACTGGCTGGGCCGCTATACGCACGCGCCGATGGGCGAGGTGGTCGCGACGGCCCTGCCGGTCCAGTTGCGCCAGGGCGAGCCCCTGCCGGACACCCACGCCTGGCACTGGCGCCTGACGGAAGCCGGCCGCACCCAGCAGGATCGCCTGCGCGCCGGCAGCCGGCCACGGCGTTTGGCCGACCTGCTGGCCGCACACGCCTCGCTCGACGAGGACGTGCTGGACCTGCACGTGGATGCCGGGCGCGCCACCGCACGAGACCTCGCCAGGCGCGGGCTGGCCGAACGCGTCGTCGCGCCCGCCACGACGACGCCCCCTTCGCCCCGGCCTGGTCCGGCGCTCAACGACGAACAGCGCGTCGCGGCCGAGGCGATCACCGGCACGACCGGCTTCGGTGCTCTGCTGCTGGACGGGGTGACCGGCAGCGGCAAGACCGAGGTCTACCTGCACGCGATCGCCGACTGCCTGCTTCGTGGACGCCAAGCGCTGGTGCTGGTGCCGGAGATCGGCCTGACGCCGCAGACGCTGGCGCGCTTCCGCGAGCGCCTAGGGGTGCCCGTGCATGCGCTGCACTCCGGCCTCAACGATGGCGAGCGCGCCCGTACCTGGGCCGCCTGCCTGCGTGGTGAGGCACGGGTGATCGTGGGCACGCGTTCGGCGGTGTTCACCCCGTTGCCGGAGGCCGGCCTGATCGTGATCGACGAAGAACACGACGGCAGCTACAAACAGCAGGACGGCATCCGCTACCACGCTCGCGACTTCGCGCTGGTGCGCGGCAAGGCGCTGGACGTGCCGGTGGTACTGGGCAGCGCCACGCCATCGCTGGAGACGCTGCACAACGCGCGCAGCGGCCGCTACGCGCACCTGCGCCTGTCGCGGCGCGCGGGCGAGGCGCAACCGCCCGGCGTGCGCGTGCTGGACATGCGCAAGCGACCGCAGCAGGCCGGCCTGCTGCCCGACACGCTGCAGGCCATCCGCCAGGCGCTGGAGGCGGATGGCCAGGTACTGGTGTTCAAGAACCGCCGCGGGTACGCCCCGGTGCTGCTGTGCCACGACTGCGGCTGGAGCGCGCACTGCAAGCGCTGCGACAGCGCGATGACGGTACATGCGGGCGGCAAGCGCCTGCAGTGCCATCACTGCGGCGCGCGGCAGGCCGCCCCCCCGGCATGCCCCGACTGCGGCGGCCTGGCATTGCAACCGCAGGGGATCGGCACGGAGCGGCTGGAGGAAACGCTGTCCGACCTGTTCGCCGACGTGCCGGTGCTGCGGGTGGACCGCGGCACCACGCAGAAGCGTGATGGGCTGGCGCAACAACTGGCCAGGCTGGGCGATGCGCCCGGCATTCTGGTGGGCACGCAGATCCTGGCCAAGGGCCACGACCTGCCGCACCTCACGCGCGTGGCGGTGGTCGGCGTGGACGAGGGCCTGTTTTCCACCGACTTCCGTGCGGGCGAGAAGCTCGCCCAGCAGCTGATCCAGGTCGCGGGGCGCGCCGGGCGCGCCGGCAAGCGCGGCGATGTGTGGCTGCAGACGCATCACCCCGATCATCCGCTGTTGAACACGCTGATCACCGGCGGCTACCACGCCTTCGCCGACGCAGAGCTGGAGCAACGCCGGATGGCGGGCTTCCCACCGTTCGCACATCTGGCCCTGCTGCGTGCGGAAGCCCAGCACGTGGATGCCGCGCACCAGTTCCTGCAGGCCGCCAAGCAGAGCCTGCGCGCACAGGACGCCACCCTGGAAATGCACGGCCCCCTGCCCGCACCGATGCCACGCCGCGCCGGCCTGCACCGCGTGCAATTGCTGCTGTCCTCGCCGGAACGCCGCACGCTGCACCGCGCACTCGACCTCGCGTTGCCGCAGATCCATGCCATGCCGGAAGCGCGCCGTACGCGCTGGTCGCTCGACATCGACCCGATGGACCTCTATTGATGAGCGCCGAAACACACGCTGCCATGACGCCCGCGCGCCGCCTGCGCAGCATCTTCAGCGGCTCGGTCGGCAACCTGGTGGAGTGGTACGACTGGTACGTCTACGCGGCATTCTCGCTGTACTTCGCCGACGTGTTCTTCCCGGGTGGCGACCGCACCAGCCAGTTGCTGAAGACCGCCGCGATCTTCGCAGTGGGTTTCCTGATGCGCCCGCTCGGCGGCTGGCTGCTGGGCCGTTACGCCGATCGCCATGGCCGCAGGCGCGCGCTGATGCTGTCGGTGGTGATGATGTGCGGCGGTTCGCTGATCATCGCCTGCACGCCAGGCTACGCGACCATCGGCGTGGCGGCACCGATCCTGCTGGTGATGGCGCGGCTGCTGCAGGGCCTGTCCGTCGGCGGCGAATACGGCACATCGGCGACCTATCTCAGCGAGATGGCCACGCGCGGGCATCGCGGCTTCTGGTCCAGCTTCCAGTACGTCACGCTAGTGATGGGCCACCTGATCGCGTTGGCCGTACTGATCGCGTTGCAGCGCGTATTCCTGACCGACGGGCAGCTGCGCGAATGGGGCTGGCGCATCCCGTTCGCGATCGGCGCCGCGGCGGCGCTGGTGGCGTTGTGGCTGCGCCGGAACATGGTGGAAACCGAATCGTTCTCCCGCCGCGAGGCCGCGGGCACGCCGGACCAGCAGGGGGCGCAAGGCACGCTGCGTGCGCTGATGCAGCACCCGCGCGCGGTGCTCGCCGTGGTCGGTCTGACGATGGGAGGCACGCTGGCGTTCTATACGTACACGACCTACGTGCACAAATTCCTCGTCAACAGCGCCGGCATGGCGAGCCAGACGGCCAGCCTGATCAACGCCTCGACGCTGTTCTTCTTCATGCTGCTGCAGCCGGTGGTCGGCGCGCTGTCGGACCGGATCGGTCGGCGACGCATCCTGATCGCCTTCGGTGTGCTGGGCACGCTGTGCACGTGGCCGATCCTGTCGACGCTGCAGACGGTGTCCAGCCCGGCGCAGGCATTCTGGCTGCTGATGGCGGCGCTGGTGATCCTCAGCGGCTACACCGCGATCAACGCAGTGGTGAAGGCGGAGATGTTTCCTGTCGAGATCCGCGCCCTCGGCGTCGGCTTGCCCTATGCGCTGACCGTGGCGATTTTCGGCGGCACCGCCGACATGGTCGCGCTCTGGTTCAAGGACATCGGCCACGAAACCGGCTTCTACTGGTATGTCACGGCATGCATCGCATGCTCGCTGCTGGTGTACCTGTGGATGCCCGATACGCGCGAGACCTCGCTGATCGATCGCGATCCGGCCTGAGCGACGGCGACGGGACGCGTGAGACAATCCGTCGCGATCCGCCACGCAATTCGTGGCAGCAGGAGACGGCATGCAGGCAGGACACCATCTCGTCATCATCGGCGGCGGCTTCGCCGGACTCTGGGCCACGCGTGCGCTGGCTTCCGCGCCGGTACGCATCACCCTGATCGACCGCCACAACCACCATCTGTTCCAGCCCCTGCTCTACCAGGTGGCCACCGCCGGGCTGTCCGCACCCGATATCGCCGCGCCGCTGCGCCACATCCTGCGCAAACAGGAGAACGTCGAAGTACGGCTGGCCGATGTTGCATCGATCGAGCCGGATGCAAAGCAGGTCGTCCTGGCGGATGGCACGACGATCATGTTCGACTCGTTGCTGCTGGCCACGGGCGCGACGCACGCTTACTTCGGTCACGACGAATGGGCGCGACACGCACCGGGCCTGAAGACGCTGGATGATGCGCTGCAACTGCGACGTCACCTGCTGCTCGCGTTCGAGCGTGCGGAGGCAGAGACCGATCCAGGCAGGCGCGCCGCCTGGCTGAGCTTCGCGGTCGTCGGCGGCGGACCGACCGGGGTCGAACTGGCGGGCACACTGGCGGAGATCGCGCGGCATACGCTGAAGAACGAATTCCGCCGCATCGACCCCTCGCAGGCGCGCGTGCGACTGGTGGAAGCGGGACCGCGCGTGCTGGCATCGTTTCCCCCCGCACTGTCGGAAAAGGCGCGCAGGCAGCTGGAAAAACTGGGCGTCGAGGTCGTGACCGGCACGCCGGTCAGCGACATCACCGACGAGGGTTACCGGCTGGGCGACGCCTTCGTGCCGGCGAAGACGGTGGTGTGGGCGGCCGGTGTGGCGGCATCACCGCTGGCGCGCTCGCTGGACGTGCCCCTGGATCGCGCCGGCCGCGTGCCGGTGCAGCCCGATCTCAGCGTCACGGGGCATCCGGACATCTTCGTCGCGGGAGATCTCGCCTCCGTGACCTCGGACGGGCGTCCCGTGCCCGGCGTGGCGCCGGCGGCGAAACAGATGGGCCGACACGTGGCGCAGGTGCTGCGTGCGCGACTGTCGGGTGGTCCGGCGCCCGGCGCGTTCCGCTACCAGGACTATGGCAACCTCGCGACCATCGGGCGGATGGCGGCGGTGGTGGATTTCGGCCGGCTGAAATTCTCCGGGCTGCTGGCGTGGTGGTTCTGGCTGACCGCGCACGTGTTCTTCCTGATCGGCTTCCGCAACCGCCTGGTCGTGCTGCTGAACTGGTGCTGGGCATACTGGAGCTACCAGCGCGGCGCGCGGATCATCCTCGGCAAGGACGAGGATCAGCCGGGATCGACGCGGCAGGCGTAGCAGCCGGGGCGTGCGTTATGCACATGCAGATAGGCGACACCGGGCGCGTCGAGCAGACGCTGCAGGTGCGGTGACGCGTTCGCGCCTTCCACCACCTCGGCGTCCCGCATCAGACCGTCCTCGTCATAGGCCCGTAGCGACAGCAACCGGCGCGGGAATGACGGCGGCAATGTGTCGTGGTATTCGGCGGCATGGATATGCAGCGCCGCTTCGCGCACGTAGATCGGCCCACTGGCGCGATACGGACCGGCGACATCGTGGTGCAGATAGGGAAGCAGCAGCAGGGTCTCGCCCTGCTGCGCATCCTGCAGCGTGACGCGGCAGGGAAAGCCTCGGTCGGCATTGGCGACAACGCGACGGATATTGCGTGCCGTCAGTGCGGCGGCGTCGAGTGCGAACAGAGGACGGAAGGGTTCGGGCGACAGCCCGCGGATCACGAACGACATGGCATCACGCTGCGGGAAACGGGATGCCATGTTCGTGCCGCCCTTGAGGCGGCGCTATCCGGATCTTGTCCGGCCTACTGCGGGTCCAGCGGATAGCGCTTTCCGTCGGCCATGACCAGCTCGCCGTCGCCGATGCGCTCGCTGTCCGCATCGACTGTGATGAATTCGGCCTCGAGGCGGCCCGCACCCTTGCTGCCTTTCAGGTCGAAGACATACAGCTCGCCTTCCGCTGCCCAGGACGCGTCACGGTCGAAGGCCGCCTCGCGGATGTCGCCGATGTGGCGTTGCACGACCGGATGCGCCTGCATCGCCGCGTTGGCCTGCAGCACGAAGATGCCATCCTGCCGCGCGAACGTGTCGGGCACCTCGCCACGATCCGTATCGATGCGCGGCGACGCCAGTTCGCCCTCCATCGGCGCCTCGCCCTCGAACGCAATCTCGCGGCCATCGGCGAGCGTCAGCACGCCCTTGCCGAGACGCTCGGTGTCGGCGTCCACGGTGATGAATTCCGCGAGGATGCGGCCGCGCCCCTTGTCGCCCGCCAGTGCGAACACGAACTCGTTGGCACCCTCGGCCTCGCCCGTGGCGGCCAGGTCGAATTCGAACGAGGCGAGCGTGCCGATGTGCTGCTGCACCAGCGGGTAGCGCTGCACGGCGACGCGCGCCTGGCGGGTGAAGATGTTGTCCTGCATGTCGCCGAACATGTCATCGACGCCCGCGTCATCGGCGGGCTCGTCTTCACCACGCGGCTCGCCTTCGAACGGCAAACGGCGGCCATTGGCCAGCGTCAGCACGCCCTTGCCGAGGCGTTCGGTCTCGGCACTGACGGTGATGAAGTCCGCTTCCAATCGCCCTCGGCCTTTGTCGCCTACCACGTCGAACACGAAGGTGTTCATGCCCGGCGCGGCACCGGTAGCCTCCGTATCGATCTCGAACGTCGTGATCTGGCCGATGTGCTGGCGGATCAGCGGATACCGCTGCGCGGCTTCCTGCGCCTGACGGGTGAAGAGATCGGCGCCCGCCCCGACGTCCTCATCGTGGTCGTGCCCATGATGGTCGTCCTCCCCAGCCAACGCGTCGGCGTCGCCTTCGATCACGTGCTTGGTGCCGTCCGACATCACCAGCACGCCGGGGCCGAGCGCCTCCTCCGTCGCACTGACGGTGATGAAGCGCGCGGTGACGCGCCCCTTGCCGCGGCTGCCCTCGACGTCGAACACCAATACGTCCGGGCCGGGCTGGTCCATGCTCGCGGCATCGTCCAGCACCACCTTGCGAATCGCGCCAAGCTGCGCGGACACCACCGGATCGACCTGCATCGCGGCGCGCGCCTGCGCGTCGTATTCCTCGCGATCGATGCTGAAACTCACGCCGCGCGGTTCGCCGGAGGATTTGGTGTTGCCGGTTTCGGCCGCCATGGCCGGCGTGCCGCCCGCGCCCGCCCCCATGCCGCATGCCAATGCCAACGCCAACGCGAGTACCCACTGCCGCTTGTTGCCCCACGCCATGCCCTGCTCCTTTATGTTGCCGCCCGAGGCGGATCGCGGCGTAGTGGATCACACTTCCGTCGATCGATGAACCTTGCAAACGAAAAGAGGCCCCTCACGGGGCCTCTTCAGTACGCTGACGCGATGCCGGGTCAGGCCGCGAACAGCGCCTTCATCTTCTTCAGCGCGTTGGCTTCCACCTGGCGGACACGCTCGGCGGAAATGCCGTACTCGTCGGCAAGTTCCTGCAGCGTGATCTTGCTTTCGCCATCCAGCCAGCGGCGCTTGATGATGTCGCGCGAACGCTCATCCAGATTCGCCAGGCCCTCGCGCAGCAGTTCCATCTGGTTGTCTTCGCTGTCCGCACGCTCGTAGGCCTGCGAAGGATCCTCGTCGTGGGCGACCAGGTAGCTGGCCGGCGAAGGCGGGGCATGATCCTCGTCCTCGTCAGAGGAGGCGTCGAAACCGATGTCACGACCAGACAGGCGCGCTTCCATCTCCAGCACTTCGCGCTCGGACACGTTGAGGTCCTTGGCGATGACGCTGACTTCCTCGGCATTCATCCAGCCCAGGCGTGTCTTGGACTTGCGCAGGTTGAAGAACAACTTGCGCTGCGCCTTGGTCGTGGCGACCTTCACGATGCGCCAGTTCTTCAGAATGAACTCGTGCATCTCGGCACGGATCCAGTGCACCGCGAAACTCACCAGGCGCACACCCATGTCGGGATCGAAGCGCTTCACGGCCTTCATCAGGCCGATGTTGCCTTCCTGGATCAGATCCCCCAGCGGCAGGCCGTAGCCGTTGTAACCGCGGGCGACATGCACCACGAAGCGCAGGTGCGAATGCACCAGCTCGCGCGCCGCGTCGAGGTCTTCATCCTCGCGATAACGGTGGGCGAGCGCTCGCTCGTCCTCGACCGACAGCACCTGGATCTGGTGCACGGCACTGATGTAGGCGTCCAGCGAACCCAGGGCACTGGGAATCGGCAGGCTGTTGGTGACCAGGGCGGTAGTAGGAGTGTTCTGGCTCATGGGCAGGGATGTTAGCAGTCGGGGGGTTCGACTGCTAACCACCAGGGAAGTTCCCCATTGTCCTACGTCTGCAACAATCTCCCTCCGGCGGGCTAATCCAAGAATATTCCTGCCCTATCAATTACTTGGCAATCCCGCATCACGTAATGCCCAGATAGTTCGGAAATCCCTCATCCGCCCCGGCGATCTGGCGTTCAGGTTCGGGAGGACACCGCCACGACGGCGGGCGGCGCTTTCCGAGCCTGCCTCGCCAGCACCTGGGCGGCAAGGTTGTCGGCACCCTCCAAACGCGAAGGATGGAAGTCCCGACGCAGGTAATCGCGCAGGTGACGAAGGGTGCGGCGCGCCATCCCATGCCCCTTCCCGAAGTGATGGGCCACCTGCCGCCAGGAGGCCTTTCTCCACAACAAGCGATCCTGGACCAACAGTGACGCCGCCATGCCGATCATCAAGGCGTAGAACAGCGTGGTTGTCGTCAGCGCGCCCAGCAGGCGCAGCGAGTAGCGAGGCGCAATCGCCTGCAGCAGATCGAACGCAACTGCACGGTGCTCGATCTCTTCGGCGAAGTGCCATTCCATCAGGTCGCGCACGCTTGGATCTGCCTCGACCAGGATCGACTGCGACAGGAACTCATAGCCCAGGAATGCGTTGATGTGTTCGACGCAACTTACAAGCGAGACACGTAGCCACAGCGGCGCGTAGCGGTCCATCGTGCGGAAGATGACACGATCCACTGCCCGCTCGAAGCCACGGTATGCGTATCCCTGCGCATCCAGGTTGTCCCAGTAGCGCCTGTGCGCCACTCCATGCTGCGCCTCCTGCCGGATGAACGCCTTGCAGCGCTCGCGCAGCGCGTCGCTGGTGATATGCGGCATGCACGCGTTGAGCGTGCGGATATAGAAGGCTTCGTTCGCGGGCACCAGGATGGTGTATGCGTTGAGCAGCGACGAAACCACTTCGTTGCCCGGCAGCCAGTGCTGGGGAATATCCACGGGAAGGCTTGCAACGAAGCGTCGCGGCGTGATGGATTCATCCATGTCTCTGCCCTGCCCGTGCTCACCCGCGAGGGCGAAGGCGTCCTGACCCACCGCATCGATTCACCCACAGCGGGGCGGTCGTCGAAGAGTATCGGCAGTGCTCCCTTCCGATCATGAAGATGCCGAGGGCGCGGCACCCTCCTGCGCCTGCCGCAATACGCGCAGGAGGTTGCCTCCCCAGATTTTCCGGATGTCCACTTCGGAGTAGCCTGCCGCCAACAGCGCCTCGGTGATCCGTGGCAGGGCACTGACATCTTCCAGGCCAACGACGCCACCGCCGCCATCCCAGTCTGCGCCGATGCCGACATGATCCACGCCAGCAACCTTCAGGATGTGCAGCAGGTGTGCCATGTATTCGTCGAACGTCGCCCGTCTGGTGGGATACCGCACGTCTATTGCGCGGCGCGCGGCCAGATAGTCCGCCACGCGATCCGCCGGCAGTCTGTTTTCCGGGCCGAACGTCTTCGACAGGCTTTCCATCGCCGCTTCGCGTTCGGGAATCTTCGGGATGTCGACCAGGTAGCCGCCGTAAGCATTGACGTGGATCACCCCGCCTTTCGCCGCGAGCTGGCGGATTCTCGCGTCGTCGATATTGCGCGGATGGTCGTAGATCGCATCGGCACTCGTATGCGACAACACGATCGGCGCCGAAGACAACGCGAGCAACTGGTCGAACACCGCGTCGCTCGCATGCGACGCATCCAGCACGATGCCGAGCCGGTTCGCCTCGGCCACTAGGGCGCGTCCGGCCGGGCTGAGTCCCTTCCACTCGGCACCTGCCGGATCGGTGGAAGAATCGCCGAAATCATTGTTGCGTACATGGGTGATGCCAAGCATGCGCAACCCCAGGCGATGGTAGGCCGTCAGGAGGGTCGGATCACTCGCCAGCGGCGCGGCGTTCTCCATGCTGATGAACGACACGCGCTTGCCGGCACCTGCGATCCGCTCGGCGTCATTCGCGGTGAGCGCGAGTTCCATCTCGGCAGGATGCGCCGCGAGCATCTCCAGGATACTGGCGAGACGCTCAAGACCATGGTCGCGCGCGGCGCGTTTGCCGCTGTCATCGCGCGCACCCTGGGCCGTGTAGATCACCCAGAAGCCACCATCCAGCCCGCCAGCCTTCATGCGCGGCAGGTCGACCTGCGAGAGATCGCCTTCATGCTGGTGATTGTCTGCGATGCTCCATCCGGGGCGCCGCAGATTCGCGGGCGTGTCCAGATGGGTATCAAGCACCAGCGCGGCTTCATGCACGCGTTGCGCCGCCATCGACGTGCCTTCTGCCGCAGCATCAGCTCCGGGCACGATCAGCGCAATCGCAAAGACCAATCGACACCGCTTCATGCATCGTCCCCCTGTGAGATGAGGATCGATTGTTGGCCAAAGCGACGCAAGAAAAAAACCCCCGTCCGATAGGACGGGGGTTTCGGGGTAAAGCCCCTGGCGATGACCTACTCTTGCATGGCTTAAGCCACACTACCATCGGCGCGGCTGCGTTTCACTTCCGT
>Ga0065704_10071480_pt1 | contig 10973 bp, 7 predicted proteins | sample SwiRhicommuniRL2_FD_59091 | JGI IMG/M metagenome (GOLD analysis project Ga0065704, IMG submission 59091) | Switchgrass rhizosphere bacterial communities from Rose Lake, Michigan, USA - RL2 v2 (version 2) | ecosystem: Host-associated > Plants > Roots > Rhizosphere > Soil | place: East Lansing, MI | reverse complement strand
CGTATTCCCACAAAGCCCTTAATGCTTTGCTCTTAAAATTTTTGATCATAACCCGCCCGGGATTAACAAAATGAACAATACGGGGCATTATGATCTCTGCATAGCGTAAAGTTACGCTTTACACTTTGATCTTCAAATTTTTTCTTTAAATTACACTCATGCTTAGCTTCTGGGAAAAACAAAGCCTCCTCCAATACGACTGCATCCTTTTAGGAAGTGGTATTGTTGGACTCTCCACAGCTATCAGCTATAAAGAGAAGTTCCCCCGCAAAAGGATCCTGGTACTGGAAAGAGGTATCTTACCCACAGGTGCCAGCACCAAAAATGCCGGTTTTGCCTGCATAGGCAGTTTAACAGAGATCCTGGAAGATCTGCAAACCATGACCGCAGAAGAAGTGGTATCCCTTGTTCATATGCGCCTCAAAGGGCTTCAATTGCTACGCTCCCGTATTGGGGACGATCGTATGAACTACCGGGAAAACGGCAGTTATGAATTGATCAGTGCTGAAGAGTCTGCCGCCCTGGAACAAATGGAAAGCGTCAACTCCATGCTCTTTGGCATCCTCCCCGGCCCGGCCTTCAGCCACGCAGATCAAAAGCTGCAAAGCTTTGGCTTTAACACACAACATGTTCAATCCCTTGTACAGAATAATTTTGAAGGGGAACTGCATACCGGCAAAATGATGCGTACCCTCATAGACCTGGCCTTTGAAAGAGGCATAGAGATCAAAACAGGCTGCGAGGTCGTTGGTTTTGAAGAAAATGCACAACAGGTGCTGGTTACCGTACAGCAGCCCGGTACTAAAGAAACACTCACCTTCAGCACAGCACAACTGGCTATATGCACAAACGCCTTTGCTAAAGCCCTGCTGCCGGAACTGGATATCACACCGGGCCGCGGACAGGTGCTCATCACAACGCCGGTAAAGGGATTACCCTTCAAAGGCATTTATCATTTTGATAAAGGTTATTACTATTTTAGAGAGATCGAAGGCCGCGTACTCTTTGGCGGCGGGCGTAACCTGGATTTTGCAGGGGAAGCTACCACCAACTTCGAATTGAAAGAAACAATCCAGCAGGACCTGGAAGAAAAACTCCGCACTTTCATCCTACCCAATCATTCTTATACCGTAGAAGACCGCTGGACGGGCATCATGGGATTTGGTAAAACCAAACGTCCTATACTACAAGCATACTCTGAACGTATATTCCTGGCCGTGCGCATGGGAGGAATGGGTATTGCCATTGGTTCTGAAGTGGGCAGAACATTATCTGGCATGATGCAAGGCTAAAGAATAATCGCAAATAATAGTACTGAATTAACAGCAACTTGTAACCAAGTGCTGCAATGATTATATTTAACCAAGATCGTTTACAGGTATGAAAAAGATCCTTATCCTTCTCTTACTGCTAAGTAGCGCAGCATTCGCGCAAGAACAACCCCTGCAACTCTGGTACAAACAACCTGCCCGTAAATGGGAGGAAGCATTGCCCATTGGGAACGGCAGGCTCGGCGCCATGGTTTATGGCCGTACCGATACAGAAATACTGCAGATCAACGAAGAAAGCGTATGGGCCGGAAACAAGTTTAACGATGCCAATCCCAACGCCTTCAGGTATCTGGATACCATTCGCAAACTGATCTTCGCCGGTGAAAACGAAGAAGCGCTGAACCTCGCACAAAAGAACTTTGTTGCCGTGGATGATGAAAACTCCAACCGCATCGCACGCAACTTTCGTTCTAATCAAACCTTAATGAATGTGAACATTGATTACGGCTTCGGAGAGGTAACAGATTATACCCGCAGGCTGAACCTGGTGAATGGCATAGCCACCACTACTTACAAAGTGAATGGTATTGAATATAAACAGGAAGTACTCGCCTCCGCACCGGATAATGTGATCGTGGTAAGGATCACCACGGTAAAACCCGGCACCATCAATGCCATCCTTTCACTGGACCGCCCGGATACAAAAGATACAGCCAATCACATGAAAGATTGCACTGTAACCGCAGTGAAGAACCAGCTGGTATTAAATGGACGCATCAATGATAAGAATACAAAAGACCTGCGTGGCCCGGAAGGATATCACATGCGTTTTGCCGGAATGGTGCAGGCTGTGCCGCAGGGAGGTACTGTTACCGTTAAACAGCAAACGCTGCAGGTGAAAAATGCAGCTGCCCTTACGCTCTATATCCAGGGCGCCACAAATTACAACGCCGTAAAACAGGATGTGGATGAAGGTGCGAACATCGCACTCAATAAATGTAAACTACTCTTGCAAAAGGCTGCCATACGAACTTACGCGCAAATAGCCGCAAGCCATGTGAAGGACTTTGAACCTTACATGAAAAGAGTACAGCTGCAGATCAATGAGCCTGCTGTGGATGAACTGCCAACAGATGAAAGATTGCAACTTACAAAAACAGGCAAGGAAGATACACACCTGATCGCCCTCTATTTTCAATACGGAAGGTACCTGCTGCTTTCCAGTTCCCGCAAACCGGGTGTATTGCCCGCTAACCTGCAGGGCATCTGGAATCAACATATAGATGCACCCTGGAATGCAGACTTCCACACCAATATCAATCTGCAAATGAACTACTGGCCGGCGGAAGTATGTAACCTCACAGAAACAACCGCCCCACTGTTTGACTTCATGGACAGGATCCGCCCGGAAGGCCGCAAGACGGCAAAGAGAATGTATGATGCAAGAGGATGGGTAGTGCATCATTGTACAGATGCGTTTGGTAAAACGGGGGTACAGGCAAATGCAGCATTTGGAACTTTCCCTATGGCCGCCAGCTGGATGTGCCTGCACTTCTGGGAGCACTTTGCCTTTACGCTGGATTATGAATTCCTGAAGAGCAAAGCTTATCCCGTCATGAAAGAGCATGCTTTGTTTGTGGAAGACTTCCTGGTGAAAAGTCCTGAAGGTTATCTCGTTACCAATCCTGGCAGCTCACCTGAAAACAGGTTCAAACATCCTGTAACAGGTAAACCTACCGGCATCACTTATGGCCCCACCATGGATAACCAGATACTGCGGGAATTCCTCAATAAATGTATAGCCGCCGCCAAAATATTAAGAACAGATTCTATGGAGGTGGTAAAGTGGGATAGTATCATCAAACTATTACCACCTACCAAGATAGGCAGGGATGGCCGTATACTGGAATGGATCAATGAATATGAAGAAGCAGAACCCGGTCACCGGCATATCTCTCACCTGTTCGGTTTGTATCCCGGTACACAGATCACGGAACAAACACCTTCTCTCTTTGAAGGGGCCATGCGCACACTTACCGGCCGTTTAAGCAAAGGAGGTGGCCATACCGGATGGAGCCGCGCATGGATCATTAATTTCTATGCACGTTTGAAACAGGAAGACAGCGTGCATAATCACCTGCAGGCATTATTGGCAAAATCAACCCATCCCAATCTCTTCGATAATCATCCTCCATTCCAGATAGATGGCAACTTTGGCGGCACCGCAGGGATAGCAGAAGCATTGTTGCAGAGCCATGGTGATTATGTGGAAATATTACCTGCCTTACCTGCCGCATGGAACAATGGTTCCGTAACAGGCCTGCGGGCGAGGGGAGGGTTTGAATTAGATATCACCTGGAAGGATGCAGAGCTTTCAGGGTTGAAACTTCGTTCCGTAGGAGGGCGCAACCTCGTTCTTAAATATCGTCAGCATCTATTACCACTTACAATTGAAAGAGGGAAGGAGATCATCGTTCCGGTTAACCAATTGTTATAAACACGTCTGCGTATGAAGTATTGCAAGTTTTTATTCTGGCTGCTACTGCCATTTACCATCAAAGCCCAGTATAAACCTACCTGGGAATCGCTGGACAGCAGGCCTGTTCCTGCATGGTTCGAGAATGCTAAATTCGGCATCTTTATTCACTGGGGGGTATATGCCGTTCCCGCCTGGTCACCCAAAGGCACCTACTCGGAATGGTACCAGTACTGGCTGCAAACCAAACAGGTATATGGCAATAATAACCCCAAACCCACTGCTGTATTTGATCATCACAACAAAGTGTACGGAGAGAACTTTTCTTACTACCAGTTTGCCGATCTCTTCAAAGCGGAAGATTATGATCCGGAGGCATGGGCCAAACTCTTTGAAAAGTCAGGCGCTAAATACATTGTGCTCACTTCCAAACACCACGATGGATTTGCATTGTGGCCCAGCAAGGAAGCCAGCAAAGCTTTCGGTAAACCCTGGAATGCCATGGAATCCGGCGCTAAGCGTGATCTGCTGGGAGACCTCACCGCAGCCGTAAAAAAGACCAGTGTGAAAATGGGCTTCTACTATTCCCTTTATGAATGGTTCAACCCGCTTTACAAAAACAAGCAATATAAACAGTATGTGAACGAACATATGATCCCACAGCTGAAAGACCTCGTGAACCGTTACGAACCGGATATCATCTGGCCTGATGGGGAATGGGAACAATCTGATACCTTATGGCAATCCCGTGAATTTCTTACCTGGCTGTACAATGAATCACCCGTGAAAGACAAGATCGCGGTGAACGACCGTTGGGGAAAAGGCATCCGCAAAAAACACGGCGGTTACTATACTACTGAATATGAAGTTGGCGCTACCTTCAACCGCCCATGGGAAGAATGCCGCGGAATGGGATTTTCGTTCGGCTATAACCGTAATGAGGACATTGAAGATTACAACAGCGCACAATCCCTCGTGTACCTCCTGCTGGATATAGTAAGCAGTGGCGGTAACCTGCTGCTGGACATCGGGCCGGATGCACATGGTAAGATCCCGCCCATTATGCAGGAACGTCTCCTGCAGATCGGTAAATGGCTGGATGTAAATGGAGAGGCTATCTATAATACCAGGAGTTTGAAAACATCCGTTCAATGGTCCGCAGGCCGCCAGGACTGGAAACCTGCTGCAGGGATGGTAAGCGGAGAAGCCATGCTGAAACAGACTGTAAACCCTGATCCCGGTTTTGCTGTAAAGGAGATCTTCTTTACCCGCAATGGCAATACCGTATATGCTGTTACCCCACAATTACCCGAAGGCAGGTTCCTGATCAAAGGGCTGAACCCTTCCGCAACTACCACTATACAAATGCTGGGGCTCAAAAAGCCCCTGGCCTTTAAAAAGGTGAAAGACGGGATAGAAGTGACTGTACCTAAGCTTTCTGTGAAAGAAGTTCCCTGCGAATATGCATGGACCTTTAAAGTGACCGATGTTATATAGCTGATAATGAATGAATTAAGGTTTTCCTGGGAAGAAATGTACCCGGAACACTTTTTATATCTGTACTAGTAAATTAGTACAAATAGTTTGTTATCTTGACGCGCTATTTTCATTCACCACGTTAACACGTTTCACTGAGCTACAATGAAAAATGAATCATTATTCTTCTGGGACAAAATAGTGTTCCTGTTTTATTTTCTGATCGTTGCCGGATATGGTTACTATATCTATCGTAGAAAAAAGAAAGCAACAATGGAAACGAAAGACTTCTTCCTTGCTGAAGGGTCTCTCACGTGGTGGGCTATCGGGGCATCCCTGATCGCATCCAACATCTCTGCCGAACAGTTCATCGGTATGTCCGGCTCCGGCTTTAAAATGGGATTGGCTATTTCCACTTATGAATGGATGGCGGCTGCCACATTGATGGTAGTGGCTATTTTCTTCCTTCCCATCTACCTGAAGAACAAGATCTTTACCATGCCGCAATTCCTGCTGCAGCGGTATGATGGTCGCGTAAGTACAGTGATGGCCGTATTCTGGCTGCTGTTGTATGTATTTGTGAACCTTACCTCTATTTTATACCTGGGTGCGCTGGCCATTCAAACCATTTCAGGTTATGAGTTCTCCACCTGTATTGTGGGGCTTTCCATCTTTGCCATTTTCATTACACTGGGCGGGATGAAGGTGATCGGTTATACAGATGTATTGCAGGTATTCTTCCTGGTACTGGGTGGTTTGGCTACTACTTATCTTGCATTGAACCTCGTATCCGATCATTTCGGCGGGCAGGGCATGTGGGAAGGATTAGGGCTGTTACGCCAGAAAGCGCCGGAACATTTCCACATGATCTTTGATAAGTCAAGCGAACATTATGCAGAGTTGCCCGGCATCGCGGTACTCATAGGAGGCATGTGGATCATCAACCTTAACTATTGGGGATGTAACCAATACATCACACAAAGAGCACTGGGTGCGGATTTGAAAACAGCCCGCAATGGTTTGCTGTTTGCCGGTTTCCTGAAATTGCTGATGCCCATCATTGTGGTATTACCGGGTATTGCGGCTTATGTATTGTATAAGAATGGAATGTTCCAAACACAAATGCTGGATGCAGCAGGTACGGTGAAGCCGGACCATGCATACCCTGTGTTGCTGAACCTTCTGCCGGAAGGGCTGAAAGGCTTGTCGTTTGCAGCACTGACTGCTGCTATCGTAGCTTCTCTTGCCGGAAAGGCCAATAGTATTGCCACTATCTTTACCCTGGATATTTACAAACATTTCATTAAGAAGGATGCAACAGAAAAGCAACAGGTAACCACAGGCCGTATTGCCATCATTGTGGCTATCATCATCGGCGCACTGGTTGCTCCTGCATTGAAGAGCCTGGACCAGGGCTTCCAGTTCATCCAGGAATACACCGGTTTCATTTCACCGGGCGTATTTGCTATCTTCATCATGGGCTTCTTCTGGAAACGCACAACAGCCAATGCTGCGCTTGTAGGTGTTATACTGGCTATCCCATTATCTGTTGCGCTTAAATATTTCTATCCCGCATTGCCATTTATCAATCGTATGGGATGGGTATTTGTGATCATTGTAGCGTTGATGGCTATCATCAGCCTGCTGGATCCGAAAAGTAAAAATAATCCGAAAGGCCTTGAGGTGGAAAGCTCCATGTTCAAACTCAGCACTGGTTTTGCAGTGGGAGCTGTTCTGATCTGTGGTATCCTCGCGGCACTTTACACTATTTTCTGGTAATCACTATGTATTTAATCGGCTACGATATAGGATCGTCTTCCATCAAAGCGGCATTACTCGATGCCGCTACAGGCAAATGTTTAGCCACAGCTACCGGCTCTGCTGAAGAACTGGTGATACAGGTGCCCCGCTCAGGATGGGCGGAGCAGGACCCTGAAATGTGGTGGCAGGAAGTGATCAAAGCAACACATGCATTACAGCAATTACATCCCTTTGACCCCGCAGCAGTAAATGCCATTGGTATTGCATACCAGATGCATGGATTGGTTTGCGTGGATAAAGAGCAGCAGGTATTACGGCCTGCTATTATCTGGTGCGACAGTCGTGCCGTACAGATAGGGGACGAGGCAGCCATCGCATTGGGCGAGGCATATACGCTGCCGCATCTGCTCAATTTCCCCGGGAACTTCACCGCATCCAAATTACGCTGGGTGCAGCAGAATGAACCGGAGAAATACAAACGCATTCAGCACATCATGCTGCCCGGCGATTTTATTGCCATGCGCTTAACAGGTGATGCCGCAACTACTTTGTCCGGCTTATCTGAAGGTATCTTCTACGACTTTGCAGATCAGCAGGTATCCACTTCATTACTGAACTATTATAAGATAGACCGGGAATTACTGGCGCCGATAGTGCCTACTTTCGGAGAGCAGGGCCGTGTAACAGAAAAAGCGGCGCAGTTATTAGGATTGAAAGCAGGTATTCCTGTAACCTACAGGGCAGGCGATCAGCCCAATAACGCATTTTCCCTCAATGTGCTGCAACCCGGAGAAGCTGCTACCACAGCAGGCACATCAGGTGTTGTATATGCCGTGCACGATCAGGTGGCCTATGATGCGCAAAGCAGGGTGAACACATTTATCCATGTGAACCAAACTGCAAAAGAGATCAGGAATGGTGTACTGATGTGCCTGAACGGAACCGGTATTTTAAACAGCTGGTTACGTTCCATCACTGGCGGCATGGATTATAATAAAATGAATGAACTGGCTGCGAAGGCCCCTATTGGGTCTGAAGAGTTGCAGATCTTTCCTTTCGGAAACGGTGCAGAACGCATTCTCGCTAACCGGCAACCGGGTGCAAGAATGGAAGGCCTTGCGTTTGGTGTGCATCATCAGCAACATCTGCTGCGGGCAGGCCAGGAAGGCATTGTGTTTGCTCTGACCTATGGCGTGGATATCATGCGCGAAATGGGATTAAAGATCAACCGCGTGCGCGCCGGAAAAGCCAATATGTTCCTCAGCCCTTTATTCCGCGAAGCTTTTGCCAACACAGCCGGTGTTATCATCGAACTGTATAATACAGATGGTGCATTAGGTGCAGCACGTGCTGCCGGTGTAGGCTCCGGTTATTACAGCAATATGAAAGATGCCTTCATTGGCATGGAATGCCTCGCTACCATTGAACCTGAAAAAGCGCAGCAACAGGCATATACAGCAGCATATAACCAGTGGAAGAAACGCCTGGACCAGATCTTACTTGAATACTAAAAAAACATTGAACATGAATATCATTACAGGAACTAAAACTTATTTTCCCACAGTTGGAAAGATCCAGTTTGAAGGCGTAAAATCAGATAATCCATTTGCATACAAATGGTATGATAGCAAGCGATTGATCAACGGAAAGTCCATGGAAGAATTATTCCGCTTTGCCATTAGTTACTGGCATACCTTCTGCGGAACTGGCGGAGATCCCTTCGGCCCCGGTACAAAAGCTTTCCCCTGGTTAACAGCCAAAGATCCTGTACAACAGGCTAAAGATAAAATGGACGCAGCATTTGAGTTCATTACCAAACTGGGCGTGCCTTATTATTGCTTCCATGATATTGACCTGGTAGATGAAGGAGATAGCCTGGCGCAATATGAAAGCCATATGCAGCAGATCGTGGAATATGCGAAAGAAAAACAAAAAGCCAGCGGCGTGAAATTGCTCTGGGGCACAGCCAATGTATTCAGCAATCCGCGTTACATGAATGGTGCTTCCACCAATCCTGACTTTGCAGTAGTGGCACATGCCGGTACCCAGGTGAAAAATGCACTGGATGCTACCATCGCATTAGGTGGTGAGAACTATGTTTTCTGGGGAGGCCGCGAAGGTTACATGACCCTGTTGAACACCAATATGAAACGTGAACTGGATCACCTGGGCCGTTTCCTCACCATGGCAAAAGACTATGCACGCAAGCAGGGTTTCAAAGGCACTTTCTTCATAGAGCCTAAACCATGTGAGCCTACCAAACATCAGTATGATTACGACAGTGCCACTGTGATCGGGTTCCTCCGTGAATATGGTTTGGATAAAGATTTTAAACTGAATATCGAAGTAAACCATGCTACCCTGGCAGGTCATACTTTCCAGCACGAATTACAGGTTGCAGCAGATGCCGGTATGTTGGGCAGCATAGACGCTAACCGCGGCGATTACCAGAACGGATGGGATACAGATCAGTTCCCCATGAACCTGAACGAACTGGTGGAAACCATGCTGGTGATCCTGGAAGCCGGTGGATTTGCAGGCGGTGGTGTGAACTTTGATGCCAAAGCTCGCAGAAACTCTACAGACCTGGAAGATATCTTCCACGCACATATCGGCGGTATGGATGCATTTGCCCGCGCTGCTGTTATCGGTGAAAAGATCCTGAAGGAATCTCCTTATAAGAAATTCCGTACAGATCGTTATGCCTCTTTTGATAATGGTCAGGGTAAAGCATTTGAAGAAGGTAAACTACAACTGGAAGACCTGAGAAGTTTTGCACTGGCAAATGGTGAGCCTAAGCAGACCAGCGGCAGACAGGAGTGGCTTGAAAACATCATCAATCAGTATATATAAAGCATGACTTTTAGTACAGCACGCCTCCAGCAGAACGGTTTTTATATCATTGAGTTAAAAAGCGATGCTGGTACCAGCGTACAGATCATCCCTTCCTATGGCGCTCTTTTGCATGCATTTGAATACATGCACAAAGGGCAAAAAATCAACCTGATAGACAGTTACAAGAACAGCGATGAAATGAAAGCGCAGGTAGCCGGCAGTTTCAAAAGCGTGAAACTAAGTCCGTTTGCCTGCCGCATTAAAGATGCGCAATACAGCTGGGAACAAAAAGATTACACGATCAGTAAATCACCTATCCATGGTTTGCTGTACGACCAGGTCTTTGAAATAATAGCGGAAGAAGCTACCCCTGAGTATGCAAGTGTTTCTTTGCAGCACAAATACAAAGGCACCGATCCCGGTTATCCCTTTGCATATACCTGCGATGTACAATACCGCCTGCTCAAGGGCAATGCTTTGGAAGTGACCACCACCATCACCAATGAGCATTCAGCGCCCATTCCCATGATGGATGGCTGGCATCCGTATTTTTCTACCGGTACCCCGGTGGATCAGCTGGAACTGCAATTCCATTCCAAAGAGATCGTGGAATTCAATGAACAATTGATCCCCACGGGTAAAGTATTGCCTTACACAGATTTTCGCCAGTCAAAAAGCATGGAGGGCGTAAGCCTGGATAATTCTTTTGTGCTGGATTTCGATCAGCCATCACCGTTATGCACCCTGCATGACCCCCTGAAAGGTATCAGTATCGAATTCTATCCTGAAAAGAGTTATCCCATCCTGCAGATCTATACACCGCCGCACCGTAAAAGCATTGCGGTGGAGAATCTCACAGGTGCCCCTAATGCCTTTAATAATGGCATCGGGCTGGTTACCATTCCCGCCGGGCAGTCTGCCCGTTTTACCACTACTACTAAGATCAAAGCATAGCCGGAGCGGCAGGAGAATTTCTCCTGCCGCCACCATGGCTCATCTTTCTCCTTTGGCACAAACTTTGAATTTCATTACCTGTCCCTTTATTATTTAACTTTAAATCATTGTGATATGGACATCCTAATGATCAAGGATAGGTGGAATGAGATCAAGCAGAAGTTGAAAAATATGTTTGCTGACCTTTCTGACACAGACCT
>Ga0065704_10071478_pt1 | contig 10978 bp, 7 predicted proteins | sample SwiRhicommuniRL2_FD_59091 | JGI IMG/M metagenome (GOLD analysis project Ga0065704, IMG submission 59091) | Switchgrass rhizosphere bacterial communities from Rose Lake, Michigan, USA - RL2 v2 (version 2) | ecosystem: Host-associated > Plants > Roots > Rhizosphere > Soil | place: East Lansing, MI | reverse complement strand
CGCGCAGCGCCTGCAGGCGCTGCGCGGTTGATGCACGCCGCGGGCGTCAGTCGATGCGGGTGACCTTGGGCCTGGGCACGTGTCCCTCGACCTGCAGGTACCAGCCGCCCACGAGTCCCGGCGTGATGGTCACGTTCGCGTTGGAGATGCGCTTCATCGAGGTGTAGTCGCCCTCGGTGACGCGCCAGCGCTGGCCGTTGGCGAGGGTTAGTTCCGTGCCGCGGGTCCAGCCGCGCAACTCGCCCACCAGGGCGCTGGAGATGGATTTGACGCCCTCGTCCGAGAACGAAGCGCCGCGCACCTTCGTGGCGCTGTCTTCGCGTGCGGCCTTCACGACGGCTTGCTGGTCGTCGCTGAGCAGGCGGTTGAGCAGGTCGAGCTGTTGCCCGGTCAACTGGTCCAGGCCGGTGGCTTTCATCTGGTCGGCGGACAGCCGCTTCTCGATGGCGACGTACTCGCGGGCCTGCAGGGGCAGGGTGGCGGCGAACAGTGCGGCGAGCAGGAAAAGACGGGTCGGGCGCATGGGCATCCTCGAGGTGGGCATCACTTGATGCGGCGGACGGGGGCGGCGGTGTTGTAGCCGTCGATCTTCAGGAACCACTTGTTGCCGAAGCGGGAGGGTGTGATGTTCACGGTGGGGTCCTGGCGACGCACCCCGGCCAGGGAGACCGCTTCGACCTGCTCCCAGACCTGTCCATTGGCGAGCGTGTACTGGCGGCCCTGCGCGAAGCCGGTGAAGGCTCCCACGATGGTGCTCTTGATGGGTTCGGCGGTGCCGAAATCGAAGAAGCCGCGCGTCTCCTGCTCAACTTCCTTGCGGCCTTCCTGCTTGGCCTGCTGCACGGCCTGCGCCGTCTGCTGGCCGACGCGACGCTGCAACCATTCGTCCAGCGCGGCGAGTTCGGCGGGACTGAGCTTGTCCAGGCCGGCCGCCTTGAATTCCGTGTCGGTCATCGCCTCGCGCAGCTTGCCCAGGTGCGCATCCTTCGCGGCGTCCTGCGCGAACACCGGCGATGTGGCCACCAGTAGTGCGACGGACAGAAACAAGCGGCTCATCTTCATGGTTGTTCCCTTGGGCGACTGGCCGGTAGTGTAGTCATTCTGGCGGCGACTGACCGCCACGCCGAATCCCGATGACCCCCCCCGATCCCGACATCGCCACGCTGCTGCAGAGGCCCGCCCTGGAGGCGCTGCCCGCACCGCTGCGACGTGCGCTCGCGGATGCCTCGGCCGCACCGGGCGCCGGCGAGGGCATGCCCGATCCGGTGGGCGTGCTGGCGGACACGCTGGATACCCTGACGACGCTGGGCGCGGATGGCGATGTCATCCTCGCGGCGATCCTGCATGGGCTGCCGGCCGTGCAGCCCGCTGTCGCCAGGCTTGCGCCCGGATTGGCCGATCTGCTGGAAGGCCAGGTCGCTGCGGCGCAGGTGTGGGCCCTGCACGCGGAACAGGCGCGCGGGGTGAATACCGAGGGCCTGCGCCGGCTGCTGCTGGCGATCGTGCGGGACCTGCGCGTGGTGCCGATCCTGCTGGCCCGCCAACTGGCTCGCATGCGTGCCGCCGGCGCCCTGCCGGAGGAGAAACGCCAGGCGCTGGCCAGGCTCACGCGCGACATCCACGCGCCGCTGGCGAACAGGCTCGGCATCTGGCAGCTGAAATGGGAGCTGGAAGACCTGGCGTTCCGGTACCTGCAGCCGCAGACCTACAAGCAGATCGCCACGCAGCTGGACGAGAAGCGGATGGGCCGGGAGCGCTACATCGGCGCGGTCATCGAAGCGCTCCGCGCCGCGCTTGGCGAGAACGGCATCCGTGCCGATGTCAGCGGGCGGCCGAAACACATCTACAGCATCTGGCGGAAGATGCAGCGCAAGCAGGTGGCGTTCGACGAGCTCTATGACCTGCGTGCGGTACGCATCGCCGTGGACGACGTGGCTGCCTGCTATGCCGCGCTCGGTATCGTGCATGCGCTGTGGGTGCCGATTCCCAGCGAGTTCGACGACTACATCGCACGGCCCAAGGCCAACGACTACCGGTCGCTGCACACCGCCGTGGTCGGCCCCGAAGGCCGCACGCTGGAAGTGCAGATCCGCACGCACGAGATGCATGCGCAGGCCGAGCTGGGCGTGGCGGCGCACTGGAAATACAAGGAAGGCAAGGGCGGTGGCGATGCGTTCGATCGCAAGATCGCCTGGATGCGCCGGCTGCTGGACGGGGCGGCCGAAGGTGCCGCCGGCGACGGCGCGCTGGCGGGCGATCTGGATGCGGAGCTGGTCGAGGACCGCGTCTACGCATTGACGCCGAAGGGCGAGGTCGTCGACCTGCCGCAGGGCGGCACCGTGCTCGATTTCGCGTATCACGTGCATACGATGGTCGGGCACCGTACGCGCGGCGCGAAGGTCAATGGCCGCATCGTGTCGCTCAATCATGTGCTGCGCAGCGGCGACCGCGTCGAGATACTGACCTCGAAGGAACCGGAGCCGCGTCGCGACTGGTTGCTGCAGGCGAATGGATTCCTGGCCAGCGGGCGCTCGCGCGACAAGGTGCGGGCCTGGTTCCACAAGCTGGACCGGGCGCGCAATCTGCAGGCCGGACGCGAGCTGCTGGAGAAGGAGCTCAAGCGACTGGGACTGCACCACGCCGACCTGACCGGCGCGGCGAAGAAGTTCCATGCCGACAGTGTCGACGAGCTCTACATCCAGGTGGCCCTCGGCGACGTGGGGCCGCACCAGGTGGGCCGCGCGCTGCACGAGGAGCAGCGCGCCGCCGTCGAGCCCGACCCAGCGTCGCTGCCGCTGCGCCGGCCTCCGAGGAAAGTCGCCGCGCCCGGCAAATCGAAGTTCACCGTGCAGGGCGTCGGCAACCTGCTCGTGCAATTGGCGCGCTGCTGCCAGCCCGTGCCCGGAGAACCCATCGCAGGCTACCTGACCCGCGTGCGCGGGGTCACCGTGCACCGCGCCGATTGCGCGGCGTTTGCCCGGCTCGCGGCGGCCAGTCCGCAGCGGGTGCTGCCGGTGGAATGGGGGCAGGCGGGCGGCGGTTACGAGGTCGACGTGCAGGTCACCGCGCTTGACCGCAAATGGTTGCTCAAGGACATCACCACGCTGATCGCGCAGGAAGAAGCCAACGTGCTCGATATCAACAGTCAGGGCAACCGTGCCAACGGGCGTGTTCATCTGCGACTGCGCCTGAAGGTGGCCGATTTCGGCCAGCTGTCGACATTGCTGGGGAAGTTGGACGCGCTGCCGGGCGTTGAAGACGCGCGACGTTCAGGCTGACTGGTTATGCTGCGGGCGTGACCCGCGAAGACCACCATGACGCCGGACGGGGCCGTCGCATCGAGCCGCGCATCGACTGGACCCGCGCGCCGGCGCCGGAGGTGTCATCCCGTGTCGCGCCGGTCCCCGCATGGCGTAGCCGCCGGTATTGGCGCTGGGCGGCGGCATCGGTCCTCGTCCTGATCGTACTGGTGATGCTGCTGCGCCGCCCGCTGGCGGACGCCCTGTGGCCGGAGACGCGCGTGCAGGCGTTGCTTGGCCAGGCGGATCATGCCCTGCGCGAGGGGCGCCTGGATGCCGCCGATGGCACGGGCGCGCGCCAGCTTTACGAAGCGGCTCAAGCGCTCGATGCGGATCGCAACGAGGCAGCGAAGGGCCTTGCGCGCGTCGCCCAGGCAGCCTTGCGCGCTGCGGGACAGGCGCTGCAACAGAATCGCTTCGACGAGGCGCGCGCGCACCTTCTGCTGGCGCGTGAACTGCAGGTGCCGCGCCCACAGGCCGATGCGCTCGCCGCACGCTTGCGCGCGCGCGAGGCCGAACACGCCGGCATCGACGGCGTGCTCCAGGCGGCCTCGCAGGCGCATGCCGCGCATCGGCTGTTGGGCAGCGACGATGCCGCGCTCCCGCTCTACCAGCGCGTACTCGCCCTGCAGCCGACACGCATCGAGGCGCTGGAGGGGAGGGAGGATGCGTTGTCCGATCTCCTCCAGGAAGCGAACAGGCACCTCCAGCGCCATGAACTCGCCGAAGCCGCTGCGCGGATCGCGGCGGCGCGCGGATTCGATGCCGGCCACGTCGATCTTCCCCAGGCGGAAGCCGCGCTGACGGAGGCGCTGGACGCGCGGCGCCGTGCTGGCGCACGCGATCTGGCGCGGGGACGCCTGGAGTCCGCACGCTCGGCATACGAAGCGGTGCTGGTGGCTTTGCCGGAAGACGCCGCCGCGAGGCAGGGACTGGAGCAGGTGGGCATCGCATACGTCCGGCAGGCGGAACGGCAGGCGGCCGATTTCCGCTTCGGGCCGGCAGAGCACCAACTCGGTCTGGCGCGCACGCTGGCGCCGCAGTCGATGCGCGTGGCACAGGCCGAACAGGCCGTGGCGCGTGCGCGCGAGGCGCACCAACGGCAGGGCCGGGAGCCCAACGTGCCGGCGCGCGAGCGCGAGCAGCGCGTGCGTGCATTGCTCGCCGCCATGGAACAGGCCGAGACGAAAGGGCAATGGCTGACCCCTCCCGGGGAGAGCGCCTACGACACGTTGCGCGCGGCACAGGCGTTGTCGCCCGACCATCCTGCGGTCAGGCAGGCCGCAGCGCGGCTGTTGCCGGCGGTGCGCGACTGCTACGAAGACGAGTTGCGCGCCAACCGCATCCGTCGCGCGCAAGCCTGCCAGCAGGCATGGCAGACCCTGCAGCCCCGCGACCCTGCATTGGCCGATGTACGCAGGCGGCTGGCGGAAAAATGGATCGCGGTGGGTGCGGAACGACTGGGCGCGGGTGACGTGGCATTCGCGACGCAGGCGCTCGAGGAAGCGCGCAAGCTGGATGTCGCCTCGCCCGGACTGGATGACTTCGAGGCGCGCGTCAAGGTGGCGCAGGCCGCGCCTGCACGCTAGCGCCGGAAAACACGCTGCACGGTGCCGTGTGCCGCTTCCATCGAGAAATGCTGCTCGATGTTCGCGCGACCATGGGCGGCGAGTCGTTCCCACAGTTCTTCGTCGCGATACAGGGTGAGGACGGCATCGGCGAATCCCGCGGCATCGTCAGCGACCAGCACGTCGTGCCCACTTGTCAGGTGCATGCCCTCGACTGCGCAGGCCGTGGCCACCACCGGTTGGCCGTGCGCCATGCTCAGGTTCACCTTGCCCTTGACGCCCGCACCGAAACGCAGGGGCGCCACCGCAACGCGCGCTCCGTCCATGTAGGGCCCCAGGTCCGCCACGTGACCATGGATCACGCAGCCGGGCTGCGCCTGCAGTGCGAGCACGTCGGCCGGCGGCGCCGTGCCGATGCAGTGGAAGCGGATGTCCGGCTGCCGCGCGTGGATGAGCGGGAAGACCTCGCGGCCGAACCACAGCACGGCATCGACGTTGGGCGGATGGCGGAAGCCACCCACGAAGACCAGATCGTGTCGCTGCCCGAAGGGCAACCCGGTATGCGCCACTTCGTGCAGGTTCGCCAGGACTTCGACGTCGGCCCCCGGCAACAAAGCCGACAGCATGTCGCGTTCGGCCGGGCTGACCACGAGCGTGGTGTCCGAGGCACGGATCACCGACAGCTCGCGTTCGCGCGTCCTTTCGGCAGCGTGGCGCAGCGCGGCGTCACCGGCGAGTTCCGCGCCACGCATCTCGCGCAGGAAGTGCAGATCGACCGTGTCGAACACCACGCGCGCCTGCGGCGCGAATCGTCGGACGAGGGGCAGGAACTCCGCCGCCACATAGTGGCGTGACAGCATCACGACGTCGAAGCGATGGCCGTGCTCATGCAGCCACGCGGACGGGCGTTGCACGAACGGCGCATGCCAGGCTTCGACGCCCTGTTGCCGCAAGCGCAACGTGTCGTCGCCCGCATAGCCGAGATCTGCCGGCAGGAACACCACATGGGCACCGTCGGCATTGAGTAGACGCATCAGGTTGGCAAGGCGCAGGGAGGCGGAATCATGCTGCGGTCGCGGTGTTTCCGCATCGATGATGAGGATCTGGCGCTGCGGCTGGACGACCGAGCCGGCCGAAGGCAGGCTGTCCGCGGAGGGGTGCGTGGCAAGCGCTGCTGCCCACTTCTCTGCGAACACACTGCGGTTGCGCACCTGGTAGGCCTTGGTGCCACTGCCGGTATCGGTGCCGGAGGTGACGCCTTCCAGATGCACCACGCGCGACGCCGGTTGGTACAGCACGCGATGGCCCAGCGCGCGCAAGGCGAAGGCGAGGTCGGTGTCCTCGTAGTACGCCGGCGCGTAGCGTGTGTCGAATCCGCCCACTTCCTCGAACAGCGTCGCGCGCACCGCGATCGCCGCGCCGGAGCAATAGTCCGCGTCGCGCACGCTGGCGTAGCGGGGGTCGTCGGGCGAGTCGAAGCGCCCGTAGTTCCAGGCCGATCCATCGTTGAATACCACACCGCCGGCTTCCTGCAGGCGGCCATCCGGATAGATCAACTGTGCACCGACCAGGCCCACCTCCGGGTGTGCATCGAACGTGGCGAGCAGCGCGTCAAGCCAGCCGGGTTGCGGCACGGTGTCGTTGTTGAGGAATACCAGGCAGTCACCGGTCGCGCGTGACGCGCCGTCGTTGCAGGCCGCGATGAAACCGCCATTGACTGCGCGGCGGTGGTAGCGCAGTCCGGCGATCTGCGGCATCCATGCGTGCGTCTCGTCGTGAGAGCCATCGTCGACCACGATGATTTCGCAGGCGGCCGTGGGAGGGTGTTCGGCGAGTGCCCGCAGGCAGGCGAGGGTATGCGCCGCCTGGTTGTAGACAGGGATCACGATGCTGGCGCGCGGCGCGTCGCTGGCCGGCACCGCAAAAGGCTGGAATGCGCCTGCATCGGGAAAGTAGAGGGGCTCGGAGGCCGGCGGCGCACGTCGCGCGAACTGCCTGCGTACCCGCGCCCAGGTCGGGCCCAGGCCGCGCGTGCGCAGGCTGGCCAGACCTCGACGGACCAGGCCGCGCGCGCGTTCCAGCATGAAGCGCACGTGGGCCCACGACATCGACATTCCGTTGCAACTCCAGCTGAGCGAAGGGGGAAACCGGGCCGGACGCACCCTTGGGACTGCGCTAGACTCGCCCGAATTCCCATTGTCGCATCCCCTGTGGCCCGCAACGACTACGACGACGAAGCGCTGGACGAAGACGACATCGATGACGGCGGCAGCCCCGGCTGGCGGCAGCGCCTGCTGACGTGGGGCCTGGCCCTGGTGGGCCTGGGCCTCGGATTCCTGATCCCCTACACGCTGTATCTGAACCACCAGGTCACCGAGCGCTTCGGCGAGTTGCGCTGGCAGATCCCCACCCGGGTGTACGCGCGTCCGCTGCAGGTAGCGCCAGGGCTGGCGATGGACGCGCAGACGCTGAAGACCGAGCTCGATGCGGCGTCGTATCGCGACGATGGCACGGGCCAGGCCCCCGGCACCTACGCCCGGGAAGGTGGTCGCTTCACCATTTCCAGTCGCGGCTACATCGACGTGGATGGCCGCGTGGCGCCCCGGCGCATCCAGGTCAGCCTGTCCGGCGGCCGGGTGGCGAGCGTGCGCGACATCGCGCGCAAGCAGGCGCTGAAAGCGGCGCGGCTGGATCCGGCGCGCATCGCGACGCTGTACGGGCAGAAGCAGGAAGAGCGCCGGCTGGTGCGGCTGGAGGAAGTGCCGGAACTGCTGGTGACCGGCCTGCAGGCCGTCGAGGACCGCGACTTCAAGGATCACCACGGCGTCGACCTGTCGGGCATGGTGCGTGCGGCGTGGCTGCTGGTGCGTTCGGGTGGCGACACGCGCCAGGGCGCCAGCACGCTGACCCAGCAGCTGGCGCGCAGTGGCCTGCTCGGCATCGGCAAGGAGCAGACGCCGACGCGCAAGTTCAACGAGATCCTGTATGCGCTGATTCTCGAGGCCCGCTACGACAAGCGCACCATCCTGGAGGCGTATTTCAACCAGGTGTATCTGGGCCAGCGCGGCAGCCAGGCGATCCATGGCGTGGCCGCAGGATCGGAATTCTGGTTCGGTCGCGATCTGGACAGCCTGACCACCGAACAGGTCGCGTTGCTGATCGGCATGGTGAAGGGGCCGTCGCACTACGATCCACGACGCAATCCGGATCGCGCCAAGGATCGTCGCGACTACGCACTGCTGAAACTCCATGAGACCGGGCTGATCGACGACGCCGAGTACAAGCGCGCACTCGCCGCGCCGCTCGGGGTGACGAAGACGCCCGGCATGGCCGCCGCGAACCGCTTCCCGGCCTATGTCGACCTCGTTCGTCGCCAGTTGGCGCGCGACTACCCCGAGAGCGCGCTGCAGGGGGCGGGCCTGAGTGTGCTGACCGGCATGTCGCCGTCGGCACAGGCCTACGCGGAAGCATCGGTCACCCGCACGATCAAGGCGCTGGAGAACAAGCGCCGGCCGCCGCTGCAGGCCGGCATGGTGGTGACCGACGTGCACGACGGCGACGTGCTGGCGGTGGTCGGCAGCCGCAACGTGTCGGAGGTGGGCTTCAATCGTGCAGTGGAAGCGCAACGTCCCGTGGGCTCGCTGCTCAAACCGTTCGTCTACCTGCTCGCGCTTGCGCAGCCGGACCAGTATTCGCTGGCATCGTGGGTCGACGATTCGCCGGTGACCGTCCAGCTCGGCAAGAACCGGCGCTGGACGCCGGCCAATTCCGACCGTCGCAGCCATGGCACCGTGCGTCTCGTGGATGCGCTCGCGCGCTCGTACAACCAGGCCACCGTGCGCGTGGGCATGAAGGTCGAGCCGGAACGCCTGGCGCAGTTGATCCGCGTGCTGGCCGGCATCGAAGCAGAGCCGAATCCCGCGCTGATCCTGGGGGCGACCGACCAGAGTCCGTACGCGATGGCGCAGCTGTACCAGTTCCTCGCGTCGGGCGGTGAAATCCAGCCGTTGCACGCGGTGCGCGGCGTGCTCGACCCGGATGGCAAGCTGCTCAAGCGCTACGACAAGACGCCTGCCCCGGCACAGGAAGGCGATTCCATCGCGGCGAACCTGATTTCCGTGGCCCTGCAGCAAGTGGTGTCCAACGGCACCGCCCGCCAGCTGATCGGCGACGGGCTGGGCCGCCTGCAGTCCGCGGGCAAGACCGGCACCAGCAACGATGGTCGCGACAGCTGGTATGCCGGCTACACCGGCGATCACCTGGCCGTGGTGTGGATGGGCAACGACCAGAACGAACAGACCGGACTGTACGGTGGTACGGGCGCGATGCGCGTGTGGTCCGGATTGTTCGCTCGCCTGCCTACCGCACCACTGAAGGTGTCGGACAAGGGCCTGGACTGGCAATGGGTCGTCGGTTCGAACAGCACCGATGCCGGTTGCGCCGGCGCGCGCCAGTTGCCCTTCGTTTCAGGCTTTGCGCCCGCGTATGCGGCCTGCGTGGTCGAGCAGCCGGTGATCGATGGCGAGGAGCCGGAAGGTGGCGGCTGGCGCAGCTGGTTCGGCCTGGACCGGAAGGAAGAAGCCGCGCCGCCGCCCGAAGAGACTCCCCCGCAGCAGCCGTGACCATGAAGTACGTATTCCTCCTGTTCCTGATGATGCTGGCCGGTTGCGTGTCCGCACCCGTGCCGGAAACCCCGGTCGCCCGAGATCCCGTGACGCCCGAGCAGCGCGTTGCCGCCATCCTGGCCGCTGCAGGTGACGACGACCGCGAACTCGCGGTGCAGCCGCTGCGCGATCCGCAGGTCGAGGACCTGCGTGAGAAGGCGCAGCGGGCCCGTGCGGCCCGCGATTACGCGGGGGCGGCCGAGGCGCTCAACCAGGCGTTGCTGCTGGTCCCCGAAGATCCCGCCGTATTGCAGGAACGGGCCGAAGTGGCGCTGTCGCAGGGCGACTATGCACGTGCCGACACGCTGGCGCAGCGTGCTTTCCAGCTGGGATCGCAAGTGGGGCCGTTGTGCCGCCAGCACTGGGAGACCGTGCGCCAGGTGCGCCAGCACGAGCTCGCGGTGCAGCCATCGCTGTCCGCCCGCCACGCGCCCGAAGATGCCGCACAGCATGCCGCACGCGCAGCGACCACGCGGGCAGCGATCACCGACGCCGAAAGCCGGCGCGATGCCTGCACCGTGCCCGTGATCGAGCGCATGTGAAGCGCATGCCGCGCGCGATGCGACGCGGTACCCTTGTCGCTGCACGCCGCCCTGTGTTTCCACGATGTCCCAGCTAGCCCAGGCCAGCCGCGACGCCCTCAGCGAGGGCGGTGCGCTGGCGGAACGACTCGACGCCTTTGCCCCCCGCGACGCCCAGCAGCGCCTGACGGCGGCAATCGCCGATGCCTTCGACGCGCGCGACGTGCTGCTCGCCGAGGCCGGCACCGGCACCGGCAAGACCTTCGCCTACCTCGTGCCTGCGCTGCTCTCGGGCCTGAAGACCATCGTCTCCACCGGCACGCGCGCGTTGCAGGACCAGCTCTACCATCGCGACCTGCCGCGCGTGCGCGACGCGCTGGGCGTTGCCGGGCTGAAGTCCGCGCTGTTGAAGGGCCGCAGCAATTACCTGTGCCGCTACCGCCTCAACCAGGCCAAGGGCGATCCGCAGGCGTTGCGGACCACCTTCACCAGCCGCGAGCAGGTGGACCAGTTCCAGCGCATCGTCGCCTGGGGCGGGCGCACCCAGTTCGGTGACATGGCCGAACTGGCCGCGTTGCCGGACGATTCCCCGCTGCTGCCGCTGGTCACGTCCACCATCGACAACTGCCTGGGCAGCGAATGTCCGTTCTGGGACGACTGCTTCGTGGTGCAGGCGCGGCAGCGCGCGCAGGCCGCCGACATCGTGGTGGTGAATCACCACCTGCTGCTTGCCGACTTGGCGCTGAAGCAGGAAGGCTTCGGCGAGATACTGCCCGGTGCGCAGGCTTTCGTCATCGACGAGGCGCACCAGTTGCCCGAACTCGCCGCCAATTTCTTTGGCGAAGGCTTCGGCATGCGCCCTCTGCAGGAACTGGCACGCGACTGCCTGGCTGAATCGAAAGACGCGGCGGGCGCGCTGTCGGTCC
>Ga0065704_10001119_pt1 | contig 10980 bp, 13 predicted proteins | sample SwiRhicommuniRL2_FD_59091 | JGI IMG/M metagenome (GOLD analysis project Ga0065704, IMG submission 59091) | Switchgrass rhizosphere bacterial communities from Rose Lake, Michigan, USA - RL2 v2 (version 2) | ecosystem: Host-associated > Plants > Roots > Rhizosphere > Soil | place: East Lansing, MI | reverse complement strand
GTGACGGTGCACTACACGGGCTGGCTCTACGACCACGCTGCACCCGAGTTCAAGAAGGCGGGCCAGCCGTTCGACAGTTCGAAGAATTCGGGTCGGCCGTTCGCGTTCACACTCGGCCAGCAACAGGTCATCGCGGGGTGGGACCAGGGCGTGGCCGGCATGAAAGTCGGCGGCCAGCGCCGGCTCGTGATTCCGGCGGCGCTCGCGTACGGTGAATCGGGTGCCGGCGGCGTGATCCCGCCGAACGCGACGCTGGTGTTCGACGTCGAAATGCTCGAGGTGCAGCCGCAGCGCTGACCCGGCGCCGCGACTGCCCGCGCGGGTTCGCCGCGACGCTTACCGGACCGACGGATTCAGCGTGTAGGTGCCCGTCAGTCGCGCCTCGGCGAGCACGTGCTCGGCGATGGCGTCCTTGACCTGCTGGCCCGTGAAATCGCCGTCGACCGGGCAGCGCGCCAGGTCGGTCGCGTAGAGCACGAAGTGGTAGTGGTGCAGCAGCGCGTCGTTCCACGGCGGGCACGGCCCGTCGTAACCGAAATACTTGCCGTCCATCTCGGCGTCGCCCGCGAACCAGAGCGTGTAGTCGTTGAGGCCCTGGCGTGAGCCCGCCGGGCCGCGCGGCTCGCGCTTGCCGCGCGCCGTGATGCCGTCGGAGGCCGAGCCCGCCGCGATGTCGCCGACGTGCGGCGGGATGTCGACCATCACCCAGTGGTGGAAATTCGTGCGTGGCAGGTCCGCCGGCACGATGCGCCCCTCCTTGTTGACGTCGTCGGGACGCGTGGGCACGTCCGTGTCGACGCACAGCAGCACGAGCGAGCGCGCCGTCGACGGCACGCCCGTCCAGTGCAGGTGCGGGTTGCGGTTGGTCGACATCCTTGCGTGCTGGGCCGGGTCGGGAGCGCAGAACGCGAACTCCGCCGGGATGCGTTGGCCTTGGGTGAAGCTCGAGGACAGCAGGTGCACGACTCGCTCCCTTCGTTCCGTGACGCGTGAGCGGCCGATTCTGCCACGGCCGCGACTCCGGCTGCGATCTGGCACACTCGGGGGCCACGCACGGCACGGGGTGCCGCATGACTGCCGACGACGACAGCGACGCGGCCACGCCGCAGCCCTTCCGGCCCCCGGTCCCGCAACCCGCGACAGTCGCCGGCCCGGCGGGCACGCTCGAGGCGCGCGTCGAGGATCCGGTCGCGGCCGGCGTTGCGCACGTGGTCGTCGGCGTGGTCTGTCATCCGCACCCGCTCCACGGCGGCACGATGCAGAACAAGGTCGTGCACACGGCTGCACGCGCCATGCAGGAAGCGGGCGCCGTCACGGTCAGGTTCAATTTCCGCGGCGTCGGCGCCAGCGAGGGTCGCTACGACGAAGGCGTCGGTGAAATCGACGACGCGCTCGCGGTGATCGACTGGGCGCGCACGCGTTTTGCGTGCGACACGTTGTGGCTCGGCGGTTTCTCGTTCGGCGCCGCGGTGGCCTTGCGCGCCGCGGTGCAGGGCGCGCGACCGTCGCGACTCGTCACGATCGCCCCGCCCGTCGGGCGCCTGATCAACGAGCCGATCGCCCGACCCGACACGCGCTGGCTCGTCGTGCAGGGCGACCGCGACGAACTCGTCGACGCCGGTCGCGTGCGCGACTGGGTGCACGGCTTCGCACCGCCGCCGGAACTGCTCGAGCTGACGGACGCCGAACACTTCTTCCACGGCAAGCTGCTCGAGCTGCGTGCCGGCATCGTCCGCTTCCTGCTCGACGCGTAGGCCGGCGCCAGGCCCGGCGCCTCACGACGAAATCGCTGCAAAAACAGGGCCACGCGCGACGTTGACGCAAAAAAAACGCCGGGGCGCACTGCTGCGTCCCGGCGTCGGTCGTAGCGACGGATCGCTGCGAGTGAGCTCAGCTCAGTTCACGAACCCCTTGAGGTTCTTGAGCGGCATCACGCGGACTTTCTTGCTCGCCGGCTTCGCCTTGAAGGTCATCTTCTCGCCCGTGAACGGGTTGATGCCTTCGCGCGCCTTCGTGGCGGGCTTCTTCACGACCTTCATCTTGGCCAGGCCGGGAAGGGTGAACAGGCCGTGCGACTTCAGGCTCTTCTTGATCACGCCGTTCAGCGATTCGAACACCGAGCCCACCTGCTTCTTCGACAGGCCCGTGTCCTTCGAGATCGTCGCGAGGATGTCGGACTTCGTCGGTGCAGAGCTCTTCTTGGCTGCCATCTTGATGTGTCTCCTAGTGTGGTGCTGCGGGCCGCTGGCCCCGGTTAGTCTCTCAGCGCGCGGAAAAATACCACGAAAACTAGGGTCTTCAATACGTCGAAACCGATTCTTTCCTATTTTTTTAGTGGTCCGGCGACTCAGTCCGCAAAGAACTCGCGTTTGAATTTGACCATGTACGGCCCGTTGCCGCCGCGCGGGCTCGACGAAATGTCGAACACGAGGATCTCGTTGCCGCTGATGCCGACCTCGCCGATGAAGTAGATCGAGTCGCCTTCCTGCACGCGGCGCATCTCGAGGCCCTTCACCTGGCCGTTGAGGTTGTAGGCCGAGGCGGTGACTTCGCCGTCGACGGGCGTGGTGCGGCCGTCCGGCGCCTTCTGCAGCAGCGAGACGTTGAGCAGGACGCGGTTCGCGCTGCGCTCGATGCCGTAGGCGCGCGCGACTTCCGCGCCGAGATCGTCGGTGCGCAGGGCGTTGTAGTGGACCTCGTAATTGTCGAAGCCCTGGAAGCTGTCTTCCGCCGGACGTGCCGTCGGCGGACGACTTTCCGCGCCTGGACCGCAAGCCGAAAGCAACGTACCGCCGAATGCGAGGAGACAGACGGCCGCGCCGAGCCGAGTGGCAAGCGATCGATTGCGAGGGGTCATGCGCGCCGCGTCGTGTGCTGTCGTCATCGACGTTCCCTCCGGTGGCGTGGCCGTCCGTCGTGTGCGGCGGCCGTGCGCCACTATATGCCGCGCTGCGCAGGAGCGGTAAAGCAGGGCCCGCGACGTGCGGCCCGAGGAACTCAGGACTGGGCGCAATCCAGTGCGCGTTGCAGTGCGGCAGGAATCACGGCGACCCCGTGCAGGCGCAGGCGCTTGTCGCGGCCGGTCAGGCCTCTTTCCAGGGTGACCCGCGAACGCGGCAGGTCGCACGCTTCGGCGACGAACTCGACCAGCGCGGCGTTCGCGCGTCCGTCGACGGGCGGCGCATGCAGCCGGATGCGCAGGCGCTCGCCCATCAGTCCGGCGAACTCTGTCCGCGCCGCGCGCGGCTGCACACGCACGTCCACCAGCAGGTCGGGGCCGTCGTGTCGGACCGGCGTGCTCATCGCCGCGGGGAAGGGTGGGTCAGCGCAGCAGGATGATGACGGCCTGCAACGCGATGATCAGGAACAGCGCGGACAGGTCGAGACCGCCGAGCGGCGGGATCAGGCGACGGAACGGCGCCAGCAGCGGCTCGCAGATGCGGCCGAGCACCAGTCCGACCGGGCTGTACGAGGCACCCGCGAACCAGCTCATCAGCGCGTAGATCAGCACCGCGTAGAGGTAGAACTGCAGCACCGTCAGCAGCAGCCCGTACGACGCGGCGATCAAGACCATGTCGAGCCGCAGCAATGCGCGGCTGACGAGCAGCAGCACGACCGTCTTCGCGAGCTGCACGATCAGCAGCGCGACCAGCGAGGCGACGTCGAACTTGCGGCCCGGCGGGATCACGCGTCGCAACGGCAGCACGAGCGGGTTGGTGAGCTTGAGCACCGCCTCGCCGACCGGGTTGCGGAAGTCGGCGCGCACGAGCGGCATGATCACCCGCAGCAGGAACACCACCACGACGAGCGTGAGCAGCGTGTTGAGCACGAAATAAAGCGCGTCCATCGATGCGGGGCCCCGGGGAAGTTGCGATGCTTGGGTCAGGTGGCGCCGTACTCGCGCGCCAGTTCGTTCGAGCGGCGTGCCGCGGCTGCCACCGCGCGCGTCAAAATAGCACGCAGGCCGGCGTCTTCGAGCACCTCGAGCGCGGCCGCCGTCGTGCCGCCCTTCGAAGTGACCTGCGCACGCAGTTGTGCCGGCTCGATGCCGGACGCCGCGGCCATCCGGCCCGCGCCCTGTGCCGTCTCGAGACACAGCGTGCGTGCCGTCACCGGATCGAGGCCGAGCTCGACCGCCGCGGCCTGCAGCACTTCGATCAGCAGGAAAAAGTAGGCGGGCCCGGTGCCGGACACTGCGGTGACCGCGTCCATCTGTTCCTCCGCGGGCACCCAGACCGTGCGGCCGCAGGCCGAGAGGATGGCCTCGGCATCGGCCCGCGCTTCGGCGCCGACTTCGTCGCCCGCGTACAGCGCGGAGACGCCCGCGTCGATCAGCGCCGGCAGGTTCGGCATCGTCCGCACGAGCGGCACGCCCGGGCCGAGCCAGCGTGCGAGGTCGGCGAGCCGGATGCCGGCCGCAATCGAAATCACGAGCGGCTTGCGTTGCGCGACCACGGATGCGATCGAGCGCGCCGCCTCGGCCATCTGCTGCGGCTTGACCGCGAGCACGACGAGGTCGGCCTCGCCGACCGCGTCGGCACCGGCGGCCATCGCCTGGATGCCGAAACGACGCTGCAACGCTTCGCGTTGCGTCGCGACCGGTTCGGCGACCGCGATCGAGGCGGCGAGCGTGCCGCGCGCGATCAGGCCACCGATCAGGCAGGTTGCCATATTGCCGCCGCCGATGAACGCGATACGCTTTTTCATGTGTGTCGTCGCCCCAGCCCGGATAGACAAAGTCCACTGCGTCCAGGCCCACAGGATACCGCCGCGCGCCGGGCGCGCCGACTGCGGAAGTCGGTCACGGGTGCCTCAACCGCGCGGGCCGAAGATGGCGGTGCCGATGCGCACGATGGTCGCGCCTTCGAGCACGGCCGCCTCGAGGTCGTCGCTCATGCCCATCGACAGCGTGTCGAGCCGGTGTCCATTCGCGTTGAGTCGCTCGAGCAGCGCGCGCAATTCGCGAAACGGACGACGCTGTTCCTCGAAGCCCTGCACCGGCGGCGGGATGCACATGAGGCCGCGCAATTGCAGCCGCGGCAGGCCCTCGATCACGGTGGCGAGTGCCGGCACGTCGCCGACGGCGACACCGCCCTTGCCAGGTTCATCGGCGAGCCGCACCTGCAACAGCACCTGCAGCGGCGGCGCATGATGCGGTCGTTGCGCGCTGAGGCGTGCCGCCGTGCGTTCGCGGTCGACCGTGTGCACCCATGCAAAGCGTTCGGCGACCTCGCGTGTCTTGTTCGACTGCAGCTGGCCGATGAAATGCCAGCGTATGGCGTCGAGGTCGGAGAGTTCGTCGACCTTCGCCGCGCCTTCCTGGACGTAGTTCTCGCCGAAGTCGCGCTGGCCGGCCGCGTACGCGTCACGCACCCTCGACGACGGATGCAGCTTGCTCACCGCAAGCAGGCAAATCGTGGCGGGGTCTCGGCCGGCGCGCGCCGCGGCCGCGGCGATGCGTTCGCGTACCGACTGCAGCGCGGCGGGTGAGAACTGCGGAGCGGTTAACATATTGGGCTCTGAGGGGCTGATCTATACTGCGTCCCGCCTGCAGACCCCGGCCGTGCCCGGACCGGGAGCGCGGGCCCAGGGAGCCCCGATGGCCGTTGACATTGCCCAGTTGTTGGCCTTCGCCGTCAAGAACAAAGCCTCCGACCTGCACCTGTCGTCGGGCGTGCCGCCCATGATCCGCGTCGACGGCGACATGAAGCGGATCAACATGCCAGCGCTGACGCACAAGGAAGTGCACAGCATGGTGTACGACATCATGAATGACAAGCAACGGAAGGCCTACGAAGAGTTCTACGAGACCGACTTTTCGTTCGAGATCCCGAAGCTCGCGCGCTTCCGCGTCAACGCGTTCAACCAGAACCGTGGCGCGGCCGCGGTCTTCCGCAGCATTCCGTCGGTCGTGCTCTCGCTCGACGACCTCAACGCGCCGAAGATCTTCAAGGACGTTTCGATGCAGCCGCGCGGGCTGGTGCTCGTCACCGGCCCGACGGGCTCAGGCAAGTCGACGACGCTCGCCGCGATGATCAACTACGTCAACGACAACCGGCCGGACCACATCATCACGATCGAGGACCCGATCGAGTTCGTGCACGAGTCCAAGCGCTGCCTGATCAACCAGCGCGAGGTTCACCGCGACACGCTCGGCTTCAGCGAGGCGCTGCGCTCGGCCCTGCGCGAAGACCCCGACGTGATCCTCGTCGGCGAAATGCGCGACCTCGAGACCATCCGGCTCGCGCTCACGGGCGCCGAGACCGGCCACCTCGTGTTCGGCACGCTGCACACGAGCTCGGCGGCCAAGACCATCGACCGCATCGTCGACGTGTTCCCGGCGGCCGAAAAGGAGATGGTGCGCGCGATGCTCTCCGAGTCGCTGCGCGCGGTGATTTCGCAGACGCTCCTGAAGCGCATCGGCGGCGGCCGCATCGCGGCGCACGAGATCATGACCGGCACGCCGGCGATCCGGAACCTGATCCGCGAGGGCAAGATCGCCCAGATGTACTCGGCGATCCAGACCGGCCAGGCGGCCGGCATGCAGACGCTCGACCAGTGCCTCAAGGAACTGCTGCAGAAGGGCCTGATCACCAAGGAAGAAGCCCGCTTCCGCGCGCAGAACAAGGAGGAGTTCTAGGCCGACGGCGCGCCCAGCGCGCAACGTCAGGCCTGAGGGCAAGCAAACATGGACCGCGATCAAGGCATCAAGCTCATGCAGGACCTCCTGCGCCGCATGGTCGAGCGCAAGGGGTCGGACCTGTTCATCACGGCGGGCTTCCCGCCGGCGATCAAAATCGACGGCGAGATCAAGCCGCAGACCAACCAGCCGCTGACGCCCGAGCAGGCGCAGCTGCTGGTGCGCGCGATCATGAACGACCGGCAGACCAAGGAATTCGACGCGACGCGCGAGTGCAACTTCGCGATCGCGCCGCCGGGCATCGGCCGCTTCCGCGTGAGCGCCTTCGTGCAGATGGGCCTCACCGGCGCGGTGCTGCGCACGATCAACGCCAAGATCCCGACGATCGAGGAACTCGACCTGCCGCCGATCCTCAAGGAGATCGTGCTGTCGAAGCGCGGCCTCGTGATCCTGGTCGGCGCGACCGGCTCGGGCAAGTCGACCTCGCTCGCGGCGATGGTCGATTACCGCAACGACAAGACGCGCGGCCACATCATCACGATCGAGGATCCGATCGAATACGTGCACGCGCACCGCAACTGCGTCGTCACGCAGCGCGAGGTCGGCGTCGACACCGAGTCCTGGCACATGGCGCTCAAGAACACGCTGCGCCAGGCACCGGACGTGATCCAGATCGGCGAAATCCGCGACCGCGAGACGATGGAGTACGGCATCCAGTTCGCCGAGACCGGCCACCTGGTGCTCGCGACGCTGCACGCCAACAGCGCCAACCAGGCGCTCGACCGCATCATCAACTTCTTCCCGGAAGACCGCCGCGAGCAGTTGCTGATGGACCTGTCGCTGAACATCCGCGCGATGATCTCGCAGCGCCTCGTGCCGCGCGAAGCGGGCAAGGGCCGCATCGCGGCGATGGAGATCCTGCTCAACACGCCGCTGATCGCCGACCTGATCTTCCGCGGCGAGGTCGCGGCGATCAAGGAAATCATGGCCAAGTCGAACCGGCTCGGCATGAAGACGTTCGACCAGGCCCTCTACGAACTGTTCGAGACGGGCGTGATTTCCTACGAGGAGGCCTTGCGCAACGCCGACTCGAAGAACGAGATCCGGCTGCGGATCAAGCTGGAGAGCAAGCGCAAGGACGCGCACGCGAAGGACGACACCGGCTCGCTGCGCATCCTCGAGGAAGAAGAGTAACCGCCCATGGGCGCCAACCCCGACGCCGACAACACCACCGGACCGCACGAGAAGCTCGTGGGCGACACGACGCTCGGCGCGGGCGGCTCGGAGACGGGGCGCAGCTTCGTGCTCAACACGAAGCCGCTGTTCAAGCTCATGGTCGAGAAGAAGGCGTCCGACCTGTTCTTCACCTCGAACTCCCCGATCAAGATCAAGATCGAGGGCAAGATCATCCCGGTCAACCGCCAGGTGCTGACGGCCGAGCAGGTCCAGCAGGCCGCCTACGGCCTCATGAACCAGGAGCAGATCGACTACTTCCAGCAGGAGCTCGAGATCGACTTCGCGGTCTCGGAGCCGGGCCTCGGCCGCTTCCGCGTCAACGTGTTCCACCAGCGCGGCAACCCCGCGATGGTGCTGCGCTACATCACCGCGGAGATGCCCTCGCTCGAGGAGCTGGGCCTGCCGCCGATCATGAAAGAACTGGTCATGATCAAGCGTGGCCTGGTGCTGATGGTGGGTGCGACGGGCTCGGGCAAGTCGACGTCGCTCGCCGCGATGATCAACTACCGCAACGAAAGTTCCTCCGACCACATCCTGACCGTCGAGGATCCGATCGAGTTCCTGCACCGGAACAAGAAGTCGATCGTCAACCAGCGCGAGGTCGGGCTCGACACCAAGTCGTTCCACCGCGCGCTGCGCAGCGCCATGCGCGCCGCGCCGGACGTGATCCTGATCGGCGAGATCCGCGACCGCGAGTCGATGGAGTACGCGATCACGTTCGCCGGCACGGGCCACCTGTGCCTCGCGACGCTGCACGCCAACAACGCGGCCGAGACGCTCGACCGCATCATCAACATGTTCCCGCGCGACCAGCACGCGCAGGTGTTCCTGGACCTGTCGCAGTACCTGCGGGCGGTCGTCTCGCAGCGTCTCGTCACGGGCAAGGACGGCAAGCGGTGCGCGGCCATCGAGGTGCTGCTCAACACGCCGCACGTGCAGGAGCTGGTCAAGAAGGGTGACGTCGTCGGCGTCAAGGAAGCGCTGGTCAAGAGCAGCGAAAAGGGCATGCAGTCCTTCGACACCGCCCTCTACAAGCTCTTCCTCGACGGCAAGGTCACGCTCGAGGAGGCGATCGGCAACGCCGACTCGCGCACCAACCTCGAGGCGAAGATCAACTTCGGCTGAGTTCGCGCTCGCGCAGGATCTGCGCCGAAAGTGCGCGCAGGTCGGTTCTCGGGCGGGCCGGACGCGCGGCGTTCGGGGAGCGCGCCTCTTTCGAATACGGGTCGAAGCCTTCGTTGGCGGGCCGGGCCGGCTCGATGACGTTCTCGAGCAGCGACAGCGCGTCGGTCTGCAGCAGTTCGTGCAGGGCCTCGGGCGACTGCACCTCGGCGGTCGAATGCCAGATCGCGTTGCCGCGATCGTCGTGCACCACGCGGCCGGCGGTCAGGTTCATCCTCGATTGATTGCGCAATGCCATCACCGTGGTCGTATCGAGCTGTCCCGCGGCAACGCCGCGCGCCGTGGATCGCAGCCACGCGCGGGCGCCATGGTCGTGTTCATGCGCCGTGGGGTCAGTAGGGATCTTCCACAGCAGGCGACGCGAACACCGCGTATTCGGCTGCGTTGCGTGGCGCTCTCGCGGATCGATGAATCCGGAATGGCTCCATGTCGGTCGGCCTGCGCAGGACGTCGGTGCGACGCGTCGATCAGTCGTACAGACGAAACGTCGTCGCGAATTCGTACGTGGCGGCTATCGGTCGGCCGTCGCTCGTGGCCGGATGGAAGCGCAGGGTCTCGCCCCAGTCGAGCGCGCTGCGATCGAGAGGTTCGTGGCCGATCGAGACCAGCACCTCTAGCCGTTCCGGGCAACCTTCCGCCGAGATTCTCGCGCGCAGGATCACCCTGCCCTCGATGCCAAGCCGGCGTGCCTCGTCCGGGTACGCCGGCAGGCCCAGGTTCGACTGGCGGATGGAGGGGCGACCAGAGCCCGACGGAGCAGGATGAGGTGGCGTGCACGGTCGACTCACATCGCGGCCGGGCAGTTGCCGGCCGGTTGCGACATCCTCCCGGGAGACGATCTCGGCGAGCCGGCCACGTTCATCGTTGTACGCGTAGATCAGCGCGCGTGCCGCCTCGCTCGAGGCGTCGTCTGCTGCCGCGCGCAGGCGTTTCGACAAATCGTTCCACTGCTGCTGTTGCAGCAACTGCAGGCGCGCGCGGGTGCGCTGCTGCTCGTACGCGGGTACCCGGGCAAGCAGCGGCGCAATGAGCGCCTCGTGCTGCGCGAGCACGTCAGCGGCCGAGAAGTGGGATGCCAGGATACCCATCTGGTTCGCCTGGCGGAGGGCGATCGCGCCGGCGCGATCGAGCGTCGTGCGCAGACCCGATTCGTCACCGCGCCCGGACTGCTGCACTGCCTTTTCGCGCAGGGCCCGCAACTCGGCAGCCACGGCCTCGGTAAAGACGAATTCTTCCGCGTAGGCGGAAATCGACTTGCCTGCAAGGTCGAGGCCGAATGCCCCGCCTTCCTCGCGCAGTTCCCACTGCCTCCAGTTCTGCCAGGCGATCACGTTCTCGAGTTGCTGTAGCGTCTGCAGGCGGCCCTGCTCCTGCTCCTGCTCTTGCTCTTCGTCGTGCCGCGGTGCCGGTGCAGGTGCGTCCTGTCCTTGTGCCATCGTCGCGAGCAGCGCCATGGCCCAGGCACAGCGGCCGGCTCGGTGACCCCGGCGGTGACCGACGCCGTTCCGGACGCGCACCGTCAGGGCGCCTCGATCGCGATGCCGGCCACGAGCGCGTCGCGGCGGTCGTCCAGCTGCTTCGGCGTACTCATCTCGTGCGTCGAGTAGACGAGTTCGTACAGCGCCTCGTCGCCGCCCTTCGCGGGCACGACCACCGTGCGAAACCAGTACTCGCTGCTCGTGTCGTTGCGGCGTACATGACCGGTGAACGCACCACTGCGGCTCGTCATTTCGGCCCAGCGGGTCTGCAGCTTGCGGTCGACGTCCGGCCCGGGCTTCGACTGCCGCTGCAGCCTGATGTAGTCCTTGCTCGGCGCCGCAGGTTCGAGCACGGCGCCGACTGGTTCCCAGTCGACACGGTCGCCGCGCCTGACGTACGACAGCCGCAGGTCGAGCCGGCTCGAGGCGTCGAACGGCATTACC
>Ga0065704_10001709_pt1 | contig 10987 bp, 11 predicted proteins | sample SwiRhicommuniRL2_FD_59091 | JGI IMG/M metagenome (GOLD analysis project Ga0065704, IMG submission 59091) | Switchgrass rhizosphere bacterial communities from Rose Lake, Michigan, USA - RL2 v2 (version 2) | ecosystem: Host-associated > Plants > Roots > Rhizosphere > Soil | place: East Lansing, MI | reverse complement strand
CCTCAAAAATGACTATGGGTATAGTTGCAAATGGTCGTTTCCTTGGTGGCGGTTTCAAAGCAGCACCTCGCGCAAAATTCTCAGACGGTTTGTTGGATATCATAATATTAAAAAATTCGGGAAGTTTCAAAATGATTGATAAATTAATAGAACTAAAGGGAACAAGCACTTACAAATATGAAGAAGATATTCTTTATTATCAAGCATCAGAGGTAAAGTTTTTGCCAAAAGAGAGAAATGTTACTGTTACTGTTTCTGTAGATGGGGAACCAATAGGCATGCTTCCCGCAAGTTTCAAAATTTATCCTAACCTCCTGACTATAAAAAGTTGAGACACCTTCAGCTAGAATATAATTTGAACAGAAAATAGTTCAACAATATAGACCAAAGTTTTAATCAATAGTGCTGTTGCTGAAATATTATCTGATATTATCTGATATTTTTTGACCATTTTCTGGCAGCTTTTTTCCGTGCGTGCTCATCTTTTTATATCTCGGGGTGGTCGTCTGGAATATCTAAGGTACTTCTCCAAATTGTCCACTAGTTACGTCCTTTAATGCCTGATAGCGATTAAAGGGATTCTTTATTTCTGTGCTCAATATTATTATTTACTTATGGGATAACATCCGTATTACTTGATTATGAAATTATGGCATACGTTCGGTATGTCGTCCCAGTACATCCTTGAAGCTTCTTGGCTTACCGTCCGCAAAGACGTCTTCAGGTGCATATTTCATAGAGAAGGCCAGCATTTGCTCAAGAATTGGAAGTACTGACTTTCCCTTTTCCGTTACAGAATACTCTACCCTTATTGGAATACCCGGATAGACCTTTCTTTCAATGAGATCATTTTCTAACATTTCTTTTAGGCGAACGGCAAGTGTTTTTGAATTAATACCCTCTATACTTTCAAACTGATTAAACCTTGTATGCCCCAAAATAATCATATTTCTTAGGATATGGATAGTAAACTTTTTTCCTATCAAGTTAAATGTACAATCCACGGGGCAGCGAGTAGTCATCGAAACTAATTTTTGTGCTTCTTTTTGATCCAATCTAAGTCGGTCCCTCCTCGATCCAAATATCATTCAATACCAAACTCACTTACCCTTTCTGACCCTACTTACTAATGTAGCACCTAACAATTTATATACTTACTTATTTATACCTAATGAACAAAGGGATGTAAGTTGCAAAATGCAACCACGGTTGAAATCATGCGCTTCAAATTAATAGAGTACATCACAGAGAAGTTTGCCAATGTATATTACGTGATGGTGAATGATTTCTTTCAAACCGCTAGCTACCGAATTCAGCAGGTGAATAGAAATGCAACTTGAAAGTCAGAAAATCAAGAAAGCAATTTTAACTGCACTAGCCGATCCTGAAATGGTTAGCATTATCAATTCAACAATTTACCAGTCCAAATCAGTCTATGATATCATCATGGAGACCAAGATGCCTCATACTACCGCATATAGAAAAATTAAGTGGCTGGTTGAGCAAGACCTTCTTGTAGTTGACAGGATTTGTATCACTGATGAAGGAAAGAAATACAGCCTGTTTCGTAGCGTCTTTAGATCGATAGCCGTAAAATATGAAAACATTAAGATAATGATAGAGGCGGAGCAAAACATTGATCCTGTTAATAGATTGACGGAAAGATTCTTCTCACTGTGAGTCGATAAGGTTAAGCATATAGTTGAGTGATTAGCCTAGCAAAGCTACTTGAGGATTGAAGTAAGGCTTTCTACGATTTTATGGCCAGACCAGTAAGAGTAGTAAAATCTCACGAACATAATTGAGGCAAAGAGAATCATAGAAACTACATGTATCTGCATGCCAAGTTCGTGTAACTCAAAGGGGAAATCAAATGATCCAGATTCATATAAAGTAGTCACGAATTCTCCGCCAATCCAAATCAATATGAAGATAGAAATTTGAAATCGAAATGAATAGGGATTATGTGAACGCCAGGCCAACCACACAAATATTCCCAGTGCCACGAATAACAAATAAAGTGTAAAATTACTCATTAGATCCAAAACTGGAGACATCATCATACTGTAAGTTTCTCCTTTTTTGATCTATCCATATATATGAACGCACCGCCAAAAATTATTAAAACAACAATAGAAATGGTTCTAAAGAGTCCTTCTCCCAATACTTCTTCGCCTGCAAAGTATGCCAAATGATAAATCCCGTGAATGAAAATGAAAAGTGATAATAAGACTGTAAGAATTCTTAGATTGCTTTTTAATCTAAAACTAAGATATAGCGGAATAATTGCTGCAGCAAACATGATAACAGCACTAGCCAAATGAAGTAGCTTTTCATCAAACAAAGTTAATTTCTTAAGCTCACACTCGACATATAGATATTTTGCTCAATACCATATTATGGGATCCACATTTGGATCCCACTTGCGGGTTCTAAAAATGGGATTCGTCTCTATGTTAATAAAAAAACCATCATAATTATCATGTAATGTATACACATCATTTTAACAAAAAGACGTTGACATGTATCATAATATCGATACTGCTTATAGGTATGAGTTATTCTCCACACTATTTTATCGATTGGGATGATTTCGAATATGGATTATAACCGTTCCTGTAGAGCATGTGGCACTCATTTGGAACCTACTTCCATTTGCAGCATATGCAAAGAATACGTATCTTGGATTTGTAGCAAATGTTTCAAATTAGATGACGTTACTCACAGACATAATTTTTATAGGATACCTTACATGGTTGAAGTGGGTATCGTAACAAGCTACAAACAAGAAAAGACGAAAAATAAGATGGACATGTATTCCTTCCTACAAAATAATACCGAAACGGAAATCTTCCGTCAGACATCCTAGCTTATGAAGAGTTCAGCCTTGATACATAGATATCTTGCGGTGATTCAAATTGTAAATCCTACATCTGGATCCCATTTCCGAGTTCCAAAGATGGGATTTGTCTCAATGTTAATATATTGCCGTAACAACTATCACGTTATGGGTAACCCTCATTTTAACAAAAAGATCTTGACATCATGCATCATAATATCGATACTACTTATAGGTATGAGTTACTCTTCACACTATATTGTCCAATCGATATCAGCCAAGAGCAGTTCATACGATAAAGGTAGTACGAGCTCTAAGGATAGTTCTAGTTCGAGCTCTAAGGATAGTTCTAGTTCGAGCTCTAAGGATAGTTCCTCTTCTAATAGCAACACATCTTCTATCGCTCTAAATGCGTTAGAACTAAAGAATGAAACCTACAGATGGCAGAACACTAGTAAGGCGATAAATCCCACACTACATTTAATAGCAAACACGGATTATCTAATCAAAATAAAGAATCCCACGGATACCAAGCATGAATTAATAATAACATCAAATGGGAGTGAGCTTGCCAAAAGCAACGAGATGAAACCAGGTAGCAATGGAAAATTGAACCTTCCAGTTAATTCAACGGGCACACTTGAATATCATTGTGAGTATCACCCAGATACTATGAAAGGAACCATTGAGATATCTAGCAAATAATTAAAAAGGTACAGGAATGTATGATTCCAAAACAGTTCCTCTTTTTCTTACAATAACTATTTCGAATAAGGAAAGTGTTTCTTCAAACACCTCCCTATCACTTTTGTATGATCATCTTTAATTAGAAATTAGCTATCTGACTGATAGCGATTACATTTATTTAATCACTATGCTTGTTATGAACTACAATTCTAAATGGCATTAACATTTTGTTAATACCGTACTACCAATTAATAGTCAAATCGTACTTTACAAAGGCAGATATTAATTCAAGCCATTTTGTATTTTTGCCAGTAAAGAAAGTTTGGAGTGCTATATATCAGCATTAATACTCACTTCAAGAGCATCTTTTACATTTTTAGTAAACTCCAAGCTAGTCTCTGTTGTACGGCTGATATACTTGCCTGAATTCCTAACATAATCCAGATAATCCTTCATTTCGTTCTCATATATTAACACATTATCTGCAACCACTACTGCTCTTTTAGTTAGTAAACTATACTTTTCAATAAGTTGAAGATATTTTAGGTATTCGCTCTTTGTTGCATCCAAGAAAATCATATTGAATTCGGATTTAAGTCTTGGAATAATTTCCAGAGCATCACCATTAATTACTTGTATTTTATCTGATAATCTTGCTTTTTCTATGTTCTTCCTTGCTATGTTTGCAATTTTCTGATCTTTTTCAACACTGATAAGGATAGGTTCAGTTGAACTTCTTTCACTATATAAATTCTCATTATCATATTCCCCGCCTAATATAATATTTGTAATTAAAATTGCCGAATATCCATGCAATGTTCCAATCTCAAGCGCCTTCTTAGGTTTGTATTCCTTAATAACATCTTCTATAATTTTTCCCTTAATTGGGCCTATTGATGGTAGATATTCCTTTCTTGCCGTTTCCTCAATTTCTGCCAATATCTTAAGTATGTTCTTGTTTAGTTCACTCGGTTCACCTTTACTTTTCAAGTTCTGTACTATTTTCCTACATTACTATAAGAGAATTTCTACGAAACGGATATTACGTATTGATGATTCTCATCCACTTAGCAAAAGATCTATTTGTAAAGTATGCAAGATTCTTTGAGCTTAACAAACAGTTATTAGAAATAGAGCCAATTTCTGACTATGAGTGAACAATCAAACAGAAAGTTAAGCGACCCTCGTATTAGAGAACTTTTTGAAAGCAAGAATTATGCCTTTCTGGCTTGCTTAATGAGCGATGGCTCTCCGCATGTTAGTCCAACTTGGGTTGATATTGAAAATGGTAATATTCTTGTCAATACTGCAATAGGTAGGATAAAACAATGGAATATTTCTAGGGATCCCAGGGTAGCTTTGTCATTAATTGATCAAAATAATCCGTATGAAATGGTTACCCTTAGGGGTAAGGTGACAGAACAAATTACTGGAGAAATAGCTGAAAAACACATCGATAAATTATCAAAAAAATATATCGGCATAGAGAAATATCCAAGAAGGTCTAAGGGAGAACAAAGAGTGATATTAAAGATAAAGCCAGAGAAAATATTTCATATGAAGTAATACTCTTATCTTATCATGTATAAACCAAGTAAACTAACCTGATTTTTCTTGTTTTTTATATGTGTCCGGGGGCCTTGTACTTACTGTGGAGAAATTCCAATTAAAAAATTACTGTACGATGTCGGTGACGTTGATAAATTAGTTGAATTCTACTGCGATCTCTGCTTTGAAAGATGGGTGGCATTTCAAAATAGGTAGGCTTTTGGTGACTGATTAACGGCACGGTAACGAGATGTATCTATTCATACTTTCCATTCACACAATCAAGGATTTCGTACCCCACTAAACCGTCCTGTCCGTTACCTTGTTTATGTGCGTCGGTCAGACATTGCTTATCTTCCTTTTCACTCAGAAAAAATGCGGGTGAATTCTTGAACTTTTGCCAGTCAACTGCGTCATGGTCTGTGCATTCTACCATGTCAACGCACTTTGCCAGCTCACAAAGAGAACCCTTGTATGCAAGCATTTTGAATTCATTCGATGACCGAGTGTTGGAACCGTGGTCTTTTGGATCCCAGTTCATATGCGCGTATCCATCCTCGCATTTGACATTTCCCGCAAATGAGTAATGGGTTGACAAAAATACTGTTAAGACCAGTGCTGCAAATAACGCAACAATAAAGAATCTAAACACAAAACTGGTCGAAAGTAATGATTAATAAATCTTTATTTCGATAGTATTTAGACTATTTTTTCCCCTGAAACTTTAGTTAATGCCTTTAAAGACGCAATAATAGAATGGAGTTATGTGAGTTTACTATAAACTAATAGCTTTTTCCAGCAATTTTTCATTTTAACGTTAATATGCCGTTAATGCATAAGGACAAACAACTGGTGGGTGATTATGGTTGTTTCTACTCGTTGCAATCAAATCAACTCCCCCACCAGTTACTTCTTTTTTTATTTAGATAGTTGTCCTAAATATTAAATTTTATGGTTACAATTATCCATGATTAATGAAATCTATATGTCTTGAACTGCTTGTGCAATCTTTAATAAAATCGAACCAAGACAGATGTAAGGCGATAAATCTTTGAATTTCATTACTTGTCAAGAATCAGACGTTCAAGTGCTTAACGGATAATATAAACATATGTTCAATTTCCTAGGCAGCGGATTATGATTTCAGTCTCTTGTAAAGTAAAGCATAGATCTTTAACCCTTAATAGTCATACTCTTTTTCGCCTTTAGTTTTTGGTAAGTTTTCTAGAATACATATAAACATACACTTAGTTTTTACCTCAAACCTTATTTAAATTTAATAAAAAACCTAAATATTCATAGCCATAATTCTTCATAAATGTGAGAATAATTTAATAATAATTTTGTCTATGCATTAAAAGCAAAGGAAACAAAAAGTCAAAATCCCCATCGTCTTGACATATTCCTTTCCTACTTAAGATTTGAACGAACTAATAAGAATTAGCAGAATTATGTGAAGTTATATAGCCAAGTTAGACTAGAAGCAAGCAAGTAAAACACCCATAACTTGCTATAGGAACGTTTATGATATTCTAAAGTACGGTCTATTAAAGATATCAGTTATAGAAATCTTGCTCGCATTAGTATCAGCACTTGTCGCATTAGTATCAGAACTGGAACCGGTCATATTAGTATCAGCACTTGTCGCATTAGTATCAGAACTGGAACCGGTCATATTAGTATCAGCACTTGTCGCATTAGTATCAGAACTGGAACCGGTCATATTAGTATCAGCACTTGTCGCATTAGTATCATATTTGGAAGTGGTCACATTAGTATCAGCACTTGTCGCAGTAATATCAGTACTTGTCCCATTAGTATCAGTACTTGTCCCATTAGTATCAGTACTTGTCCCATTAGTATCAGTACTTGTCCCATTAGTATCAGTACTTGTCCCATTAGTATCAGTACTTGTCGCATTAGTATCAGCAACTGTCGCATAATTGATGCTGTCCGCACCCTTGATATTGGTGTTGTTAGTCTTTTTATCGCCGATTGAATATTTTTGTTTAAAATAATTTGCATCTTCATAACAGTGAACTATTTCCCTATCCTTAAGATTATGACCTATTTTTGCGGCCAGCTTTATACAATCATGCATATCTTTATCCGCATTTTTATAAGCCCCTGAATTTTTAATGTCATTCAAAGATATCTGATCGTCACTGAAATTGCCATTTTTTATATCACCTACTAATTCTTTTGAATTATTATAATCTTCCAGTTCCGTTCCATTTTTTTTCACGGCTTCTATCGGATTAATACTGCCAATATAAAAGATGATTCCAAGACTTATTATTGTTACTAAGACATGATATATATTGATTGACTTAGCACATTTCATTGATTAAAGGTCAAACCCATAATAAATAAATCTTTATCATCCACCGTATTTGGTCCGATAAAAATTTATTATGAATGCTTCTCAAATTATTTACATTTCATTTTATTCTTGCTTTATTTAATAACTTAATGTATTCAATATCAAATTCATTTTCTTCTTTATTAACCATTAAGGAGAGAATTTAAAAGTATGGCGATTTTAATGACACCATTCTCTCACCACAAGTTATATCATATCAATCAATTATTATGCCCATCGTTAATACAATATTAGCAGTTCTTCATCAAAGATTTCGATCAAAAACATATTATTAACTAGACGTTCAAGCCTATGATCGGCTACATTTTTGTGAATGAATCAACAAGAATTTCTTCAATTTTCACAATTAGGAAATTAAACAAGGTCATATTCAAGCATATGCTAAACTAAACTAAATTCTAGGCTATATAAATCAGTAACGAGAAACAGATTTAAAATATGATTCTAGCTGTATGGCTCCTAGTAAATTAAATCAATTCTTTATTGTGGTTATGTCACTGTAATCCTTTCATGATTATTAATAGTAAGCTTTCTGGTTACTCTTTCCTGAAAAGAAAAAAATATTGGTATTTAGTTTCTGAATTTAATTGGAGTCTCCGCCACCACTATCACTGCTGTCGTTACTTTTGCCACTATCTTCACCCTTATCACCCTTATCACCATCATCTTTGTTCTTATCGCTATTACTATCTTTTCTGTAGCCGGAATCTTGTTCACATTTCTTTACTTCGTCTCCTGCAAGATTATCTCCACTATCGTATGCCCTTTCAAAACATTTTTGTACTTTTTTATTCGCATCCTCATATGTATTAGAATTCTTGAATCTTTTCCAGTTTACATGATCGTCATTTTTGTCATAGCCATTGCTACCAGCAAATACATGATCAGTATTGCTGGTAAAACCAAGAACCCCAATGCTAAGGACTGTTCCCCGAAGAAGTAATGTCTGTGGTTACCTTACCATAGTCCAAAGGGTCATTATTATCAAATGTGGTATCAAGTTCATGTGAAGGAGCAGTCTCGAGTTCACGTTCAATTTCCGGACTCCCATTATCGACTGCAGTTATATTAGGTCGGTTTTCTTCATTAGAATTCACATAGTCCTGAATTAATTTTACTCCCTCTTGAGATCTAGTGAGTTGGATTAGATGTTTGAAAAAGTTCGCATAACGATTATTATGTAGATTCAATAGTCCCTTTCTTAGTAAGAAAGAATATAGTACTGCTTCATCCCAATTGTACATTATACCACTATCAATCAGAGCTTTCAATAACTCCAAGATACTTTGCCAAAAAAGGTAAAATTGATACTAATTGGTGTTTATACCTTATTTTGAAATTTGTTTACTTTCAGCGGGAACGAATTGATAAAAAAGAAATTACTGGGGGCAACAGTCAGAAGTTATATAAAAAGCATAAAATTATTTTACGAAATGGCAGAATTAGATAGAATCAGAGGCTGTAATTTATCTAAAACCTCATCAATAAGTATGCTTCTGTACCATTTTTCTGTCATATTTTTCAGATATATGTCACAGANTCTNGCGTTATAAACTTTAAACATAAGTTTGTTCTTACCTTTGGNTATGTCGATACTCAGAAGAAACGAAAAAGTCGTTATGCTAGGCGTGTTTGCTTTAGGATTAGCCGCTATGTCAGGGATACTAATTGCACCGCTAGCCTTCGCGCAAGAAAATGCACTTGCAGGAACTACACCAGCCGCACAATTATCGCATACTGTATCAATCCAACCAAAAGTTACTAAGCCAGTATATGTTATTATGAACTCTAACGATTACATCAATGGGGGTATTACACACAGTACCTCTAGAAACGCAGCTGATGTGATTGTCAATAAAGATGGATCCTACTTAATCGTAGCAGCAGGTCAGGTGGGAAAGACTTCAGGCAATACAACTTGTAATTTTGATTTGTGGCTTAAACAAAATGGTCAAGATGTAGCAAATAGTAACACTCGCTATAATGTCAATACTAAAAATGAAACTGTAGTCCTCGTATCACAAGCAATTATGCCATTGAAAGCGAATGATACCATAAATACAATGATGTCAGTATCTCAGACCAATCAAGGTTGCGGTCTCATTAATACTTTACCACCTGGTGAGCCCGATATTCCTGCTATCATATTCTCCATTATAAGGATAGGTGCTTGATAAATCGTTCCGTTTTAGCATAGCATAAGTAGCAGACAGTCTAGGTGAAGCCCTCGTTTCATTTCTTTAGCAATCGCTCGTCACGCTGTCGTTGCTTTTCACGCTTAGCTCTGGCTTTGCCATAAAGCTCTGTCTTGACGAATATGTGAAATAGCCAATAACACATACAACTACTGTAATGACGAACGGTTTGTAGGATACCCTAAGAAAGACGGTATTCTAAATGCAACTGCATCTGCTTAATCTTTCAAAATAATTATCATGAATATTAAATTTAAAACCTAAATCACCCAAGGGGAAGAGCGTTATACTGTTTCTAAATACGGGGGACAATTTAGCTGGTGCTTAGCTACAGCGGATGTATACAAATTTAACAATCAGTGGGGTGAATAGTCTGGCTGTATGATGAACAAGAAACAACCAATGCCCACTGATTGTATAAATGAATATTGTAGTATCTCGTTTAAAAAATCTAGTCAGCTTGGTTTATGAGAAATACAAAACTCAGCTTATCTTATTTTACCATGTCTTCAGTAAGTTCAATTTCAGGCTCCTATTTCCTTTACTATCTTTTAATACTGATCTAAAGGATCCAGAATGCTTTTTACATTTACTTTAAAAAGGCTATACGGGAATTATAAAGGTGAATTAGATAAATATAAAAAATTCATTTAAGTCATGCCTTGTACACCAACTGCAATAAATGCTTCCATTTTTTCTTTACAAATAAAGAAATTAATAATCATTCTATTTTGAATGAATTTTCTTATTGTGCAGGATAGAGATTGAAATAGTTATATTGTATACTGGGTATTATATATCATGTCTCCGGATAATCAAGAAAAGTGTGCAGCATGCGGAATGACCTTCAATACACAAGAGGAATTGAAAGAACACATGCTAGAACTTCATCGAGAGTAATATCTTAACTATTCTCACTGAGATATAATCTTGCAATCGAATAGATCGCACTAATTTTGATTCAATAACTGAGCTGATAGATTGGAGGCGATATTTTTTCCTCCATGGAACTTAGAATTTGGTCTATACAGTCATGACTGATAATTGATGGGATAGATACCTTAAGCTCTACAGGCACCAGGTAATTAATATAATTTAAAATCTGACATCTTTTTCCGATTTCTTTTTCTTCACGGCACGTATTTATCAAATTGATTAGTTGCTTATTATTTTTTAGCATCACCATATCATGGACATCTGGATTTATGAGCTTTAGGTATCAATATTTTCTAACATTGTTCTTTATCAATAACACTAGAAATTTTTGACACTATTTTAAAATGTAAATTTTCTTCCCCTTTTATGATCAGAGCAATTAAATGCTCTTAATATCCC
>Ga0065704_10003836_pt1 | contig 11000 bp, 6 predicted proteins | sample SwiRhicommuniRL2_FD_59091 | JGI IMG/M metagenome (GOLD analysis project Ga0065704, IMG submission 59091) | Switchgrass rhizosphere bacterial communities from Rose Lake, Michigan, USA - RL2 v2 (version 2) | ecosystem: Host-associated > Plants > Roots > Rhizosphere > Soil | place: East Lansing, MI | reverse complement strand
AAACACGGGCGTCGAAGGTAGACCACTGCAGATCGTGTTTTCAGCTAAGGTACTTCGCAGTTCATCGGAAATGAGCGGCCAAACTCGCGCGATGTCGCCGGCAAGGATCACTGCCTCGGGACTTAACCCCTTCGTCAGATTTGAAATTCCCAAACCAAGATAATGAGCCGTCTCGAGCAGCGCGTCTTTCGCAGCACCGTCTTTCGACAGTGCATTGTCCATCAACTTACGAAACGAGATTTCAGAATCCGCGCTGCGTCGCTGTCGATAACGTGCCAACGCCGCGCGCTCTGACGCAAAAGCCTCCCAGCACTTTTCACTTCCCGCAGCGCAAGCAACCGGCGCTCCCATTCCGATCGTCATGTGACCAAACTCACCTGCGGCGCCGGCGACGCCCTGATACACCTGACCATCGAAAATGATCCCCGTGCCTAATCCTTCTTCAACCAGGACCAGAATAAAGTCGCGCACATCCCGAATCTCAGGCCGGCCCAGCCACAACTCTGCGAGTGCCGCAGCGTTCGCGTCGTTGTCGGCCGTGACTGGTAGTCCTGTTACCTCTTGCAGATCAGACGCGAGTGCCCAGTTGCGCCATTTGAAATGCGGAATGAAAAGCGCAGTACCTGTTTCCGGGTCAACGAGTCCGGGTACGCAGACACCAATCCCCTCGATGTTTGAATGAGTCTTGATGAATCGTTGTATGACGGAAAGTAATCTGCGATATGTCGCCGTCACGTCGGGGTTCGTATCAAACACTTCCCTTTCGACGACACGGCCCACCAGATCGGCAACAGCAACCGTTGTTTGCGCCGTACCGACATCAGCGCCGATCGCCATAAAACCACCAGCGCGCAGGCGCAACAAACTCGGCGGACGTCCGCCAGTTGACTCTCCCTCGATCTCGTAGATCAACCCCTGCGTCTTCAATTCGTCGACGATCAAGGAAACTGTCGATCGCTGTAGAGCTGTTTCGTGAGAGATCTCCGCGCGCGAAATTGGTTCTTTCTCACGCACGTAGTTGAGGACGATTTGACGATTGATATAGCGAATCGTATCCGCCCGGGCCACGTTTGCTTTTTTGAGGTTTATGCGTCGCAACGTCGTCGTCCGCGGTCAATAGTAACAACTCAGCGAGTGTTGATGACAACTGAAGCAGCCTGCAGATTGTCCGCAGTCGCTTCCAGATAGATCCGGCCTGGTTTCTGTTTCGCCTGAAGGATCACAAGCGCCATTCCATGAAAGGCTTTGCGCTGTTTTCCCTTGAACGACTCGTGGCTGGCCTGGTAACCGTTGTCGACACCTGCGATGGTCCCGTCCCCAACGACTTTGAATTTGATGAGGTTATCAGCCGTCGGTACAACCGTTCCATTCCGATCGACTATCTTCACCGTTACACACGACAGATCCGTACCATCAGCTTTGATTTTTCTCCGATCCGGATCCAAAACTATTCGCGCAGGCTCTTCCGCGGTTCGAACTTCTCTCGTGAGCACCACCTGGCCATTCTTTCGCGAAACTGCTTTTACAACTCCAGGCTCAAATGGAACGCGCCAGAACACAAGAACGTCGTCGCCTTGCTTCCGTTTTGTCCCCAGCGAGCGGCCATTCAAAAAGAGCTCAACTTCATCGGCATTGAAGTAAGTGACCAAATCGACTTCCTGACCTGGCTTCCAGTTCCAATGTGGAAACAGATGCAGCACCTGCTGATTGGTCCACTCGCTTTGGTACATATAGTAAACGTCTTTCGGGAACCCTGCGAGATCGATGATTCCGAAATAAGAACTGACAGCAGGCCACGGATATGGTGTTGGCTCTCCGATGTAATCCCAACCCGTCCATATGTACATGCCTGAAAAGAAATCGTGTTTCTTAACGAGTTTCCATGTCTCTTCGTGTGTCGAGCCCCAGGGAGCGCTGGAATTGTCGTAAGCCGAACAAGTGAAATCAGGATTTCCCTCTTTGAGAACCTCGTCCCATTTTCTGGGCCAACGAAGAATCTTATCCGAAGGCAGGTTGTAAGTGCCGCGCGTGCCAAGGGCAGAAGTTGTTTCGGCGCCGATTATGGGACGTCCCGGAAACATCTTTGCAAATTCCGGAAGTTTGGCTTGGGCATAATTTGTGCCGACGAGATCCAGTCCGCCTTCCATGATTACTTTGTTGTCGCGGCTCACGCCGTTTGTCGCGGAAGTGATTGGACGCGTGGGATCGAGATTGCGAACGATAGCGCCCAATTCTTTGGCGATGGTCCCGCCCGTCGGATTGTTATTCCACTGCTCCATCACCTCGTTGCCAATGCTCCAGATGAAAATACTTGGATGGTTGCGATCGCGAAGCACCATGTCCTCGAGATCGCGTTTGTGCCACTCATCCCAATCGAGGTGGTAATCGAACTTTGTCTTCGCGATCTTCCACATATCGAAGGCTTCGTCCATCACGATAAAGCCCATTTTGTCTGCCAGTTCGAGCAGTTCCGGAGCAGGCGGGTTGTGTGATGTACGAATGCCGTTGACGCCCATTTCCTTCAACATCTCGAGCTGGCGCTCGATCGCGCGCGTGTTCACTGCAGCGCCAAGCGAACCGAGATCGTGATGATTACACACGCCGCGAATCTTTACGGATTTGCCATTGAGGAAGAAGCCCTTATTCACGTCGAAACGAAAGCTGCGGATGCCGAGCGGTGTCTCGTAGCGATCGACAACTCGTCCGGCCTGCTGTAACTGCGAAACAACTTTGTAAACATACGGACGCTCGTCAGACCACAGCGCCGGCGACAAAACCTTCAGCGTTTGACTCACTTCAGCGTGTGCGCCCTTCGCGGCGACTGCGTTCGCAACGCTTCGAGCGACTACTCTTCCATTCGCGTCCTGAATGATCGTGGTCAGATTAACCGGAGCTCCGCTATTCGAACCGTTACTGACTTTCGTTTTGATGACGACGGTTGCTGATTGAGCGTTAACCGCGGGTGTCGTTACGTATGTGCCCCATTGTTCGACGTGCACCGGATCAAGTGTCGTCAACCAAACGTTTCGATAGATGCCTGAGCCCGAATACCAGCGTGAATTTGGTTGTTGTGAGTTATCGACCTTGACGGCAATAACGTTTGGTCCACCACCGTAGATCAAATGCGGCGTCAAGTCGTAGGCGAACGAGATGTATCCGTACGGACGCTTCCCGAGATAGTGACCATTGATCCAAACCTCGCTGTTACGATAGACGCCGTCAAACTCGACAAACACCAGCTTTCCTTTGCTTATTAGCGGCATAGTGAATGTCTTCCGATACCAGGCCAAACCGCCAGGCAACGCACCGCCACCGGTTCCCGAGGGCGCGTTTTCACTGAACTCGCCCTCGATACTCCAATCGTGTGGTAAATCGAGTTGGCGCCACTGCGCGTCATCCAAACCCGTGTCCTGCCCGTTCGGAACGTCCCCAAGATGAAACCGCCAATCCTGAGTAAACAAAACTGTCTTTCCCGGACGAGAGTTGGCGAAGCACAGTGAAGTGACGAATAGCAGGGAGAAGACGACGGATAATATTCTTTTCATAGAGTTCTAAATTGAGCGGTTTATGTAGACAGGATTTACAAGATTTTTCAAGATGAATCCTGAAACATCTTGTTAATCCTGTCTAAGGTTTTAAGCCGAGCGCCCTCGAGCGGTTCATGTAGACAGGATTTACANGATTTTTCAAGATGAATCCTGAAACATCTTGTTAATCCTGTCTAAGGTTTTAGGCCGAGGGCCTTCAACAACTCAGGATCTTCCTGCGCCTGACCGTTCGTCTTATTCACAGCCGCGAAACCGCCGGCGTAGTCCCACATGGTCCAACCGATGCCATGCTTTTCGAGCGCGAGCCGCATATCGTGAACCCACGTCACCCTGTCACCGGCCCGCGCAACCTTCCGAAATGCCCCAAACTCATTACAGGTGACGAACACATGATGTTTCGCAGCCCACGCAGCAGCCATCCCGAGTTCCCTGTCGATTCGCGCCGCGTTCCAGTTCTCTTCACCATAACGAAGCAGGTTGTACTTCGCCGGCTCATCCTGAACCGTGTCGAGCACGAGTTTTACAGCTTCAGGTGACGACGGATAGGGAACGTTTTTATAAAACGGCAGGTTTGGACCAGCCCACGTGGCGCCCTGGTGCGTAAATGCAAACGGTTCGTAATAATGAAAGTTGTAAATCACGTTCGGGTCGGAATACGGCTCGAGGAAAAGCATCTCGTAGAGTCCCGACCAGCGATGACCGCAGGCAATAATCGTGTGATTCGGCGCGCCCGCGCGGATCGCGGCGATCAGTTTTCCCTGGATCCCATACCAGCGATAACCGTCCTCGACCATCGGCTCATTGATGACTTCGAGAAACACGAGATTCGGATCTCGTTTGGCCAGGTGAGCAGCAAAAGCGCGCCAGAATTTCGCAAATGCCTCGATATTTCGCTCTTCCCGATTCATCCGCAGTTTGAACTCGTCACTCGGATGGATATCGACGACGACGGCCAGCCCCGTGGCCAGAATCATGTCGAGCGCATTGTCGACATACTGCAGATAGGTGGCGTTGAGTATCGAAGGATCGGGCGTATCGGCGAGCAGAGGCGCGGGTTCGATCGGAAAGCGCACGTGATCGAAACCCATCGATTTAATCAGCGCGATGTCCTGGGCAGTCGTGTGAGTTTCAAGATGTGTTTTCGAGTAATTTGCCGCCTGGGAGAACCAGTGACTCAGATTCACACCGCGACGCAAATGCCCGGTTCGCGCCGCCAGACCAGCGACTTTCTCCTGAGCAAAGGTAGAGAGAGTTGACACATGATGCAAAATAGCGACGGCTAATAAGAGGGTGAACAAACGTCGAGTTCGCTTCAGCACGCGCATCTTTTATCAGGCGTCAATTCAGAAAGCAAAATAAAAATTTTCGGAGAAGTTTAACGTTGAGCACAAAACTATACTGGTGGCCTGGCCCAATTTTGCTCCTCCTGCCCTTGATTGTTGTGAGCGGTCAATCAATGCGTGGCAACGCGAATAACGGTAAAACAGTGATGCAAATCAACACTGGATGGCAGTTCCGTGAAGTCGGAAAAACAGATTGGCATGACGCCACTGTGCCGGGTTGTGTGCACACCGACCTGCTCGCTAACAAGTTGATCGACGATCCGTTTTATCGCGACAACGAGAAGAAGCAGCAGTGGATCGACAAGAAAGACTGGGAATACAAAACCACCTTCAAGATCGCGCCGCAAACACTTGAACGCGAGAATGTTGAGCTCGTGTTTGAGGGTCTCGACACTTACGCGCAGGTCTTTCTGAACGAGCAACTGATGCTCAGCGTAGACAATATGTTTCGCACCTGGCGAGTCGACGCGAAGCAAAAGCTGAAAGCGGGCGACAACACGTTGCGTATCGTTTTTCGATCGCCAGTCAACGAGATCCTGCCCGTGATGGCGAAGTTGAACTATCAACTGCCCGCGCCAAATGATCAGGGCGAGAAAACGTCGCCATTCACGCGCAAAGCGCCATATCACTACGGCTGGGACTGGGGGCCGAGGTTCGTAACCAGTGGTATTTGGCGGCCGGTTTCTCTGGAGGCATGGGACAGGGTTCGCATCAACAACATTCAGATCTTAGTCAAAAGCATCACACCGACCGCCGCCGATTTGACTGCGAATGTCGAAGTTGAGGCGAGCAGCGCGGGTACAGCCACGATCCTGCTGGAAAATTTGCGCGACAAGCTGGTTCACGGTAAACAACAGATAGATCTCAAACCGGGACTTAATCGAGTCACCTTCAACTTTTTTGTTACCCACCCGAAGTTATGGTGGCCCAACGGACTCGGCGCGCAACCACTCTACACTTTTCGTGCGCGCAGTCTTGTAAACGGTCAAATCACTGACGAAAAGTCGACGCGAACCGGACTCCGAACTCTCGAGCTCAGACAACAACGCGATGAAGCAGGCCAGAGTTTCATGTTCGTCGTCAATGGCATTCCCATCTTCGCGAAAGGCGGAAACTGGATTCCGGCCGACAGCTTTCCCACGCGCATCACCAAAGAAAAATACCGCTTCCTGATCAAGTCCGTGCGCGACAGCAACATGAACATGCTGCGCGTTTGGGGCGGCGGCATTTACGAAGCTGACGAGTTTTACGAGCTCTGCGACGAGATGGGAATTCTTGTCTGGCAGGATTTCATGTTTGCTTGCAGCATGTATCCCGCAACGCAGGAGTTTCTCGATAGTGTTCGCGCCGAAGCGATCGACAATGTCACGCGGCTGCGAAATCACCCGAGCCTCGTGCTCTGGGCCGGCAACAACGAGGTCGAAACAGCCTGGTTGAACTGGGGCTGGCGAAAGAACCTGCCGGCGTCCGTTTGGGACGACTACAAGAAGATCTTCCACGGCGTCTTGCAGGAAGTTACCGCCCAATTCGATCCGTCGCGAGCTTACTGGCCCAGCTCGCCGCATGGTGGACTCGACGACGATCCGGACTCACTGCGCAGCGGCGACGTGCACTTCTGGCGCGTGTGGCACGCGGCGGAACCGTTCAGCGACTATGAGAAACAGACGCCGCGCTTCATGAGCGAATACGGTTTCCAATCGTTTCCAAATATCGAAACGGTCAAGGCTTATACGATTGAATCGGATCGAGATATCGAGTCGCCGATCATGCTCGCGCATCAGCGACATCCGCGCGGCAATCAACTGGTGCGCGAATACATGTTGCGCGATTACGCGCAGCCGAAAGACTTCGAATCTTTTCTCTACGTGAGCCAGGTTTTGCAGGCTGAAGGAATCCGTATCGGCGCCGAGCACCTGCGACGCATAATGCCGCACAACATGGGTTCGCTTTACTGGCAGATCGACGATTGCTGGCCCGTCGCTTCATGGTCAAGCATCGATTATTTCGGGCGTTGGAAGGCGCTGCAATATTACTCGCGCCGGTTCTACAGCGACCTGCTCGTCAGTCCCACCGTGCAAAAGGGATATCTGAAGATGTTCATTGTGTCCGATCGACCAAAAGCAGTGCCGGCAAAGCTCAGAGTCACGCTGATGAATTTCGACGGTGCGACGCTGAAGAGTTTCGATCAAGATGTGGATGTCGCGCCGCTAACGAGCCGGTCGTATTTCGATCTGCGAGTGGAAGAATTGCTCGGTGGCACAGACGGCAAAAACGCGGTTGTCTACGCTGAACTGCTGGTGAACGGAAAAGTGGTTTCGAGTCACGATTACTTTTTCGCGCCGTTCAAGGACCTGACATTCTCGAAGCCGGCGATCACCTCCGAGGTGACGCCAACCCGCGGCGGGTTCAGTATTAAACTCACGACGGACAAGTTTGCGAAGGCTGTTTATCTTTCAGTGCCGGAACACGACGGGTTCTTTTCTGATAACTACTTCAATCTCGCGCCTGGAAGAGAGATCAGGGTTGAGTTTCGGACGCGTAAACCGATAACACTGGAACAGTTGAAGGAGCGACTGCAGATTCGTTCTGTTTTCGATGCATTTTAGCCACGGATAAAACGGATGAAGGTTCGATGGGGAATTTTAGGGACGGCAAACATCGCGCTGACGAAAGTCATACCTGCGATGCAGCGCAGCGAGTGGTGTGAGATCGCGGCGATAGCGTCGCGTGATCTTTCGAAAGCGAGAGCAGCGGCCGGCGAACTCAACATTCCCAACGCGTACGGAAGTTATGAGGAACTGCTCGCAGACAAATCGATCGAGGCGATCTATAACCCGCTTCCAAATAACCTCCACGTTGAGTGGACGCTGAAAGCCGCTGAGGCCGGCAAGCACGTTCTTTGTGAAAAGCCAATAGGACTCACTGCAGCGGAAGCACAAACGCTTATCGAGGTTCGCGATAGAACGGGCGTGCGGATTCAGGAAGCGTTCATGGTGCGCACACACCCGCAGTGGCTCGAAACGCGCAGACTGATTCACTCAGGCAGAATCGGTTCGTTACGATCGATCACGGGCTTTTTCAGTTACAACAATCCCGATTCGACAAACATTCGCAACCAGCTCGAGCTCGGCGGCGGCGCGTTGATGGATATCGGTTGTTATCCGATCACAATCTCTCGATTTATATATGAGACAGAACCAAACCGCGTGCTCGGGCTGATTGAACGTGACACGGCGACGGGCACCGACACGTTGACAAGTGCTGTGCTCGATTTCCCAAACGGTCACTCGACTTTCACTTGCAGCACACGACTCGCGCCCTACCAGCGCATGATCTTTATCGGAACGGAAGGACGGATCGAAGTGGTTATCCCATTCAACGCTCCCAACGATCGCCCGACTCAAATTTTACTCAATGACGAAACACTCGAAATTCCGATTTGCGACCAGTACGATATCCAGGGCTCGCTCTTCTCACAGGCGATTCGCGAGAACAGCGCACAACCAATTCCACTCGAAGATGCGATAAACAACATGGCCGTGATCGATGCGGTATTTCGCTCGGCAACGACCAACCAATGGGAGGAGGTTCAATGAAACTCACGACTTCATTTACCATCGCAGTACTTTTACTGCTCGCTGTTACTGTTGGTCCATCGTCAGCTCAGGACGACAAGCTTGTCTATGCTGATTTTGAGAAAGTCGAGAATGGCCGGCCAATAAGTAATAACGGCGGCCTCGTGCAGATGTATACGGCGCAGGAATCCACGCCCGTTAAGTTCAAAGGTCTCGCAAANGCTTCTCCGGGTGCTCCGGAGCTGATCGTTCTCAAAGACGCGCCACAAAACCACCTCGCGACTTTCGAATACAACTTGCTCGGTCCAAATCAGTGGGCCAATGTGACGCTGGAAGTGATGGGCCATCCGATGAAAGATGGAAAGACTGTCGCCGACGACGTAAGTGGTTACAAACAGATGTCGCTGCAGCTCTATGCAACCGGCGTTGACTCGTTGCGCGTGGAATTTGTCAGTCACGGACAAGGCATCAATCTCGAAGCCGGCTTTCCGCAATTGCCGATACGGATCAAGTCGGGTCTCAACACGTATGTGATTCCCCTGAAAGGCGTGACGCAACCTTCGTGGGCCGAGAAAGTTGACACGAAAGAAGTGTTGCGAAAGTTGACGGCCATCAGCATCAGTGCCTACTGCAATCAGTGCACGCCACAGCAAGGCATGGTCCTGGTTGACAACCTCGTCTTCCAAAAATGAAAAGATCAATCTGTGTAATCTTTGGACTGCTTGCGCTGCAGCTTGTAGCTGTTGCACAGGAACAACAGTTCGCGAATCTCGGCGACTTCAAACTCGAGAACGGCCTCGTTATCCGCAACTGTCGCATCGGTTATCGAACCTTCGGAACACTCAACGCCGATAAGTCGAATGTCATCGTATTTCCCACCTGGGCCGGGGGCACGACCGAACAGCTCAAGTCGAACTTTGCACCAGGGCGACTGATCGATACTACATCCTATTACGTCGTCGCCGTCGATGCGCTCAGCAATGGCGTCTCTTCGTCACCCTCGAACAGTCGAGTGCAGCCGCGCATGCGCTTTCCCGAGTTCAGCTTGCGTGACACGGTTGCCACGCAGCACGAACTTCTGACGCGCGTGCTCAACATCCATCACGTTAAAGCAATCGTCGGCATCTCGATGGGCGGAATGCAGACGTTTCAATGGATGGTCTCGTATCCCGACTTCATGGAGAANGCGATNCCGATCGTAGGATCGCCACGCCTGGCGCCCTACGACCTGATGCTCTGGCANGCACAGATTGATGCGTTGATGAGAGATCGTGATTGGAAGGGTGGTAACTATTCCGCCAATCCGGCTCGGGCACTCGACTTTGCTTTTGGCGAACTGCTGCTGACGACTCCTGCTGACTACAACCGTCGCAAAACTCGTGGGCAGGTGTTTGCCGATCTCGAGAAGGCGCGAAATGACGCGCACCGGTTCGATGCTAACGACAAAATTCGCCAGGTGCAGGCGATGATGAAACTCGACATATCGCTCGAAAGCGCAAAAACGGTGAAAGCAAAAGTACTCGTCGTCGTGGCGAAATACGATCACGTCGTCACGCCTGGACCAGCCACTGAGTTCGCCGCTCTACTCGGCGCAAAACTCCTCACTCTCGAGGGCGACTGCGGGCACCTCGCCACCAGTTGCGAATCACGTCTGCTCAACACGGCAGTCAGCGACTTCCTGAAGGATTGATCCTGTAAATCCTGTTACATCCTGTAAATCCTGTCTAAATAGTGACAGGATGAACATGATGTAACAGGATTTACAGGATCAGAATCGAATCTCACGAGTGGCGCCCGGGCGGAGTTTTACGTCGATGATATTGTCGCGGTAGCGGATTCTGCAGGACGTTCCGGTTAGGCTGTGGACTGTGACATGGTCCAGGGTGCCGTTTTTCCAATCGATATCGATCTCAAAACCGCCGCGTGCTCTCAGACCTCTAACTTCTCCGTTCGGCAAAGCCGCAGGTAAAGCAGGTAACAACTCGATCTCACCACTGTGGCTTTGCAGCAGCATCTCGACGATGCCTGAAGTCGCCCCAAAATTGCCGTCGATCTGAAACGGTGGATGCGCGTCAAACAGATTGCGATAGACCCCGCCGCCACCACGAAACTCCTTCGCATAAACCGGAGACAAAGCTTTTTGTAACAACACATACGCTCGGTCGCCGTCACGCAGTCGCGCCCAAAGATTGATCTTCCACGCGAGGCTCCAACCAGTTCCGACGTCGCCTCGCAATTCGAGACTCTTTTTCGCGGCCGCAAAAAGATCAGGCGTCCCTCGCTCAGTAATTTGATTGCTGGGGAAGACACCGTAGAGATGCGAGACGTGGCGGTGCTGGCGTTCCGGCGCTTCCAGATCCCAGTCGTCTAACCATTCCTGAAGCTGTCCCGCTTTGCCAATCTGCATTGCCGGTAAACGCTTCGCAACGTCCGTGAGTTTGGCGCTGAACTCTTTATCGGTACCGAGGATCTCTGCCGACCGAACACATTGATTGAACAGATCGCGAATGATCTGCGTGTCCATTGTTGGACCG
>Ga0065704_10071470_pt1 | contig 11010 bp, 8 predicted proteins | sample SwiRhicommuniRL2_FD_59091 | JGI IMG/M metagenome (GOLD analysis project Ga0065704, IMG submission 59091) | Switchgrass rhizosphere bacterial communities from Rose Lake, Michigan, USA - RL2 v2 (version 2) | ecosystem: Host-associated > Plants > Roots > Rhizosphere > Soil | place: East Lansing, MI | reverse complement strand
GGCGGGCTGCCGGGCGGAATTCCGCAGCCGCTGATATCGCGGCCGGGAGGGGCTTTCACGGCGGGCCGTTACAATGGCGGCATGACCAACGCCATCGACTATGCCCGTTACGACCACGTCCGCCCGATCCGCTGGACCGGCAGCGCCCTGGAGCTGCTGGACCAGCGCAAGTTGCCTTTCGTGGTGGAGTACCTGAGCTGCACTACCAGCGACGAAGTGGCCACCGCCATCCACGCACTGGCGGTGCGGGGTGCACCGGCCATCGGCATTGCCGCGGCGTGGGGCGTGGTGCTGGCATCGCGTGACGTCATGGCGGCCACGCCCGCCGATGCACTCGGGAAGCTTGAGCCCGCGTTGCAGCGCCTGAACGATGCACGCCCCACCGCCGTCAACCTCGCGTGGGCACTGGCCCGCATGCGCGCGGCGCTGAAGACGGCGGGCGCCGACTGGCGCGGCGTACTGGAACTGGAAGCCCTGGCCATCGCCGAGGAAGACCTGGCCGCCAACCGGCACATGGGCGAACTGGGGGCTGCACTGATTCCCGCGGGCAGTGGCGTGTTGACCCATTGCAACACCGGCTCGCTGGCCACGGCCGGCTTCGGCACCGCGTTGGGTGTGATCCGTGCCGGTGTGGCGCAGGGCCGCATCGGCAAGGTGTATGCCGGCGAGACGCGGCCCTGGCAGCAGGGCGCGCGGCTGACCGCATGGGAACTGCTGCAGGACGGCATCCCGGCCACGCTGATCGCCGACTCCGCCGCCGCTCACCTGATGAAGACCGGTGCGGTGCAATGGGTCGTCGTGGGGGCGGACCGCATCTGCGCCAATGGCGACACCGCCAACAAGATCGGCACCTACCAGCTGGCCATCGCGGCGCGCCACCACGGTGTGGGCTTCATGGTGGTGGCGCCCTCGTCCACCGTGGACATGGCCACGCCGAACGGTGATGCCATCCACATCGAGGAACGCGACCCGGCCGAACTGCTGGGGATCGGCGGCACGCGGACGGTGGCCGAGGGCGTGCCGGCGTGGAACCCCGTCTTCGACGTGACCCCGGCGACGCTGATCGATGCCATCGTCACCGAGAAAGGCGTGATCGAACAGCCGGATGAAGCACGCATGCGGGCCGCGTTCGGCGGATGAAGCGGGTCACGCGCATGCGCTGGCCGGCGGAAAGCGCCCCCGTGCGTCAGTCCGGCAGGCCTGCGGGCAGGGGCGGGGCACGCGCTGCGTGAGACGTTGCAGGCGGCGGCCCCGCGCTGAACAGGCGGTGGCACGGGAGTTGCATCGTGAGGGTCATTCCGTCCAGGAACCGAGCATGCGCGCCCGACTCCTCAACGCTCCGATCGCCGCCCCGGGCTTGCTGCACAGCCTGCGCGGACTGCTGTCGCGCCATTCCACCCGCGCGCTCAGCACCGAAGAACGGGAAGACCTGACGCTGGCGCAACTGCGGGCCACCCGGCCCATCGTCAGTGGCGTGCTGCTGTGCGGTGCCGTGCTGCTGGCGATTACCGCGCTGTTCGACATGGCGGGCGTCACGCCGTCGATCGGGTATCCGGTGTGGTCGCAGTTGCTGGCATCCACCGTTGTCGCGGGCTGCGCGGCAGGCGTATCGCGGATGGTGAGCTGGCAGCACCGTCTGGTACTGATGCTGCTGGCCACGCTGATCACCGGCATCTTCATGAGCATGCCGCTGCCCGGGTCGACCGGCCAGTTGGCGCTGCGTACGGGTCTCTTCCAACTGTTGCCGCTGGCCTTGATGGCGCTGATGGTGCGCCCGGTATCGCTGCTGGCGCTTGCCTTGCTGATCGTGGTGATGGCGCTATTGCGCATCGTGTTGTACGGGGCGCCGGGCACCGGCAGCGCGCTGTACTGGCTGTACACGTTGACCACGATCGGCTTCGGCCTGGTGCTGGCGGGTTATCGCACGGACTTCGCGGTATCCGCGTGGCAGATGCGTCGCCGGCTGGTACGGCAGGCGCATACCGATGAGTTGACCGGCCTGCTCAATCGCAACGGATGGAACGAGCACGCCGTGTCGGCGCACGCTCGAGCGGTCGCGGCGGGCGTCCCGGTGGCGGTTGCGGTTCTGGACATCGATTACTTCAAGCGCATCAACGACCGCCACGGCCACGACGGCGGCGATGCCGTGCTGCAGCGGCTGGGCGACATCATGCGTACGCGCGTCGGTGCCAACGGATGCGCGGCACGCATTGGTGGCGAGGAGTTCGCGGTGCTGCTGGAGGGCGAGGATGCGCTGTCGGCGCGCGCATTCGCCGAGCGCGTGCGCGGCGAATTCGGCAAGGAGCAGGGGGGTGTTGTCGCCACGCTGTCCGCCGGCATCGCCGAGCACCGGCCCGGCGAAACCCTGCGCGACCAGATGCGTCGTGCCGACGGCGCGCTGTACGACGCCAAGCGTGAAGGGCGTGATCGCGTGAACGTTGCGGACGTTTCCTGAACGCCCGAATTTCATTCCAAATGTGACATGGCTGCGATAGCATCTTCGGATGCCGACGTGGCAGGGCGCGCGATACGCGGCTCCGCCCGTCACCCATGGATGCCAGGGGATCATGAACGACGACGACAGTGCCCGTACTAGCTGGGGCGTATGGCGACTGCCGCTGTTGGGTTTGGCCATCCTGCTGATCGTGGTCGGGCCCGTGGTGCTGCTGCAGCGCCTGTCGCGGGCCAACCTGGAAGCCGCCGATGCCGTGGCGCACACGCACCAGGTGGAAGCGGCCGTGATGGCGATGGCCGTCGAGGTCCGCGAGATCGAATCCTCCGGCATGATGATCGCGCTGGGCGCGGACCATCCCCTGGCCCGCGAGCGGCTGGTCTCCGGGCGCAAGGCGCTGCCAGGCCGGTTCGAGACGCTGGCTGAATTCACGGCCGACAACCCGGAGCAGCTCGTGCTGATCGGCCGCCTGCGTGAACTGGTCGATGCGCGCGTTGAAGTCATCGATCAGTTGATCGAGGCTCCCGAAGCCTACCGGGGTTCCGTGGTGGCGCCGTTGGCCACGCGTTTCCCCATCCGCGGTCTCCTGACCCAGATCCTGGACAACGAGCGCCAGCTGCTGGCCCAGCGCAACTACGACGCACAGCGCCAACGCCAGCGCGCGGAGTGGTTGGCGCTGGTGGCCATGGGTGCCCAATTGCTGCTGCTGGCGCTGGTACTGCTGTCGCTGGGGCGCCAGGTGGCGCGCCGGCTGAATGCGGAGAAGCGGATCGCACAGGCCAGCCAGCGCGCGCTGGTCATGCTGGACACCGTGCGCGAACCCATCGTGCTGCTGGATGGCGAGCAGCACATCAAGATGCACAACATCGCCTTCGGCGAGCTGTACGGCATGGGCAAGGACACGAAGGCGGGCAGCCTCGATGAACTGGGCACGGCCTGGCAGGACAAGGTGATGCGGCAGCGCCTGGACGATGTGCTCGCACGCGGGCGCGAACTCTGGGACTACGAACTGCAGCAGGACACCGTCGATGGCGTGCGGCGTACCGTGCTGCTCAATGCGCGCCGCATGCCGCTGCCGGGTGAGGACGAGCACGCCGTGTTGATGACGGTCAGCGACATCTCGCTGCAGAAGACCGCGCAGCAGGAAATCGCGGCGCTGAACCGCCAGCTGGAAGGCAAGGTGGAGCAGGTGTCGGAAGTGAACCGCGAGCTGGAGGCCTTCAGCTACTCGGTATCGCACGATCTGCGTGCGCCGCTGCGGCACGTGGCCGGCTTCTCGGACAAGCTGGGCCGCCACCTTGGCGAGGACATCGACGACAAGAGCCGCCATTACCTCGACGTGATCGGCAATTCCGCGCGCCGCATGTCGCAGTTGATCGACGACCTGCTGGTGTACTCGCGCCTGGGCCGGAACGCGCTGCGCCTTCAGGCCGTGGACATGCAGTCGCTGGTAGCCGAAGCGCGCGCCATGCTGGATGCCAACGAGGCGAACGAAGGCCGTGCCGATCGGGTGGAATGGCGCATCGCGCCGCAGCCCATCGTGCTGGCCGACGAGAACATGATGCGGCAGGTATGGAGCAATCTGCTGGGCAACGCGCTGAAGTACAGCAGCCAGCGCGAGCGCTCCATCGTCGAGGTGGGCCATCAGCTGCAGCGTGACGGCAGCCACCTGTTCAGCGTACGTGACAACGGCGCGGGGTTCGATATGGCGTACGCCGGCAAGCTGTTCGGCGTGTTCCAGCGCCTGCACAAGGCCAGCGACTTCCCCGGCACGGGCATTGGCCTGGCCAGTGTCCGGCGTGTGCTCGGCCGGCATGGTGGCCGCATCTGGGCCGAGTCGGTGCCCGACCAGGGCGCCACGTTCTATTTCACCCTTCCCGCGGCGCTCGACGCTCCGCTTTCCAGAGAGAGAGACGCATGAGCGCCATCCGCACCATCCTGTTGGCCGAAGACAGCCTGGCCGATGCCGAAATGGCGATCGACGCGCTGCGCGAGGCCAACCTGGCCAATCCCATCGTGCACGTCGAGGACGGCGTGGAAGCACTGGACTACCTGCTGCGCCGCGGCGCGCACGCCCATCGTGAAGACGGCCTTCCGTCGGTGCTGCTGCTGGACATCAAGATGCCGCGCATGGACGGGCTCGAGGTGCTGAAGACCATCCGCGGCGACGAGAAGCTGAAGCACCTGCCGGTGGTGATCCTGTCGTCCTCGCGCGAGGAAAGCGATCTGGCGCGCAGCTGGGACCTGGGCGCGAACGCCTATGTGGTCAAGCCGGTGGACATCGACCAGTTCTTCCAGGCGGTCAAGACGCTGGGCACGTTCTGGGCAGTCATCAACGAAACCCTGCCGCGAGACTGATCCGTGCCGCAATCGGGAACACCGCTGGGACCTGTCCGCATCCTGCTGGTCGAGGATTCCGAACTCGATGCCGAACTGCTGATGGAGCAGTTGCACGAGGCCGGACTGGATGCCGAATTCGTGCGCGTGGATGCAGCCGAGGACCTGCGCGCGGCGCTGGCGGGTGCGCCATTCGACCTGGTGCTCTCGGACATGGAGCTGCCCGGCTTCTCCGGTTACCAGGCCCTGGAAATCCTGCGTGCACATGATCCGCGGCTGCCGTTCGTGTTCTTCTCCGGCACCATCGGCGAGGAAGCTGCGGTCAAGGCGTTGCAGGAAGGCGCCAGCGACTACGTGCTCAAGCATACGCCCGCACGGCTGCCGTCGGCGGTGGCGCGCGCGATCCGCGAGGCGCGCAGCGAGCGCGAACGCGAACATGCCGAGCGCGAACTGATGCGATCGCAGCGGCTGGACTGCCTGGCCATGCTGGCGGCGGGCCTGAGCCACGACCTTCGCAATATCCTGCAGCCGCTGCTGATCGTGCCCGACCTGCTGTCGACCTACAGCGACGATCCGAAGATCCTGCGCCTGGGCGCGGTGATCTCCGAAAGCGGCAAGCGCGGGCATGAGATGGCCGATTCGATGCTGTCGTTCGTGCGCGGTTCGCGCAAGGCCAGCGAGACCATCAGCGTGGCGGCGCTGTTCAGCGCGGTGCAACTGCTGCTGCAGGGCAGCCTGTCGCGGCAGGTCCGGCTGACGGTGGAGCTGCCGCCGGAGGACCTGCTGATCGAAGGCAACTACACCGAGTTCCAGCAGTGCCTGATCAACCTCTGCTTGAACGGCATCCAGGCCATGGCCGAACGCGGCGGGCAGCTGACCCTGTCGGCGACACAGACGGTGGCCGACGACGGGCAGGACTACGTGGTGCTGCGTGTCTCCGATGAAGGCAGTGGCATGGACGAGGCCACCCGCCAACAGCTGTTCACGCCGTTCTTCACCACCAAGGCCAGCGGCACGGGCCTGGGCCTGATGTCGTGCAAGCGCATCGTCGAATCGGTGCGCGGGCGCATCGAAGTGAACAGCGCGCAAGGGCAGGGCACCGCGTTCGAGTTGCACCTGCCGGCTCCGGCTGTCGACGATTGGTCTGGCACGGAAGACGCGGCGTTCCGGGATGGCGAGGGTCGCCGCATCCTGTTGGTCGATGGTGATGCCACGCGCCTCTCACTGCTGGGCAACGCGCTGGCCAGCCAGGGCTATGATCCGATCATGGCGCCTGACGGTGCGAATGCATTGCAGCAGATTGCGCGTGACGGGCTGCCGCAGCTGGCGATCATCGACGACGACATCCTGCTGCTGTCCGCCGCGGACGTGCTGGCAGTGTTGCAGGAAGCCGGTTTCGACGGTCCGGTGATCCGCCTGCGGGAGCCGGGCACGCCGGACGGCGGTCACGACTGCGCGGCGACACTGACAAAGCCGGTGCAGATCCAGGCCTTGTTCAGCGCAATCGAGCACGCGCTGGGTCTGCGCAGCTAGGCGTACCCCGCCCATGGGCAGGGCGCATCGAGGATCATGCGTGGCCCATTGTGACGGCGGGCTTCAGCCGTTGCCATACCGCGCGCATGATCGGCTGTGCACGGTACCAGCCGATCGGCGTATCCGGGCAGTAGCGCTGCAGGCGGTCGCGCAGCGAGGGCGCGATGTCGTCGAAGTCCTGGCGATGGTGCAGCAGATAGGCGTCATAGCCGACTTTCAGGCACTGCTCCAGGTCACCCACCGTGGCTCCGACCACCTGGAACGTGTCTTCGTTGAGCCGCGTTTTCCAGTAGGCGAGTTCGGCATCGATGTCGACGATCTGAGCGGTGGCGTGGGCGTTGCGATGATGCAGGCTGGCCATTGGTGATCCCCGGTCGGCGTGGTGGTGGCGACGAGGATTTTTTGTTCCGCGCAGTGATGCTTAAGTGAAATAAAGAGTGTTTTAACCCGCGTTTAACCGCACAACGCCTTTTACGTTCACCTTTGCATTCGCTGCGTGATGGTACGGGTGCCTGCTTTGTTCATCGCCTCTGCCAACAAGGCGCGCTCGTCCACGACGGTTGTCGGTGGCGGGGCGAACAGCGGGGGATCTTCTTCAAGCGGCGCATTGAGCCGCTCCCATACGCGTGCGATGACCGCATGCGCCAACGGCCAGTCCAGCCGGACGCCACGCACGATGCCCGCCTCGTAGCGGGAGGGCAGCGAAGGCAGCAGTTCTTCGAGCGATCGCCTGTGCGACAGCAGGTAGATGTCGTAAGCGAATTTCAGCGTGGGCACGTAGTGGCGGAACGGGGTCCCCGGGCGGTGGAAGCTCTGGCGCGCGTAGGTTTCTTCCCAGAAGCGCAGTTCCGAGTGGATGTCGATGACGGCACAGGGCATCGCATCATCTATCCACGCGGGCGCGGACGGATCAGGCAGGCAAGACATGAGGTCCCCTCCATGGCGCAAGACCATGGCCGAGCGTGGACCTTGTGGATGAAACGCGGCTTACCTGTACATGACAGCCGTCTGCGCGACCCCGTCGCGACAGTCCCTGACTGCGCGCGGCCCCTGTGGCAACGTGTCACCCCATTCCCCGAAGGAGATGCGTGGTCCACGACCCTGCCGGATCTTGTCGTTATCGTGCCCCTGCGTTGTTGAAGACGGCGGGTCGTGCCATGGCCGGCCTACCGTTCGTCGTCTTCTGCAACGCGTGGATGATTCAATGCATGCGGGTCGCACCCGCGCCGTGTTCATCGAGCCAGCGCCACGTCTCGCGCAACAGCGTACGCGCGACCGGCCAGTCCGGACCGCCATCGCCACGCAGGCGTTCCCAGTGGTCCTCGAGTTCGAGTTCCGTGTCCAGGTCGAGCTGCCCGGCATGGTCCGCATGCGAGGCCGCCGCGAACGCGTAGGCACGGCAGGCATCTTCCCACGCGACATCCGGATGCAGGCGGCGGCGACGGCCGTAGTCGTAGGCCGTGAATGCGGTGAATGCATCGTCGGCCATGGCGCTGGCATGACGGGGTGCCTGCCGAAGCGTGTCGAGCTGTTCGCGATAGAGGTGGCGGTTCATGGGCGTCTCCGGGTTCACGGTGACGTGGTATCGCGGGAGACGTTACCCACGGGTGAGAAATGCCTTCAAACTCCGATCACAAAGCTGAGACAGGGGCCCCCTGTCAGCAGGCAGTCAGTCTCAGGGATTGAGACGCGGCGCGGTTCTGATGGCGCACACGCCGCCGAGAGACCGCCATGCCCGCCCAGACATCCCTGATCCGCCAGCACGCCACCGATGCAGCGCTGCTGCCCGTAGCCGCAGCCGATGGCCGTGCCCTGGCAGAGCGGCTTGCGGGCAAGTACCACGATCGCGTGACCGGGCAGTTCGTCATTCCGGGGCGTGAAGGGCGTTACGAGCCGCTGCCGCCGGATCTGCCCGTGGAACTGGCCGAAGCACTGCGCGCGCGCGGCATCGGGCGTCTGTATTCGCACCAGGCCGAGGCATGGCGACATGTGCAGGCGGGTGGACATCTGGCGGTCGTGACGCCGACGGCATCGGGAAAATCGCTGTGCTACACGCTGCCGGTGGTGGCCTCGGCGCTGGAGCGCAGGGGCAAGGCGCTGTACCTGTTCCCGACCAAGGCGCTGGCGCAGGACCAGGTGGCGGAACTGCTGGAACTCAGTCGCGCCGGTGACCTCGGCCTGAAAGCGTTCACCTTCGACGGCGACACGCCGGGCGATGCGCGCCAGGCGATCCGGCTGCATGGCGATATCGTGGTCAGCAACCCGGACATGCTGCACCAGGCCATCCTGCCGCACCACACCAAGTGGGCGCAGTTCTTCGAGAACCTGCGCTACGTGGTGATCGACGAAGTGCACACGTACCGCGGTGTGTTCGGCAGCCACGTGGCCAACGTGCTGCGGCGCTTGAAGCGGGTATGCGCGTTCTACGGCGCCACGCCGCAGTTCATCGTCTGCTCGGCCACCATCGGCAATCCGCAGGCGCACGCGGAGGCGTTGCTGGAGCTGCCGGTGCATGCGATCACCGAATCCGGCGCGCCGACCGGCGAGAAGCACGTGCTGTTGTGGAATCCGCCCGTGGTGAATCCCGATCTCGGCCTGCGGGCATCCGCGCGCTCGCAGAGCAACCGCATCGCGCGGCTGGCGATCAAGGCGGGCCTGAAGACGCTGGTGTTCGCGCAATCGCGCACGATGGTGGAGGTGCTGACGAAGTACCTGAAGGACGTGTTCGACCACGATCCGCGCAAGCCGGCGCGCATCCGGGCGTATCGCGGCGGCTACCTGCCTACCGAGCGCCGCGACGCCGAACGCGCGATGCGTGATGGCCGCGTGGACGGCATCATCTCCACGTCCGCGCTGGAACTGGGTGTGGACATCGGCAGCCTGGATGCGGTGGTGCTGAACGGGTATCCGGGTTCCATCGCGGCGACCTGGCAACGCTTCGGCCGCGCCGGGCGCCGCCAGCAGGCCTCGCTGGGCATCCTGGTGGCCAGTTCGCAACCGCTGGACCAGTACGTGGTGCGGCATCCGGAGTTCTTCGCCGACAGCCCGCCGGAACACGCGCGCATCGCCCCGGACCAGCCGATGATCCTGCTGGACCACGTGCGCTGCGCCGCGTTCGAGCTTCCCTTCCTTGCCGGTGAACCGTTCGGGCCGGTCGATCCGGCACCGTTCCTGCAGTTGCTTGACGAAGACAGCGTGGTCCACCGCGAAGGCGACCGCTACGAGTGGATCGCCGACAGCTACCCGGCCAATGCGGTCAGCCTGCGCTCGGTGGCGGACGGCAACTTCGTGGTGGTGGACCGCACCGACGGACGCCAGGTGATCATCGCGGAAGTGGATTTCAGCGCTGCGCCGCTGACGCTGTACGAAGGCGCCATCCACATGATTCAGTCCACGCCGTACCAGGTAGAGCGACTGGACTGGGAAGGGCGCAAGGCCTACGTCACCCGTACACATGTGGACTACTACACCGATGCGATCGATTACACGAAATTGAAGGTGCTTGAGCGCTTCGATGGAAGCATCGCGGGGCAGGGCACCTGCCATCACGGCGAAGTGCACGTGGTGCGGCGCGTGGCCGGCTACAAGAAGATCCGCTACTACACGCACGACAACATCGGCTACGGGCCGGTGAACCTGCCGGACCAGGAGATGCACACCACCAGCCTGTGGTGGCAGCTGCCGCCGGCACTGCTGGAGTCGACGTTCGAATCGAGGCAGGAAGCGCTGGATGGCTTCCTCGGTGCCGCCTACGCCTTGCACATCGCCGCCACCGTCGCCGTGATGGCCGAAGGCCGCGACCTGCAGAAGGCGGTAGGCGATGGCGACGGTGCGTGGTTCGCCTTGCCCGACACGCAGGGCCGCGGACAGTTGCGGGGAACGGAAAGCCAGGTGCTGTCGCCAGTGTCGGGCGAACGTTTCGTGCCCACCGTGTATCTGTATGACAACTATCCCGGCGGCATCGGACTGAGCGAACCGCTGTGGCGGCGACAGCGCGAGCTGGTCCAGCGTGCCTCGCAGCTGGTGGCGGCTTGCGACTGCAGGGCCGGCTGTCCCGCCTGCGTGGGGCCGGTACTGGCGAACGACGAGCACGCCGAAACCACGCCGCGCGCGCTGGCGGCACGCGTGCTGCGGATGCTGGATGCCGCATGAGCGTCAGCCTGGAGAAACTGCAGCGGCTGCGACGGCAGGCCGGGCATGACAGTCCCGGGGCGCAGTCCAGCAAGGCGCCGCCGGTGCACGATCCCTTGCCTGGGCTGCGCCGCATGCTGGGCATTCGCGAACGCACACGTCCGTCCATCGGCGTAGGTGCATGCGATCGCGCCTTGCCGGGCGAGGAGATCGCGCCCGGGTTGCTGCGACTCGAACAGATCCTGCCCTTCGACGGCGTGGTGCCTCATGTCGACGGTACGTTCGCGCGGACCGGCCCCCTGTCGACGCATGGCATGCTGTTCTTCGATACTGAAACCACCGGCCTGTCCGGTGGTACAGGCACGCGAGCCTTCATGATCGGTGCGTCGGATTTCGTGCCCGGGGGATTGCGTATTCGCCAGATGCTGATCACCCATCTGTCCGCCGAGCCGGCGATGCTGCGCGCGTTCGCCGGCTGGCTGGGCGAAGAGACACGATTGGTCAGCTACAACGGCCGCTGCTACGACGCACCGCTGCTGGCCACGCGCTACCGGCTG
>Ga0065704_10071468_pt1 | contig 11017 bp, 15 predicted proteins | sample SwiRhicommuniRL2_FD_59091 | JGI IMG/M metagenome (GOLD analysis project Ga0065704, IMG submission 59091) | Switchgrass rhizosphere bacterial communities from Rose Lake, Michigan, USA - RL2 v2 (version 2) | ecosystem: Host-associated > Plants > Roots > Rhizosphere > Soil | place: East Lansing, MI | reverse complement strand
CCAGGTTGTGACCGAATGGCGACACCTGATATTCACAACCCAGCCCTGGGTCATGGGGCTGGTCTTCTCGCTGGCAGTTATCTGCATCTGCAGTAAGGGCAACATGGCCAGACCTCTCCGCTTCTTCTACAGGTGACAACGATGGACGCAAAGACCCTCGCCTCAGCAATGAATATCCCAATGGTCCGCGCTGAGAAGTGGGCGTCTGCCGTCACTTCAGGGATGGCTGCCGGGAAGATCGTGACTCGCCTGTGTGTTGCTGCCTTCCTGGCCCAGATCGGCAATGAAAGCGGGAGCCTGGTCTACACCAAAGAGATCGGCGGCCCCGCTTACTTTGCCCGATACGAAGGCCGGCAAGATCTAGGCAACACTCAGCCAGGCGATGGCGAAAAGTTCTGCGGGCGCGGCCTGATCCAAGTGACAGGCCGCGACAACTACCGGAAGTGCAGCCTGGCCCTGTTCGGTGATGAGCGTCTTCTCTCGAATCCTGAACTGCTCGAGCAACCAGAGTGGGCTGTCCGGTCGGCGGTGTGGTACTGGACCAAGCACAACTTGAACGCGCTGGCCGAGGCCGATCGATTCACCGACTTGACCCGCGCTATCAACGGCGGAACCAACGGGCTGGCCGACAGGAAGGAACGCTACAAGCTCGCGCTGTCGGTGCTGAAATGATACTCGACCTGAAGACAGCCCTGTTGGCCGGTGGCGCTGCATTGGCAGTCGGCCTTTCTGTTGGTGGCTTCGGTGCCTGGCAAGCCAGAGGGTGGCAGGCTGATCGAGATCTATCAGGCCTACGCTCAACCTACGACCGCGCCTACGCCGCATCCAGCGAGCAGGCAAGGGCCAAGGAATCAGAACTCCAATCAATCGCCGACGACCTCCGCGCACGGGTGCCAGATGAAGACGCTAAAACTGATACTGATCGCGCTGCCGCTGATGCTTCTGCTGACGGCCTGCGCATCGCCGCCGGTGTGTACGCCGCTACAGCCGGTTGCAATCCCGCCGCTGAACAGCGAGGCAAGGCAGCTACCTCGGCCGCCGGTCTGCTCTCCGACCTGCTTGCAGAATGCAGCGCAACAAAATCAGCAGTGGCGGCAGCGGCTGACGAATCCTACAAGCGCGCCCTCCGGTGTGAAAGCCAGTACGACCACACCCGCGGCGCCTTGAACAACTCCAACGCATTGAAGGGCGGTATCCACAAATGAATAACCATACGCGGGGGGCGTCCTTCAGCAAGGTCGTAACAATCCCGAGATCTCTACCTGACGGCTACTTTGTAGGATGGGTTCCGACCTCGCAGATCCGCCACTATGTCGGAGTGCAGGACGTTGGCGACCTGATTCAAGAGCTGTCGTGTACGTGGGCTGATCCGCTGACGACCAGAACTCTTCTGGTTCAGTCCGTTGATACCGACGCCTGGCCAATCACCAGGGCATGCTGGGACATCCTATTCACCAGAACAGCCGACGGCTTCAAGCGGCGCACTAACCTGATCGTGTTCGGCATCGTTGAGGGGGCCACCCAATGAGTGATGATAAGCTGGTCCTACTGGTTCGAGACGCAACGCCGTCTATGCAGCTGACTGAGGCTTTGCCGGATGTCGTGCCAATGGAGATGGCGGCGGTCATCAAGGGCGAGCCAGGCCCAGTCCAAGACCTGACCGCCATCAATGAAAAGCTGGCTACCATCGAAACCGGCGCGACAGCCAACTCATCGGATGTGTTTCTCCGTGCTCGCGGAAACCATACGGGCACACAGGCGATCGATACCGTTTCCGGTCTGCAGGCGGCACTGGATGCAAAAGCGACTGCCGCTCAGGGCGCTAAAGCTGACACAGCTATACAACCGCAAGATATCAGTAATGCATCTGATGCGGGGGTATTAACTGGATCGGAGTCGCTGCCAGCCAGCCGTGGCGCCGGACTCCTGAAAACATCACTTGCTAATATAGCAACATTTGTCACAAGCACTTTTCTTGGGTTCATCCAATCCGGAACCGGGGCAGTTGCTCGAAGCTTTCTGGGGAAAATGCTTGATATGCCTTTGTCGCCGGAGGACTTCGGTGCCGTCGGCGATTACAACTACACCACAGGTACTGGAACACTAAATACCGTTGCTCTTCAGAACATGCTCAATTTCGCCTCAATTACAGGACGATCTATCCGCCTTAAAGCGGGAGCTAAATACCGCACCGGTGATCTTTATGGCTACTACGACGCAACCTTAAACCCAGGATATGCTGCAAAACCGGGGCGCATCCATATCATGGGGAACGCTGCCGGCATTGCGACCGGAACACAGGAACCTCAAGGCTCAGCCTTGGTACATGCAGCAGGATCTACCGGTACTCTGCTTGGAATCTTGGGGGTTTTCAGTATATCGACTCCAGGCGAAACAGGCATGTGTATCACCCTTGAGCGGGTGAACCTAGTCGGCGCTACAACCTCTGCCAATGTACTACATACACAGGATTGCACAGAGCTGGTTAGCCTGAATAACATGTTCATTCGACAGCGCAACGGAGCTGGCTATGGATGGAACAGTGAGAACGATTGGGGGGTACGCGTCGATAATGTACAGATCCGAGGCGATGACCCTTCGGATGGGACATGGACCGGTAAAGGACTATATCTGCATAGCGATACCAGCGGCGGCCAAATCAACATGTGGGTGGTCACTAATTTGGACGTGTACAAGGCTAACGGGATCTATCTAGGTCGCAATGGCGTGACCCTTGGCACCTTTGGACCACTAGTGTTTATTGGCGGGCAGGTGGCCTATTCGAGCGATCATGGCGTGACGTTAGGGGCTGGTGTCTATAATACCCAGTTCATCGGATTCCAAGTTGAGCAGGCCCGGTATAACGCAGTCCACGTGAACTCATCAGGCGGCAATGACCTACCGCGAAATTGTAAGTTTATAAACAACTATTTTACAAATAATGGCAAGATAGTTGACGGGACCACGAATCAATTCGACGTGTACGTCAATGATGGTGTAGGTATCGAATTCGATATGTGCCTACATAATAACTCTAATAGTGGATATTTCTTTAACGCCGCGAGTGCCGCCGATCTACATGTGCGCCGTCCTTATTTCCGAACCGTGTCGACGTATGGTGCGGCCTCCGGTTACGGGTTCAACTATACGGGTTCATACACCGCGCAGAACCGTATTCACCTTGAGGACGCACATTTTGACCAGAATTTCAGTAGTAACGCCGGTCCTGATGCTGGCGCAGTTATGGGTTACTGGGAGCGTAATATCCGACGAATCTCCTACGCTACTTTAAGTGGGACTCCATCCATAGGATTGGGCTCGACAACAGGATTGGCATCAGCCGATATCTTGAACTTTAACCAGGCAAGCGCAGTAGTTACTACCGCCATTCTGGGCGGTCGGATCGGTCAATTACTTACACTAACTTTTAGTAATACCAATCCCACGATCCAGCATAATGCCTCAACCATATGTTTAAATGGAGGCTCAAACTTCGTACCGTCGTCAACGCGTTCGGTGCTGGTGCTGCGTATGATTTATACAGGTGTATGGTGCGAGGTGGGTAGATCGCAGTCCTGAACCACCTCGTAAGGCGCGCATGGGTCTGAATCCATATGGGAAAAGGAGTACTAATCTTTCGACCGGTAACCGGTATGCGCAAACCTGCAAAGCGCTTGATTGAGCAATTAGCCACGACGAGTTTGATTGGTGAATCAGGAAGGAAAAGCAAGCCCCCATTGCGGGGGCTTTTTCATGGCGTTAAAACCGAAGCTTTGCAAAGTTCTAGCGCCTGCTGCTCAGTGAATCCGGCCTCTTTATACTTTGTGAATGCGTGGTACTTCAGGGCAGAGCCGATCGATATCATCTCTATCAGGTCTTTTCGATGACGCTTTATCAGCTCAATTGCGGCACGCATATCGTTCTTATCTGGCATGTCGACGACGTTCATTGATCCATCTCCTTGACCTTGTCTAGGCATGGCGCAGATTCGATCATGGCGTTGTAAATCTTCTCCACGCTCCAACTGTAGTTCTGGTCACCGCGACGGACCATCAGCTCTGTAGGTTCAATCGGAACAAGTTTCCAGCCATCCGGCACCGATACCGGCGCGGGCCGCGAGGTGTAGAGCACTCGCACTTCATATACCTCAGGGTCCAAGCTACAAGCCGTATAGCTGACAAGATCAACATCTTTCCAGCCTTCGGCATAGTCTAGGACTTGATACACCGGCTCACCCTGCCCACCCTTCAGCCGCTCGTTCTCGGCGCGAAGTTCGGTGTTTTGATCTTCAAGCTTGGTCATCATCTGATGCCATTCAGGTTCATCGTTCTCCGCCGTAAGCCGTGCGATGGTGGCTTGCAGTTCGGCGAGTTCGGGCGGGGCGGTGTAGAGCGGAATGGCGAACCATTCCCCCGGTGAGATGTAGACCAAACTCTTTGCTTTCGCCGCATCAATCTCATGCTCCGCGCCGAAGTACTGACGGGCACTTTCTATGCTGTCGCGCATAGATTCGTCAGCGTTCTCGATGCTTTTACGTCTTGGTCCGTAGCAGGACTTCACCAGAAACCTAAACGGCTGGCGCTCGACGACAGGGGCGGCGAGGATCTTCTGCAATTCCTCCTCATCAGCGTCAAGTTGAGCGGTCGTGTAATGCGGATCAAGTCCGGCCAACCGCCATGCCAGAAGCTTTGGTATTTCAATTTTACTGCTCATTCGCTTGCTCCTTCTTCCGTAAAAAGTATGTCGGCCAGTTTATTGATCCGAGATCGCGACCCGATGTGGAGCCCGTGATTCAGGAAGTGTTTGCGGTCGGCGTAGCCAGCGGTAAGCAGGCCGATCAACACTTCTCGCTCTTCACGAAGCTGAACGTTATCCGCGATGATGTCAGCCACCTTAAGCAAAGTTCCTTGCACATCACCACTGCGAGCCAGTGACGTCACCTCATCAAGCAAATCGAGGGCGGCTTTGTCTTTGTTCATTCGCTTGCTCCCGATTCGGTGGTTTTGGTCAGCGCCTGTTTAGCGATCGATCCATCTTCAACGCTTGCAGTTCCAGCAGCATCATGCAGCCAGTTAATTGGCTCGCCGCTGCACGTATCCCACTCGTCAGGATCTGCCAGCAATAGGTGATCGCCATCCGCGTAAAACTTAAGTGCCGTCTCAAGCTCCGCATTCCGCTGCTCGGCGGCTGTCAGGCGCAATTGCATAGCTTCGCACTGTGAGTTGAGTTGATCGTTGTATTTGCCGAGGTCGGCCAGCTCTTCCCGCAGCGCAGATAGTTCGGGTTGGGCGGAAGTCAATAGCTCGCGCAGACCTACCGCCATTTTTCGAAAATCAACGCCGTTACTCATCTCAAACCTCCTGCAAATCGATCGATGCCAGCCCGAAGAGGGCGGCTGGGTATGTGTTACTGCTCATCGTCTTGCGGAGGATCAGGCAGCGGCGCCCAAACAGTGGGGATCCACACCGATGGCCTGCCGCTTGATTCCTCCCAGCGCTCGACTCGCTCAGCCTCTGTCTTGGCGTAAGCGTTGCGGGCATAGGTGAGCTCGCCGACGTAGCCTGGTTTCCCGGCGATGACCCTGATCCGCTGCGCATACTTCGGCGCGCCCGGGTCGATCTTCGGAAGCCTGTCGCTGCACTTGATCCAGTCGCTCATCATCAATCCTCATCACTCGGCCCCGCATACGCCTTCTGGCAGCGCGGGCAATATCCACGGTTTCGTTTCCACTCTGCCGAGTACGAGCTTTTACGGCAGAAGGTGCAGTTGACCATTACAGGATCTTCGGGCGGGTCAAGTGGTGGGCCACCCACATACACCCGGTTACTGGGCTTCATGGCGCCGCCAGCTTTTCCTGCGCCATCTGAATGACAAGGTCCATCGCTTCGCCGCGGGCAAGCTTCTCGTCGATGGCTTGGCAGATGAACGAATTGATAGCGATGTGCTGGTCGAAGGCGGCAGCCATGACCTTGTCACGCTGCTCCTGGCTGGCGTAGCGGACGACGAACTTGGGGGCGGTGCGGGAATCGTAAGCCATGGGTATGGGTCCTGGTGCTGGTCGCGCAGTGGCGGGGAGGTTTAGTTTTTTACGACCTTCAGTGATCGGCCGTCTGAGATGATGTTCAGCCTAAAAGCATCGAACGATGGGGACTGAAGAACCGTCGCTATCAGTTCGGGCAGGGCCTGCAAAAGCTCTGGCCGCATCTGGTTGTAGTCGACGCAATGAAGCGTTGCGAGAATGCTCATGGCCTCTCTGTCTGGCTTGAGGTTAAGCATCTCGACGATGGTTCGAATCGTGCAGATGCTGAAGTGCGAGCTCTGCGCCATCTTCTTCAGCGCTGCTTCTGCTGCAAGGATTTTCAGTTGTGACACGGGCACTCCTTGCCCGCCGTTTTGCGACGGGCTTCGGGTTACTGTGGGTTGGTTTCGGCGATGGCCTTCTCGATCCAGACGCCGGTGACTTCGGAACCCATGTTCGCCGGGATGGCCTTCATGGTTCCGCAGACGATCACAGTCTCCATTGCGCCGAGCCGCGCCAGCTCCTTCAGAATGCCGAGCATTTGCGGCCGGCCCTTCAGGTCGAGCACGTCGAAGCGGTCGAGGACGATCAGCTTCAGTTCGCTGATCTGGGCAATGGCCAGGGCGATCAGGCAGTCAGCGCGCCACTTGGCAGACTCACTGCACAGCCCATACAGGCGATCGCCGTAGGTGATATCCATCGCTTCAGTGATCACCACCGGCTTCCACCCAGACATCCGGCAGAGGATGGCCAGCGCGTCGTTCACTGGGGCAAGGGCGCCGCTCAAGATCTCGGCCGGGATACCGTTTGGCGCCAGTGCTTCGGCGATCAACTGCCAGGCCTTTACGTTCGAGTGATGCTGGGCGGCCTGCTTTTCAGACTGGGCTGCGCCGTCGATCAGGTTCTTCCGTTCGGTCAGCGCCTCGATCTGCGCGCGGTAGGTGGCCACGTTCTGCCGGAGCTTGTTCAGGGCTTCGTTCGACGCCTCGATCTGCTCGTCAGTGACCGGCTCTACTTCACTTTGCAGGATCCCCAGCTCGTTGTTCGCGTTCTCGGCTGCGGCAATGGCGCGCTGGTCGTTCGCAAGGGTGCTCTTGTATAGCGTCACCGCTTCTTGAGCCTTGCGCAGCTCCTGCGCGATCTCAGAGGCTTTGATCGGATCAGCCTTGGCGCCTTCGAATTTGGCCAGGGTTCCGCCGTTGATGACCAGATCAGCCTGGCAGCATGGGCAGGCCACCGGAACCGATCCGTTCTTGGCCTCGGCCAGATCCTTGGTCAGCTGCTCGACGATGGGCAGCCACTTGTTTAGGTCCTTCTCGGTCGCCTCCTTCTTCGCCGTTGCGCGCTTCAAGGTGGCGGCCAGGTCCTCAAGATCCTTGCGCTTCTGATTAATGCCGATGGCGTCGGCCCGGCGCTGCTCGAGGTTTCCGAGGTGGCGGTTACCGTTGTCGATGTCGGTCAGCGCCTTCTTCAGCTTTTCCTGAGCGATCTCGATGGCGGTCGGATCAGCGGCCGGTCCGTGCGGGATGTCGACCGTCCAGCCTTCTGCCTGGTTGGCGCCCCAGTTCATGCCGGTCACCGCCCGGAAGGCGCCCTTGGCCTGAGTGGCGTTCTCTGCCGCTACCTTGGCGGCGCCGGTGAAGCCTTGAGCCAGCGACGACTTGATCTCTGCGGCGAGTACCGGATCTGCGCCGCGCTTAATCAGTGCTGCTTCGGTGGCGTCGGCGCTGACCTTGCAGTTGGTCAGGCTGAACAGAGTCTTGCGTCGATCGGCCTGGGTCTGCTGACCGAACAGCGAGGTGTCCAAAACATATGGCAGGTACTGCGCGCCCTTGATGTTGTCGGATACCAGGTGCTCGCCCTTCGGAAGCTTAAAGTCGCCCAGCGGTTCGCCCGCGCCATCGGTGATGGTGACCCGGCCCTTCGCCGCGCCGTCGTGCAGCAGCTGGCCTAGGTCTTTCTTCAGGTCAACCCGACGAGGCTTGCCCAATATGGCCATGCTGATGGCGTCGGCGATCGAGGACTTGCCGGCTTCGTTGCCGCCGGAAAGGATCATGATCGGAGTGGAGAACAGAAGGTCGGCACGGGCGAGGCCGAGCACGTTTGAAATTTGAATCGTCTTGATCTGCATGGCAGGTCCTTTGATGGATGGTCAGTTAGAAGCCTTGGCGGGAAAAGGCTTCGAGGTAGTAGGGATCGGTCTCGGCTTGGCCGCGGTACCACTTTATGTATGAGTAAGGAACGTTCGCGATGGGCTCGCCCTTGTGCTTGCCGAAGCCCATCACCGTGGGGATTCGGGCCATCTCGCCGAAGGCGTGGACTTCTTCCCAAGTGCTGACGGCATAGCCCTTGTTCGCAGCCTCGGTCAGCAGGAAGCGAAGCAGGATCGAGCAGTTCCGGACGTCATCAAGGGCGGCATGCGCACCCCGCAGCAGGTCGCGGATGCGTGCCTCCTTACCGCTGCGCCGGCCGATCAGGTAGAGCATGGCGGACTGGGTGTGACTGTCCTTGTCCGCGAACAGGAACCGGCTCAGGGCCAGGGTGCAGATCCTGGGGATGTTCGGCTTCTTCGCCATCTCCCAGTCAAAATCTACCTTGTGCCCGATCAGATACGAAACGCCCTTCGGAAGCTTGAACTGGCTCGGATCGAGGCAACCGATCAGGTCTTCGCAAAGGATGTGGTGGGTTGCTTGAGCGCCAAGCTTGATCGGGATGGTCGGCCGGAAACGTTCGTGATAATGCGGGAAGGCCTTGGCGTTTGGTACAGCGTGGAACTCGGCCGGGGTCTGTGGGACTTCGAGCCAGGCGGCCTCGATAACTTGGTCCTCTTCGGGGTCTGTTCCAGTTGTTTCAAAATCGAAGATTAGCGGGGTCATGTCAGGTCCTTGCAGAAGCGCCGCCGGGTCAGGGCGGCGCTGGGTGGTGGGGTTGAGTTACGCGGTGGCCGGCTGGATCAGAACCTGGCGGCCGCCCATGTCGTCTTCGGTACTGATAACTTCGTCAAGCTCGAGGCGGTCGATGGCATCGAGCACGGTCTCTTCTGGCAGAGCGTGGTCAATCATCAGGACGCCGACCGATACCGACTGGCGATCGATGACCGTGTTCTTGATGGCTTCATAGAGCTCGTCGGTCAGCGCGACGGGGGTGTCTTCGCCCGTCAGCTCTACCTTCAGATCTGGCTGGTCGTCGAGGTCGCTGCCGGGGATTACGCTTTCGACTGGGTTCTTTCGGATCAGTTGGCGCATGCCGCTGGCGTCCTTCTCGGTCAGCACGCCTTCGGCTTCCATCAGCGAGTGGATGTGCTCGGCCTTGGTGCGGTCGCAGTGCAGGTAGTTCTGCAGCCCGGCCACGGTCGGGTTCTGCTGCAGGATGATGAACTCGCGCGCATCGATCAGCATCTTCGGCGCGACCTCGATCACCTTCTCGGGCTTCGCCGCTTTGCCTTTGCCGGCGGGCTCGCCGGTGGCTGGCTTGTCACCGCCTTCCAGATCCAGAGGCTTCTGGTCCTTGTCGGCCTGGATGTTGTCCATGCCGGCGAAGTAGTTCTGATCCTGCACGATGATCGACACGCTGGCCTTCTCGTTGGCCTTGTCCATCAGCTCATAACGGCCAGGGTCGTCGTGCTCGATCTTGCCGGTGATCTGAATTTCCTTCCCGGTCTTGAAGCCGGTGAGGTTCATCCGGATGGTGTTGCGGCCTTCGCTGGCAATGATCGAGCAAGCGGTCAGGACGGTCGGCTTCAGGGTTTCAGTGACCTTGCCGATCACTGCATCCATCTGCTGTTCACTGAGGCTCGAGTAGACCTTCGTCTGCGCCTTCAGCACGTCGAGCACGGCTTGCACCAGGTCGTGGAGCATGAACTCCGAGGCCTGTTCCATTGGGCTACGACCTGCTTTCTTTGCTGCTTCCAGTACCGCGCGTTGTGCTGTGTTCATAAAGTCCAGTTCCTATTGGTCAGCCCGGCAATGCGCCGGAGGGTGGTTTGTTGCAATTGGGTGATGACAAGCCGATCGCCTTCCGTGTCCCAGCGATTGCGCATGTCCTTGGTGAATTCTATTTCCCACTCGCCGGAGGCGTAGAGCTCGGCGAGTGCAAGCGCCGCGATGAAGCCGGCGCGCCCGGTGATGGATGCGCCGAGTGGTTCGCCGGCCACCGCCGGTTACTGCATGTCGACTTCGAAGTCCGCGGCCTTCTCCTTGTCGGTGATCTCGCCGGTCTTCGTGTTCACCTCCTTGGCTTCGGCCGCCAGCTGTTCATGCGGATCCGGCGTGTTCGGCTCGAGGTCGATCACGAAGCCGTTTTCGATCGTTGCGCCTCGGCCTTCCTCGGCAGCGTTACTGACCTGAATGGCGTTGGATACCTCGACCGAGCAAGGCATGTACTTCAGGACCTGCAGGAGCGGGATCTTGCGTGCGTACATCTCCCAGTTGCCATAGCTGTAGTGCTTCTGGCCCTGCTTGTTGTACTTGTCCCGGTGCTTGCGGATCTTGCTGACCCGCCAGAGCTCGATGATCGGCATCGTCGCGCCCTGCACCCAGCCGATGGCGTAGGCGTGGGTGATCTCGTTCGGGTCCTCGAGGTCGGTCTCGTTGTGAATGACCAGGTCCCGCTTGGCGCCATCGGTGAACGTGTACTTCTGGTCACTGAAGATCACGCCGGTGTACACGGTGCCGCGGCCACTGCGAGAGACCAGATCGACCAAGCCCTTCCAGCCAGGAACAAGGGTGCAGGTGTCCTTGTACGGGATCAGGTAGGCCGCGCCATTTACCCCAGGCTCAAGGCCGAGCTGGGCGGCGGTCATGATCGAGGCGGCGATACTCTTGTGCGTGCACCGTTGCATCTGCGTTGAGCTGCTGAAGGCCGTCAGCGCAAGCCTGGCCATGCGGTCGGCCGTCAGGTGCTTGGGCAGAGCAAGTGCCAGCTGGCTCTTCAGTGAGTCCATGAAGTTGCTGAACTGCTTGGTCGGCGACAGTTGCTTGTCGCCGGCGGCGGCCTCGC
>Ga0065704_10002029_pt1 | contig 11017 bp, 9 predicted proteins | sample SwiRhicommuniRL2_FD_59091 | JGI IMG/M metagenome (GOLD analysis project Ga0065704, IMG submission 59091) | Switchgrass rhizosphere bacterial communities from Rose Lake, Michigan, USA - RL2 v2 (version 2) | ecosystem: Host-associated > Plants > Roots > Rhizosphere > Soil | place: East Lansing, MI | reverse complement strand
GCCCAGCTCGAAGGGGTCCAGATTTTCCGGGCCATAATCGACCGAAGGCGCACTGCCGTTGGAATTGACGCCGCCCGATTTGTAGCCGGTGTCATATTTGACATAGAACATATTCTGCGGCGTCGGCGGCCAATCGAGGCCGACATGGAAGGTCGGCTTGTTCTGGCTGATGGTCGCGGCGGACCATGTCGCGCAGGGGGTGCGTTGCAATGCCATCTGTCCGGGCACGGTCGATACGCCCTCGCTCAACGCCCGGCTGGCGGCGCAGGGGATTATGCGGCGGTAAAGGCCGCTTTCACGGTGCGCCAGCCGATCGGGCGGCTGGGCCGGGCGGAGGAGATTGCCGATCTGGTCGTCTATCTGGCCGGGGCGACCTATACGACCGGGCAAATCCACAATATCGATGGGGGCTGGTCGATCTGATGAAGCGACTGTCGCTTTTGCTGCTGGCGTCCTGTGCGCTGGCCGGACCCGCCGTTGCGCAGGACTGGACCCCGGCATGGTTCGCGCCCGCCATCGGCTATGAACCGGCGATCCGGGACGCGCTGGGCCGCCCCTATGACAATGAGACGGTGCGGCAGGACGTCCGCATCGGCACGGGGGGCGGTGATCCGGCTGCGGCTGGATACGGCGGACAGGCCGGTCGCGGGCAGTTTGCGCAAGCTGAGCTTCGCGGGACAGGCCGCTGTGATCATTCCGGGCCGAGCGCCGATGCTGAGCGATCCGCTGGCCTTCCCGGTGCAGGCGGGGGAGAAACTTGCCGTCAGCGTGCGTTATAGCGGGCCAGCGACGGTCGCGGCCCATCCGCAGATGGTCGATGTCGCCGGGCCGGGCGATTTTACCGATCGGGAGCAACCGCCCCAACCCCGCCGGGCGCGGGCGGGCGGCATCGTCAGCGCGGTCGAGGTGGAGGGCGCCAAACGCGCCGTGCTGGTGGCGTTCGGGGACAGCATCACAGAGGGCGTGGGCGCTTCACCGGGCAAGGGGATGAGTTGGCCCGATCAACTGGCGCGGCTTTTTTCGTCGCAGAAGAAGGGCCGCTGCTGGGCCGTCGCCAATGCGGGGATCAGCGGCAACCGGCTGCTGCATGACGGGCGCGGGCCGAATGCGCTGGCGCGGTTCGATCGGGACGTGCTGGCGGTGTCGGGGGTGACGCATGTCGCGATCTTGGAGGGGATCAACGACATCGGCAAAGTCACCCAGCCGGAGTTGCAATATCAACAGGTGCCGGCGGAGCGGATCATCGGCGCGTACCGCCAGTTATTGAGCCGCGCCAGGGCGCGGGGACTGCGCGTCATCATCGGCACGTTGCTGCCCTATGAAGGCGCCGCCTATGCCGATGTGGCGGGCGAGGAGCGGCGGCAGACGGTCAACCGCTGGATCAGGTACAATGCGACGCTGTTCGATGCCGTGATCGATTTCGACCGAGCGATGCAGCAGCCGGGTCAGCCCACGGTCATGCGGCTTTCCGACCAGATCGGCGACCATCTCCATCCCAATGATGCAGGCTATGGGCGGATGGCGGCGGCGGCTTTGCCTGTGGTGCGGGCGCAGAAGGCTTGCGAACAATGAAGGATCGGGACAGGGACAGGCGGAAATTCATCGGCGCGGCGGCATTGGGGCTTGGTGGACTGGCGGCGGAAGGGGCGCTGGCAGGGTCTGGGGCGAAGACCGCGCGCAAAGACCCGATCGCGCCCTATCGCACCCCCTATAAATATCAGAAGCTGGTGCTGGCCGGATCGGGCGTGAAGGGCACGTTCGACGAGAAGCTGGTCGATTGCCCCTTCGTCTTTTCGCGTGGGGGCCGTTTCGGCATGCCCTATGTGGGATGGGACGGAACCGGCTATCAGACGGGGCTGGCGACCTCCACCGACCTCAAGAGCTGGAAGCGCCACCCGGCCAGCCCGCTGCTGCGCAATGGGCCGAAAAGCAGCCCGGACGACTGCTTCGCCAGCGATCCGGCGGTGCTGCGGCACGAGCGGCAGTGGGCGATCTATTATTTCGGCCTTTCGACCGATGGTTTTCGCGCGACCTGCTGGCCGTGGGGGACAGTCTGACCGCGTTTCGCAAGGTGGATGAGGTGCTGGTCGATGTCGGCCCGCCCGGATCGGTGGACGAGAAATTCGCGCACAAACCATCAGTGATCCACGCGGGCGGTGCCCTCTATCATTTCTACTGCGCGGTGAGCGGGAAATGGCCCCATGACGTGCGCGGAATTTCGGTGGCGCGATCCGTAAGGTGGTGATGCCGCTTCGCGTCACTCGAACGAATAGCGCATCCGCAGGCCGAAGGTGCGCGGCGCGCCGGGAATGATCGTGGCGGCGGTGAACAGGGGGTTCAGCGTGCCGCCCCCGCTGGCGTAGAAGCGATCCGTCAGGTTGCGGCCCCATAATTCCACGTCCAGCGGCCGTCCGCCGACCCGGCGCCAACCGATCGAAGCGCCCCACAGCCCGTAGGTCGGCTGAACGCCGAACCGTTCATTGGCGCGCTCGGCAAAGCGGATGGTGCTGACATGGCTATAATCGATGCCAAGGTCCAGCCGCCCCCAATTCCCCGGCAACGGAAATGCCCGCGTCACATTGACCACGGCGCTGAAACGCGGCGTATAGGAAAAGCGGTTGTTGATCGGATCATTGCCCAGCAGCGCGGCCAACACCGGCGGCGCGTCCACTTTTCGATAGCGCGCATCGACATAGGACAGGCTGGCCGTCGCGCGCAGATGCCGCCCCAGATCGGCGGACAGATCGCTGTCCATCCCCGCCACCCGCGCCCGCGAGACATTGACGTAGAATGAAATCGGATCATTGCCCGGATCGCCGTCGCCATCGAAATCGGGATCGGGAAACAGCGCCCGCTGGATGTTGCGATACCGGCCGACATAGAGGGCGGAGGCATAGGAACCGCCGATCCCGCCTAGCGTCCATCGCCCCTTCGCGCCCAGTTCCAGATCGGTGAAGCTTTCCGGCCGGAAAGTTTGAAACGGCGCCAGCTTTCCACCCAGCGCCGGAGTGTTGTAGCCGCCCGACCGGAAAGCGCGGCGGCTGGTGAGGTAGAGGCTGCTATCCCCCCGCCGCCGGGTCAGCGACGCGGTCCATGTCACCCGCCCCGACCGAACCGACGCCTGCGACCCGCCCAGATCGACGCAATCGGCCCGCGACAAAGGCAGCGCGTCGCGGGTGCGGAGCGAACAGCCCTTCATCCGCTCTCCCGTGTAACGCAGCCCCAGATCGGCCGTCAGCCCGCCGCCCAGCGGCGCGGTCAATTGCCCGAACACCGCCACGCTGCGGAAATATTGATAGTTGGCGACATTGGTCGCCGTCTTGCCGGGGCGGACGAACTGCGCGCTCTGTTGCAGCATCGTACCCGCAGGCCCGCTGTCGAGAAAGAAGACCCCGCCGATGGCGCGCAACTTTCCCAACTGTCCCTGAAGCTGCAATTCCTCCGTCCACTGGCGAAGGTCGGCGCGGGTGGTGAGATCGTTGATCGCCAGCGGCGTGCCGTCGCCATCCAGCGCGTTGACGATCCGGGTGGACCGCCAACCGGCGATGTTGCGGATCAGCAAATCTTCATCGCCCCATTCGGTGACGCTGGTGACGCCGCGAAACCGCCTGCGAAAGACGGGCGGCAGTCCCGATTGCGATGTCCGCTCGCCCAACGTCTGCTGCTGTTCCACCAAGGCATCGACATCGCAGGCCCCCTGCCCGCAATCGAACCATGGCGCATTTTCGGCGGTTCTGGCGCTGCCACCTGTATAAACGCCGGTCAGCAACTGCACCGATCCCTTTTCATCCGCATTGAGCATGTCCATCGTCAGCAAGGACCGGAACCGCCCCTCCGGCGCGAACCGCAGCACGGCGCGCAGCGCGTCGCTATGCGCGTCATCGGCCCGGCCGCCGGACGCCAGCCGGATGAAACCGTCCCGCCGCATCCGCTGCCCGGCGATCCGCAGCGACCATGCGCCCATGGCAGGCAGCTCTACCGCGCCCTCCAGCCGGTTCATGCCGAAATTGCCCACGTCCGCCTCCATATAGGCGGGCGCGCCCTCCCCCGGCCGGACAGAGCGCAGCAATATCGCCCCGCTGGTCGTGTTGCGGCCGAACAGCGTCCCCTGCGGTCCGCGCAATATCTCGACCGACGCCATGTCGTACAAGGGCGAAAGCGCGGCCTGATTGGGCAGCGGCACTTCCTCCTGATACACCACCAGCGGCAGGCGGTTCTCGTCGCTGATCGATCGCCGCTGCCCGCGCATGACCAGCAGCGGGGTTGCGCTAGACGTCTGGCCGGTGGCGACGAAGCCGGGGGTCACCCGCGCCAGATCGGCCAGCGTTCGGATCGCCTGCCGCTCCAGCATGTCGGGGCCGCGCCGCACGACCATCAGCGGCACGTCGCCCTCCTTTTCCAGTCGGCGGCGCGCCGTGACCAATATGGCGGGGTCCGCGTCGTCGGCCAGCAGGTGCGTTGCCGAAACGGGACGAGCGGGCGCGGCCTGCACGATGTAAACGCTGCGGCCAACCCGACGGACGATCAGGCCAAGGCCCCGCGTCATGCGGCCAAGCGCAGACTCCGCCGTCATCGAACCACGAACCGCCTTCGTCCGCCTGCGCTCCGCCCCCGGCGCATCGATCAGGATTTCGACCCGATATTGCCGGGCCAGCGCCACCACCGCCGTCGCCAGCGGCTGGGCCGGAACATCTGTCGCGCGTTGTTCGGCTTGGGCCGGGGCCGCGACCGTCGCCGCCGCGATCATGATGGGGGCGCGAACAACCCGGATGAACACCCCGTCGCTTCCTGCTGCGCCCCGTTTGCCAGAGCCGATTACCGATGCAATCCCCGTATCGGCGGATGCATGGCAACGCAAGCATGGGACTGGCGCGGCCGGTTACGCGCTAATGCCGCGACAGCGCGCCCCGCACGTCCGGCGTGATCGTATATACCGCCTCTCGCTGCGCGCCGCGATTGGGGTGGTCGACGCGATAGCCCTGATAGTGGCGCTGGAGCAGCCCCGCGCGCACCAGATCGGACACGGCGCGGCTGATGCTGGTGCGCCCCGATCGCAGGATGCGGACCTCCAGTTGCTCGTCGAAGGCGCGGTCCAGCTCCTCCTGATCGAGTTGCTGGTCGGCGCGCGCCATGATTTCAGACCGCACCGCCTCCACCAGCGCCAGACGGCGACAGTCGCGCTTCGCCAGCGGCGCCAGCGCCCGGCACAGCCAATCGCGCACGGGCACCCGCCCGTCCTGCGTCTGAACATAGGGACCGATGCTGCCGTTGGCGCCCGCTTCCTGCGCGATGAGCTGCAACACCAGCAGGGCATAGCGCGGGCGGCGGGTGACGGCCGAAATCCGGTCGACCAGTTCGGGCAAGCAGGGCGCTGCGGGCCGGGGCCGCGACTTTTCGAAAAGATCGGGTTGATGGAACATAGCAGGAATCTACCATAGCTCGACTCGCTGTGAATCCCCCTTTTTCCCCGGCGATAAAGAAAAAACTCCTGTGTCACTTTGCCCGGATCGGCGCGTAACGGCGCATCTATGGAGCAGATTGCCGCGAGGGTGACAGCCCTTTTTCGCCGTCTCCCATGGAAAACACGCATGTCACTTTATCGGCTCTGCGCATCGGTAAAGTGACACGGATGGCACTTCCCTTTCCTTTCAGCGCGCAACAGGAAAACGCCGAAAGGGCCGATCGCCCTGCCCATTATACAGGACCAGCGGCGACAGGCGCAGACCCATGCCATTCAATAGCCCGGCGCATCGCCGGACGATCTGCGCCAGCGCGGCGTCGGCGGGACCGCCGACCTTCGACACCCTCCGCTGCGCATCGGCCAGCCAGGACATGATCTTCAGCTCGTCCACCCCAACATAGGGCGCGTCCGGCGGCGCGATGACCAGATGGTTCGCCGCCGCGCACCGCCGCAGACCGGCAAAAGCGTCCGCCTGATCCGGCGACACGCGAATGTCCCCGCCGCCGCGCAATATCGCCAATATGCGTCGCTCCACGCGGGTGCGGCGATGCAGCGGCAGCGTCGTCCGGTTCACAGCGCCCTCGCCAGCGTCATNGACATGGTCGCGCCCTGATGCTGGGTGCGCNGTTCCAGCCCCGCNTAGCTGCCCGCCCGGCTGGGGCTGTAGAAACGCCGCAACCGGCCCGAATCCTGCCCGTTGATCGCGCTNGCCTTCAGCGTCGTCTTGAATCCCGGCAGTGCGGTCGTTTCGATATAGGCGCCCCACACCGGCTTGTCGCGCCAGGTCAGCCTTTCGCCGATATAAAAGACGTCGCCCCTTTTGGCCGCGGTGACGTTGACGCCCCAGGAGGAACGGAGGGCAGGCACGTCATGCCGGAACTCGGCGGTCAGGCTGCGCGGCGGAATATCGTCCATGTCGCGGACCTGCCCGGTGACCGGATCGCGAAAGCGCGACCCGCGCAGCGTCCCGTCCATCGTCAGCCGCGCCCCTTTGAGCGCCGCGTCCAGCGGCAGCGTGGCCTGCGCGCTGATCCCCCACTGGCGCGCATCGCCGATCGTGCCAAGCGCCTCATCCCCCGACGGCAGCAACAGATAGCCCAGCAGCCCGCGATGCCATTGATGATAGGCTTCCAGCGCCAGCGCGCCGCCCCTGCCCCAGCGCTGGTCGACCCGCGCCAGCGCCCGCGTCACCTGCGCCGGGCGCAGTCCCGCATTGCCCGCCAGCGGACGGCCATCGGCCTGATTGACCGACGCGGCGAAATCCCCGAAGTCGAGCTGATCGACGGTGCGCCGCGCGCCGATGCGCAGTTGCGTCTGGCCCGATGGCGACCAGACCAGAGCGGCGGACGGCTTCCAATAGGACAAGCTCTGTTCATTGGGAAGGTCGCCCGCGACGCGGATGCGCGACATTTCATAGGCCATGCCCGCCTCCAGATTGAGCTTGCCCGCCAGCCGCAGCGTCAGATTGGCAAAGGCCTCGCCCCGATATTCGCTCACCCGCGTATCGGCGTTGGACAGCGTCACCGGCAACAGCCCGGCGCCCCGATCCTCCGCATAATCGAGCGTGCTGTACAGGCGATTATAGGCGACCTCTATGCCCAGTTCGGGGCGCAGGACATGATCCCCCTCCCGCGTCAACGTGCTGCGCCCGACCAGCTCCATCGGCTTTTGCCGCAGCGACGACAGGCCGCGATAGCCCGGCTCGACATAGTCCTCGTCCGTGCGCGCCCGCTCGACCCGCGCCAGCCCCACCAGCTTGGTGGTCCAGCCCGATCCCAACGCTCGCGTCCAGTCCAGGCCCAACTCGCCGCTGCGTCCCTTTTCCTCATAGGCGATCAGGCGCAGGGCGTCAGGCGACCCATGCTGCGGCCCATCGAAAATGCCGATCGTCCGGTCGGACATATAGCCATCCCGGTTGATCCGCAGATTGACGGTCAGCGTGCCGCCCGCAACCGGGCCGGATGCCGAAGCCGCCAGCCCCCATTCCGGCGCCTTGCCGACGATCCGCTCGGTCCGTGTCTGGCTCAGCGCGCCATCGGCATCGCGCATGACATAGACGCCATCGGTCGGATAGCGCACCGTCTCGCCCGACAATTCGATATTGGCCTGCCATCCCGCGATGCGGCGGGCATGGCTGATCCGCCCCGCTGGCGCGATCCGCCCATCCGCAGTGCGCGCCAGCGTGATCGAGGCATTGCCCGATCCGCCCGCATCGGCGCGCAGCACGACATTGGCGACCAGCGTCTGCCCCTGCGCCTCCGCCGCGTCGGCGCCGCGCAGCAGCACGATCCGCTCGACCCGCGCCGTGGCGATCCGGCGCAGCACTTCGCTGACCCCGCCCGCCTTCACGGTCGGGCGTTGCCCGTCGATCAGCACATTGCCCGCCGCCCCGCCGAAACCGCGCAGCGCGCTGCCTTCGGACAGGATGAAGCCGGGCGTCCGCTCCAGCATGTCGAGCGCGGTCTGCGGCTGGAACGGCGCGTAGAAGGCGGCGGGATAGACAGGGTCCGGCCCAGCGGGCGCGACGGCGGGATGATTGGGCTGCGCCACCGTTTCGGGTGGCTTCTCGTCATCGGCAGTCGGCATCATGGCAAGGGTGGCAAGGACAAGAGCCAAGGACGTCATTGCAGGAAAACCTCCACCGGCGGGCCGGGATAGGGCGTCGGCCTGGCGGCGGCCACGGGCAGGCTGTCAAGGCTGGGCACCTCGACCAGCGATGGGGCGGCCATGTGCTACGCCGCAAGCAGAAGCCGGGCGCAAAGGCCCAGCAGGATCGAAAGCCCCGCGATCCACATCCACGCCCGCGACGCGCTGCGGGCGTGGAACGCCGCCATGGCGGCGAAGGCGAAGATGGCGAAGCTGGCGATGGTCGCGGCGGTCACCGCCTCGACCCGGCTCATGCCGACCGCCGCCAGCAGCAGCGACAGGGCGACCGTGGCGACCGCCGTCAACCCATAGGCCCCCAGCGTCCCCGCGACGATCCGCGATACCATCGAAAGTTTAGAGGAGAATGGGGGCATCACCTTGCTCATTTGCAGCCTGTTCATGCGCGCACCTTGGCGAGGATTCGCTCGCGATTGACGTTGAGGGTGACGGTCAGCGCCGCCGCGACGGTCANCCAGCCGCACCAGACGACCGTGCCATAGGCCCAGCCAAGGCCTGCCCCGGCCGCGACATAGGCCANTGCCAGCGACAGGAAACCGCANCGGCGCAGGGTCGCGGAACGGGCNGGGNTGAGCTTGCGGCGAAGCCAGTCCTGCTGATGCCGGACCATGGCCGACAACAGCAGGATGAAACCGCCCAGACACAGGGCGAAGAGGATGCAATGGATCATGCCAGGGCCTCCTGCATGTCCCGTTGGCGACGGCGCGGCGCGGCCTTCGGCTGATGGGTCGCGACCTTGCGCGCAGCCAGCGCAAAACCGGCGGCCAGCGCGATCATGACCAGGTCGAAGCTCAGGAACAGCCATTCGCCGCGCATCAGGCTTTGCGGCAGGGCGCGGGACAGCAGCAGATCCGCGACCGGCACCGCCGCGAACAAAGCCGCGCCGACGGACAGGGCCTCGGTCCATGCGCGTTTGGCGGGCCGGGCCATGCTCCAGACGAACACGCCACCCCACAGGATGAACAGGCCGTTGACCTCCCACGCGGCGCGGCCCGTCAGGCCGACCGGCAACAGGCGGTTCAGCAGGAAATAGGCCGCAACGCCCGCAGGCGCGCCCGCGATAAACCCGATGTTGAGCCGCTCCACCAGCCGGAATCCGAAATGCGGCCGGGCGGGATCGGGCAATTTGGCGCGGCGCTTCACCGTCCACAGCGCCAGCCCGGTCGCCACCATGATGGTGCCGCCGACGCCCGACAGGAAGTAAAGCCAGCGCAGCGCCAGCCCCGAATAACGCCCGGCGTGCAGATCGATCATCACCTGCTGGGTCGCGGCGGCGCCACCGCGCGGCGGACGCCCGCCCATGACTTCGCCGGTGGTCGCGCTCATATGCACTGGCTCCCGCACGCCGCCCAGCGTGTCGGATCGCATATAGACCTGCGCGACCGCCGCCGCGTCGCCCGGATGATGGATGGTGACGAAGGCGGGATAGAGGCCGGGCTTCGTTTCGCCCGCGATGCGAAGCAGCGTGCCGAACGGCAGCATCGCGGCGGGCCTGCCGCTCGGCTCCACCTTCGGGTCTGACGGGAAAGCCTCGGCAAAATAGGCGTCGCGATCGGGGAAGTTCGCGCTGATCGGCCAGGGCATGATCGTGAAGAGCAGCGTGACCAGCCCGGTATAGGTCATCATCAGATGAAAGGGCAGCGCCAGCACCGCCGTGACATTATGCGCGTCCAGCCAGCTCCGCTGCCCCTTGCCGAAACGCAGCATGAAGAAGTCGGCGAAAATCTTCTTGTGGGTCACGATGCCGCTGAGGATCGCGACCAGCATGGCCAGCGCTGCGATGCACACCATTATGCGCGCCCACGATACCGGCATATAATGCAGGTCGAAATGCATGCGGTACAGGAAATAGCCGCCCCTGGTGTCGCGCACCGTCGTTTCCGCGCCTGTGCCGGGGTCCAGCATGATTTCCTGCCGATCCCTGCGGCTGGCGCCCTTGGCCCGCCACGACAGGTCCAACCCCTCCCCGCCGCGCGGGTCGGGCATGGACAGGGACCAGCTTTCGGCGCCCGCGCCCTTTTCCTTCAGCAGCCTGTCTGCCGCGTCCAGCGCCTGACGCGACACCGGGGCGCCGCTGAGTTCCGGCCGCATCCAGCGGGAGATTTCCCCGTTGAAGAAGGCGGCGGTGCCGAACAGGAAGATGATGAACAATATCCACCCCGGTATCAGCCCGGTCCAGGTGTGGAGCGATGCCATGGACTGGCGCAGACTGTCCTTCATGTCGGCATGTCACGCGAAGGGTGGCGGGCAAGATCGGGATAGTGATCGGGAAAGCCGATTATGGGTTTGGAGGGCATGATCTGTTCCTGTCTGGGAAGCCCCGCCTAGTCTAATTGCTAACTGTTCTCAATAGCTAAAACGACAGGCGCGAAGGAGCGGTGGACAGAAGCCTGCTTCCTCCCCATCTTGGCGATGGATTAACGCAGGACCGCCGCTTGAACGACAGCATCGCCTATATCGGCCTTCTTTCCGACGAAGAGATCGAACTGGACAGCGCCGCGCTGGCGCTGAGCCTGCTGGATCATGAGGGGACCGACATCGAACCCTATCTGGCCCAGCTTCGCGCCATCAACGACGCGGTGGAGGCGGCGTGCGAGGCGGTGCCGGAGGCGGAGCTGCAATCGGGCGAGGCGCAGGGCGCGCTGCTGGCGCGGGTGATCGGCGGCGATTTCGGCTTTGGCGGCGATAGCGAAAACTATGACGCGCCGCTCAACGCCGACATGGTTCGGGTGATCGACCGGCGGCGCGGCCTGCCGGTCGTCCTGTCCATCCTTTATGTCGCGGTCGCCCGGCGGATGGGCTGGAATGCCGACGCGCTCAACACGCCCAGCCATGTGCTGGTGAGCGTGGGGCCGCAGGAAGCGCCCGCGCTGATCGACCCCTTCCATGGCG
>Ga0065704_10071467_pt1 | contig 11029 bp, 10 predicted proteins | sample SwiRhicommuniRL2_FD_59091 | JGI IMG/M metagenome (GOLD analysis project Ga0065704, IMG submission 59091) | Switchgrass rhizosphere bacterial communities from Rose Lake, Michigan, USA - RL2 v2 (version 2) | ecosystem: Host-associated > Plants > Roots > Rhizosphere > Soil | place: East Lansing, MI | reverse complement strand
GACGACGGAAAATCAAAAGGAGAACATAGCGCTATTTTTTATAATTCGGACAAGTTTAAGCTGTTGGAAGAAAATACATTTTGGCTGTCTGAAACTCCAGAAAAGCCGTCAAAAGGATGGGATGCCGCTTACAACAGAGTATGTACCTATGGCTTGTTCCAAAACAAAAAGACCAAAAAGAAACTTTGGGTTTTCAATACGCATTTTGACCATGTCGGGGATATTGCCAGAGCCGAAAGCTCAAAACTGATTTTAGAAAAAATCCGAAAAATAAACAGGGACAACCTTCCTGTGGTCTTGACAGGAGACTTTAATTTAGAAGCAGAAACGCTTCCGCTACAGCTTATCAAGAAAGAGCTGGACGATGCCCAAAAAGTATGCAGGGGAATTGTTTTCGGACCTGAAGGTACTTTTAATGCTTTTGAATTTAATAAGCCTGTAACGACACGAATCGATTATATTTTTATCAATAGAAATACGATGGAAGTTGTCAAATTCGCCACCTTAAGCGATTCTAAAGACTGCCGTTATCCATCGGACCACTTGCCTATTTACACAGAGATAAATTTCAAATAAGCTAGTGCTGCGTTGAGTATTTTGCGATCTGGCTATTGATAATCTGGAATAATCGTAAAGGCTCAAAAGGCTTGATTAAGATGTCGTTCATTCCTGACAGTTTTGCTTCGTCGGTAATTTCATCTTTATCAAAAGCCGTAAGGGCGATTATAGGTATGTCTATTCCTTTGTCACGAATCATTCGGGTTGTTTCAAATCCGTTGATGACAGGCATGTTGATGTCCATCAAGATAACGTCAAATGTTTCTTTTTCGAGAATGTTCAGGGCCGCATAACCATCATCGACAACAAAGCATTTGTAGTTGTTTTTTTCGATGATTTTCTTGGTCACCATCTGATTGATTTTGTTGTCTTCTACAACAAGAATCTTATACGAAGAAACATTTGTCGTATCGACATCAATGTTTTCAATATACATTTTTGTAGCGTTCGCATCATATTCGAAAGGGATCGTAAACGTGACGGTGGTTCCTTCGCCCTCCTTGCTCTCTAGACGAATACTGCTTCCAAGAAGCTCTAAAAGACGTTTTACGATAGAAAGTCCAAGGCCGGTTCCTTGGTAATCTCCTTCTTTTCTGTCAATCTGTACAAATTTCTCAAAAATCTTGTTCTGATTTTCGACTGCTATACCGCATCCATTGTCTACAATCTCAAATTTTATGTAATAGATATTTCCTTCTTTTTTCTCCAACGCGGCGGCTAATTTTATGACTCCGTTTTGCGTAAATTTCAAGGCGTTGCTTGTAAGATTTACCAAAATCTGAGACAAACGCAGCTTATCGCCTATCAAATATTCGGGTATTTCGATATCTACGTCAATCATCACCTTGTTCCTGTTTTTGATGGCGATAAACTGAAGGGCTTCTTTCACTTTTTCGATCTCATCCAAGACATTCAGCGGAAGTTCTTCCAGCACTATCTTCTTATCTTCTATTTTGTGGATTTGCAACAGGTCATTCACGAGCGATAAAAGGTAACGCGCCGAAAACTTTAAAGAGTTGATGTGCGGACTGTTTTCTAGTTCCTTATGTTCATCAAGAATTAAGTTGGTGATTCCGATAACGCCATATAAAGGCGTCCGTAGCTCGTGGGTTACGGTAGAAATAAACTGGCTTTTCAGTATAGACGATTCTTCGGCCTTGTCTTTTGCAATCTTTAGCTCTTCATTGCTTTCTAGCAGCTTCTGATTGACTTTTTTTCTGTAGATGCTGTTCTTGTAAAAAGTATACAACAGCAAAAGCAGAATGATTAGTATGGCAAGAAATAAGATGACAATAATCTTTGAATTCCTTAGATTCTTTTGCTGGGCATATTTCTCAAGCTCAATCTTGTCTATTTTTCTTCTGGACTCATCAAGCTCGATCTGGATTCCTGCTATCTGGGCGCTTTTTAATTTTTCGTGATTGTGAAGGTCGTCTTTCAGCTCTTCATAGTGTACTTTATTGATATAGGCATTTTTATAATCCTTGATTTGATAGAGATGCTTTGAATATTCTGCATAAGCGTCTGCCAAGGCATTTTGCTGCTTGTATCGGATTCCATAATCAATGGCAAGCTTAAAATACGAATCGGCCAGCCGGGCATTGCCGTTACTGCTGTAGTACATCCCGAATAGGTTGTTTACGATTACTTTGGATTCGATATCGCCATACTTGTCAAGGTGTTTTTCGACATTCTTTAGATAAGGAAGACCTTGCACAAAATCTTTCTTGTTGAAATACGCCCAAGCCAGGTTCATTTCAGTAAAGATTATTTCGGTAGTATCTTTTACTTTTTGGGCATACTGGAGCGATTTTTTATAATGGTAGATTCCCTTATCGTAGTCTTTTATCGCAAAATTGTAGAGATTGCCAATATTGTTGTAAATCCAGTCCTTGATCGTATCGTTTTGGGTCTTTTGAGAATAAATAAGGGCTTTATTATAATAGGCCAAAGCCATATTGGTATTCATGAGTTCTTCATGGCAGCCCGCAATAGTATTGTAGGACATCGCAACATAATCGTATTGCTTGTTCTTATATGCCAAATTCAAAGCCTGTTTGGAAACCTGCAGCGATTCCATATATTTCAGGTCTGTCAGCAAGCCATCGGCTTTACAGATGAGATCATAAATTCGGGTTCTAGTATCTTTTATCTTCTCTTGCGAAAAAGCCAGGCTGCAATAAAGTAGTAGGACCAGAACAAATGAAATTATTCTATTTCGGGGCATAGATAATTTTTACTCCAAATATACTATAAATAAAAAAAATCTCGGTATAGACCGAGATTTTGTTATTTTATTAATTCCTAATCAATTTTTTGTATTTGATTCGTTTCGGAGTCAGGTCGCCGCCTAATCGTTTCTTCTTGTTTTCTTCGTACTCTGAGAAGCTGCCTTCAAAGAAATAGACTTCAGAATTTCCTTCAAAAGCCAAGATGTGCGTACAGATCCTGTCTAAGAACCAACGGTCGTGGGAAATAACTACCGCACAGCCCGCAAAATTCTCCAAACCTTCTTCTAAAGCACGAAGCGTGTTGATGTCCAAGTCGTTGGTTGGCTCATCCAGAAGCAGTACGTTTCCTTCTTCTTTTAAGGTCATCGCCAAGTGCAGACGGTTTCTTTCTCCTCCAGAAAGCGTATTTACCTTTTTGTTTTGGTCGCTTCCTCCAAAGTTGAAACGGCTCAAGTAGGCTCTTGAATTTACCTGCTTGCCGCCCATCATGATTAACTCTTGTCCGTCGCAGAAATTTTCCCAGATGGATTTGTTAGGATCGATGTTTGAATGCGCCTGATCTACATACGCAATCTTCACCGTTTCACCGATAGAAAATTCTCCTTTGTCTGGTGTCTCTTCGCCCATGATCATTCTAAAAATGGTCGTCTTACCCGCACCGTTAGGCCCGATAATTCCAACAATTCCAGCTTGAGGCAATGTAAAGTTCAGGTCTTCATACAACAATTTGTCGCCATAGCCTTTCGCAACGCCTTTTGCTTCAATAACATTGGTTCCCAAACGAGGTCCGTTCGGGATATAGATTTCCAGATTCTCATCTAGTTGTTTTTGGTCTTCGTTCAAAAGCTTGTCATAGTTCTGAAGACGCGCTTTTTGTTTTGTCTGGCGGCCTTTTGCTCCTTGGCGTACCCAGTCTAACTCACGCTCTAAAGTCTTTCTTCTTTTTGAAGCTACTTTTTCTTCAAGCGCCATTCTGCTTGATTTTTGGTCTAGCCAAGAAGAATAGTTTCCTTTCCACGGAATACCTTCTCCTCTATCCAGTTCCAAGATCCAGCCTGCTACGTTATCCAAGAAATAACGGTCGTGGGTTACGGCAATTACGGTTCCTGAATATTGTGCCAAATGCTGCTCTAGCCATAGTACCGATTCAGCATCTAAGTGATTGGTAGGCTCATCCAGCAATAATACGTCTGGCTGCTGCAATAACAATCTGCATAATGCCACACGTCTTTTCTCACCACCAGAAAGCACTTTGATAGGAGTATCTGGTTCTGGAGTACGCAAGGCATCCATAGCAATTTCTAGTTTGGTATCTATTTCCCAAGCGCCTAAAGAATCAATCTTGTCTTGAAGCTCGGCTTGACGGTCCATCAATTTCTGCATTTTGTCTGCATCTTCATATACTTCTGGCAATCCGAATTGGTCGTTGATCTTGTTGAACTCGTCTAAAACCGCCATGGTTTCTGCCACGCCTTCTCTTACGATTTCAATCACAGTTTTGTTTTCGTCCAATTGAGGCTCTTGCTCCAGGTAGCCAACTGTATAGCCTGGTGCAAAAACCACATCGCCTTGGTAGTTTTTATCAACACCTGCAATAATTTTTAATAGGGATGATTTTCCAGAACCGTTAAGCCCGAGAATACCGATCTTCGCTCCATAAAAGAAACTAAGATAGATGTTTTTTAATACCTGTTTGTCGCTGCTTTGGTAAGTCTTGCTTACTTTCTGCATCGAAAAAATTACCTTCTTATCGTCTGACATATAGAAATTTAAATTATATTAAACATTTGATTTTTAAAGCCTTAGTATTAACTCGTTTTTGCTTATTCCTATGAAAACCACTCAAATGTTCCCACTTTATGTTCCCACTTTGAAACTAAACCTTATATTAGCCAAAACTTAAAACTATGGCAACAAAGATAGTCTTAAATAAAAAAAAAGCAAGCGATGATTTCGGTATAATTGGCATTCAATCCTTTAATAATGGAAAAAAGAAGAAAAGTTTGGGGATAAGAATGAAATTTCAGCACTTTAAAGACCATTTCAATGAGGATTTTCAATTGTTTAAACCTACCTCCGATTTTGACTACCAAACTATCAATACAAAAATTAATGAAGGTATTTATCGCTTTGAAAATAACATTCCTGATAAAGTAAAAGTTGAGCTTAAAACCAAACCTCAACAAGAAGAAACACACAGCATTCGTTTTTCCTATATGGACTATTTTAAACTGAGAATAAGTTTAAAAAAGACCGAAAGTCATAAATACGCTATGCTTAATGTGTATCGTAAATTAGGAAAATATCTAAAGTACTTGAACAAAGAAGATTTGTTTTTCGACGAAATCAATTCTGATTTCTGGGAAAGATTCAAATTATATTGTCTTACCGTTCCTGATCCTCGAAAGCTAAAAGAAGGTGGTGTAAAGAATTATTTTGTTACGCTAAAATCCATTATCAACGATGCTCATAAAACAGGACATTACGTTTACACAATCAATCCATTTGCTAACTTAAAGCTTGATAAAGCAAAACGGAATGAAAAAAGTCCTTTAAACATCAATCAAGTAAAAGCATTATTGGAATTAGACTTGGAAAACAAATACAGTCTGACAAGGCAAATGTTTTACTTTCAAATATTGGCAAACGGAATGCGTTGCTCCGATTTAATGTTTATCAGATACGAAGATTTCAAGTACGACCGTTTGATTTACGAAATGATGAAAACGGGTTCTACGTTGAAAATCAAAGTCGGTATTAAAATCATGATGCTACTTGCAGAACAATTAGGTGAAATTGAGGTTTACAACAAATACATAAATGAAGTTACAATTTATGACAAATCAATCGGAGCTTCTTTAACGATTGAAGAATTTAATAGTCGAATAAGTGAGCGTTGTCCGCAAACCGCATTTATTGAAGGTGGAGACAAAGAAAGTTACAAAGGTTATGTTGTGAAAAAGGGAGATCATGTTGCAATGAACTTAATAGATTTCCGCATTGAACTCGCAACCGGAATAAACAACTTATTTGTTGATTATATGAAGCAGGTCATAGCAAAACAAAATCCAAATAATTTTGTATTCCTGAATGCTTTCAGCAAAAAAGCAGCTATCTATTTTAAAGATTACAAAAAAGGGGATTTATTCACTTTCGATCAATTACAGAAATACAAAGCATTAAGGAACTTATACAATAACAGACTTGGTGTTCTAAATGAAATTTACAACTCTCAAATTCCACTAAATACAAAAGATCGAGATAATTATTTGATTCACCTTTCCTCGCACGTCGCAAGAAATACTTTCGTAAACATCTTACTGAACGAGAAAGTTGATGTTTACATTATTTCTAAATCACTCGCGCATACCGAAGTCAAAACTACCGACAATTACATCAATACAAGATTTAAAGTAAAAGCTGTAGATACTGGTACGGATGTTATTCAAAGCGTCATCTAGATAACTGTCCTTTTTGTATTGTGTTGTATATACATTGGAGACAATTAGCGGTTGGTCTGTAAAAAATCCTTATTCCAAAAAAATTCATTTTTTGCTTTGAATATATAATTCAAGGTCGATCCGAATCGATCTGAAAAATGAACTGTAATATGAAAAAGAAGAAATATCTCCATACCAACTTCATCAAGTTTCTGGTTGAGAAATACAACAAGGAAATCCAGGATGAAGAAACGGACTTACCGGAAGATGAAATTACCGGGGAGAATGAAGAAGACGAACCGATTGAAGACCTCATCGCTGAATACAGAGATCTGTATAAAAAATTCGAGGACAAGAAGTATGATGCGCTTTTTAAAAGATGATAAGATCCTTTATGATATTGAAACGATGCGGAAAATCCTGAACGTTCCAAAAGCAAAACTGCAAAGGGAATTGAAGAAGCAGGATGTTGAGATCACAAAGTATAAAAACCTGTTCCTCTATCCCGAAATGACATTATTCATTTTAATGGAACAAATCGTCATCGAAAAAATAAACCAAGGTTAAATGATCGACTATAATATTATCAGGAAATTGACGGAGAATATAAACAAGAACAGAGCAAAATTAGCGGTTGAAACGGATTACAAGAAAAAGCAGAAATTGAGATATAAAATAGAAATTGACGGATTAAAGATAAAAATCGAACAACTGAATTAAAAAAAAACGAAACCTTTATAGAATGGCGGGTAACTATACGTTGGGTTCTATATCGTAACGCACTACCAGGGGATTTATACAAAGTGCAACCATAGTAGAAGGAAAGAAGTGGTAAGTATAACGGTGCGTCTTAGGGCATTGACAGTAGCTTTCCCAAACGTACATCAAAGACGATAGTACGTTAAGTTATACCCGATATGCTGTATCAGACATACGAGGTGGATACTTTGCTAACCAACTTGGGGCGACCCTTGTTGGGATTCTTGTATCTAAGTTTCCCCTCAATCTCCTCAGTACCCACCATCGTCTTAATAGATCTGATCGTAAAATTGAAGACTACTTAGTTTCAAATACAAACATCAAAGACATTTCCACACCTAACCCTTCAGCTAAAGATTTAATCGTACAAATTGTCGGATTGATTACTCCCCGCTCTATTCTAGTAATCTGAGGCAACGACACTTCAGCGAGATTAGCGAGTTCTTCCTGTGAAAATCCTTTTTGTTCTCGTAGTCTTTTTAAATTTTTGCCAAATTGAATTAAGTATTCTTTGTCTTTCGTGTATATCAATGCTTTACAAACTAAATTTCAGTCTGTAAAATTCCGCTAATCATCAATGATTTACCTAATCATGTATGATTAGATAAAGTTTTATCCGTATGTTTGTTAAAATTTTAAATAACAGACAAATGAATAGAATTTTACTCCTAGTTGGAATCTTGACTTTATCCGTATCAAATGCTCAAACACCTGGAAGTGGTGTTACAATCGATGGTTATACTTATCCGACGGTTATTATTAACGGTCGAGAATGGATGGCAGAAAATCTGAAAGCAACTCATTACGAAAGCGGATCGTCATTCTTTTCTCCGGGAAATATTAATCAATTTGCTACTGCTCCTATCACGAATTATTTTGCAACGGGTCCATGGGCAACTCCAGCTGTCGTTGATACACAACTTGGGTCTGGAGATGGTTACGGAAAACTTTACAATGCTTCCGTAATTTACAACCCAAGTCAAGTCATTAAAACAGGTTGGAGAGTACCTACTAAAGCAGAGTGGCAATCTTTAATTGCTTATACATCAGGTGAGAATTTACGTAAAGTTGAAGCAGTATCGGGAACCAATTATTGGACTTGCACAGGGAACTTTATCGATCAATACGGATTTGGAGCTATCGCAACTGGTAGAATTGTAATTGACGGAACTACTGCATCATTTCAAGATTTGGGTACCGGAGCTTTCTTTTGGTGCGTGAGTGATTATCCTGCACAAGAAGGACAAGAAAATATTAACTACACTAGAATTGTTTGCTCTCTCACTACTCCAAGCTCCAGTGATGGTATTTTAAGTGTTGATTGGACAACGAACAGAAAAAGTGCGCTGTCTGTTCGATTAATTAAAGATGCTCCATTATCAAATGACAGTTTCGATAAGTCAAAAGTTTTAATCTATCCTAATCCTGCAAAAGATTACCTCAACATACAATATGAAAGCGAGATCACAGGGTTAGTCATTATTGATATTACTGGAAAAATTGTTCACTCACAACAATCTGTAACGGGACAAGTCAATATAGAAAAACTCAAAAAAGGAATGTACATTTTAAAGATCACTTCGAGTAATCAAGCTTACTCTTACAAGCTCATTAAAAATTAATCCTATTTGAGTGTAGAAAATCTCTTTGATTTGAAAGTCCTCTATTATCGGGGACTTTTTTATTTTCTAAAAATTAACATTTATTCATAGTCGCATCCATCCTGATGTCGATAAATTCCAAATTGATCTGATTATTTTTTTAATTATTATCGGAATATCTTTGTAGAAGAAATCAGGAACACGCTTCTATACTATCTATTAGAAGTTTACATTTCAATATTTTTAAATTGATTTTTGAAAAAATTCGCTCATGCGAAGTGGGATTTCTATGTTTATGAATTACTAACATTTTAAATATATTTTTATGAGAACAAACTCTATTTACGTGAGTGGGTGGAAAACCCCAAATTTCAAAACAGCAACCTTTAAAAAAGTTACTGATAAGAAAGTTATTAATGAGGATTTAATAACGATCAGAAAGTTTTATTTCGGACCCAAAACGAATTCAAAAGGGTCGGTAAATCATTTAAAATATAACTTGGGTATTAAAGTAAATGAAATCTACACTTTTAATACTCCTTTTATCAACGGAGCAAAGGATACAGATTTCAACGGTCATAATTTATCACTACTTGTGAAAGATGATAAAGTTCATCTTAATATGAATCAAGGAAGCATGTCTTTATTGATTGATTGTTGGGATTTAGGTGAATTGACGGATTTGTTTGCTCTTAAAAATTCAAGATGCGAGAATATTACTAAAGCATACATTAGCAATCTCATCGCACTTGGAAGACTTAGAGTAAAATTTAATGTCGGGATTGATAAAAATCACGGTACAATGTGGAAACTTTTTTAAGCAATGAATAAGTTTAATTTGAGAACCTTGGAGAGAACCTATTTAGATACAACCTTGGTCACATAGTTAAGGAGCAACTTTAAAAGTTCGCTCCTTTTTTATTTAAAAATGTATCAAACCCTAAAGTGTATCATTTTAATTTATTGAAATGAGGTTATTTGATACATTAACCGTATCTTTGAAATATAAAATATTAAAACGATACAAAATGAAAGTAGTGATATACGCCAGGGTTTCGACGAACAGTCAGGATTACAAAAGACAAACAGAAGAATTATTAGAATTTTCGCAAACTCGAAATTATGAAGTTGTGAAAATCTTTGAAGAAAAGATCTCAGGAGGAAAGACCAATGAGGAAAGACCTCAGCTAATGAAAATGGTTGATTTTATCAAATCAAATAAAATTGATAAAGTTCTTTGTTGGGAATTAAGCAGACTTGGAAGAAATACTATTGAAGTTCTTAAAACAATCCAATTGCTTAATGATAATTGCATTTCTCTTTATATCAAAAACCATAATATCGAAACGCTTAATGGTAAATGCGAAGTAAATCCGATGTCCCAGTTCCTTATCCAAATCCTTACTTCGGTTAGCGAAATGGAAAAGACACAAATTCGCCAACGTATTAAATCAGGTTATGACAGCTTTCGCAAAAACGGTGGTAAGGTCGGGAGAAAAGAAGGATTCAAGAAAGATAGCGAAACCTTACTCAATGAACACAAAGATATTGTGAAACTATTAAAGCAAGGTTACTCCGTTAGAAAGATAATGAAGTTGACCGATAAGAGTAGCGGGACGGTACAGAAAGTAAAAAAATTACTTTAAAAGAAGACCTTTGTAATTACAAAGGTCTTCTTATTTAAGCTTTTCCATAAAGAATTATATCAGAAATTATATATCGCAGTTTGTCTTTCAGATCATAGTCAATATCCAATTCTTCTGCTTTATTACACATCTCTAATAGTTTTGAAAAATGAGTAATATCATTATCAATTCGAGGTTTGAAAATATCTTTTAATTCTTTGATGTCTTTCAATGAACTCTTCGGATGTTCTATCTTATTTCTTATTTTCACTCGAAGTTCATCAGGAGTTTTAATTGATTTGACTTCATTAAGTTCTTTGATAAAGTTATCTCCAGTATTAAGGATAGAATTTACCCCTCTCAACGCATTAAATACGTTTTCTGGTTTAGTTGTATGGGAAATTACTAGTTTTGGATTTTCAAACTTAGTCGATTTTGGATATAAGTAAAATCCATCCTTATCAACTTTCCCAACATTAATGACATTGATAAAATTAAGTGATCCTTGACCTAAATCATTTGTAGTAACTTTAGCAGCAACTGAAATTTGCCCAAAAGCACCAGCGTCTTTTGAAAATTTCTCAGCAACTATAATTTCAAGTTTTGATTCATTTATTGATACACTTTTGATTTTATATTCCGTTCCTTTATTTTGAAGCATGTTTTCGTGGAATATTAACATTGCAACTACAAAAGTAAAGTCAATACCATATTCAAAATATCTACTAGTTGAAGTAATGCCCCTTAAATATGTGATCCCATCATTATCAACGAGTCTGTAGCTTTTATGCTTATTATAATTATCAGAACTATTC
>Ga0065704_10071465_pt1 | contig 11040 bp, 10 predicted proteins | sample SwiRhicommuniRL2_FD_59091 | JGI IMG/M metagenome (GOLD analysis project Ga0065704, IMG submission 59091) | Switchgrass rhizosphere bacterial communities from Rose Lake, Michigan, USA - RL2 v2 (version 2) | ecosystem: Host-associated > Plants > Roots > Rhizosphere > Soil | place: East Lansing, MI | reverse complement strand
ACAAAGTGTTACAGCTTAATTTAAAAATATGTAAATTGTTCATAAAAAGGAGGCAAATCACAATAATAATTATGGAAAATATATTTTATGAGGGACAGGTCATCTGGGCACAAATAGATGCCAATCGACACATGCGTCATTCTGCCTATGCCGATATCTGTGCACAGGCACGGAGCAACATGCTGAACAAAATGGGTTTTTCTTTGGACAAGTTTGCCCAGTTTCAGATCGGACCGATCCTATTTCGGGAAGAATTGATCTACGCAAAGGAAGTACATCTGGATGAATACGTCCAGGTAAAAGTGGAACTGACCAAATACAATAAAATCAATAGTCGATTTTCTTTTATCCATAAGGTCTATCGCCAGGATGGCACATTATGCTGTACAGTAAATGTTGATGGCGCCTGGCTTGACTTAAAGTTGCGAAAATTGACCAAATTACCGGAAGAAATGGAGCCCTATCTGGCCAAAGTACCGCGTGCAGAGGGATATGAAGAGATTGGATAAAAAAAATCCCTCGGAATATTTTTGTATTCCGAGGGATCAAAACATAAACTAACCTAAAAAACTATCTTATTTGAGTATCAACTGACCATCGGTCAGGATGCGCTTGTCATATGATCTTTATGTTTATCATATGGGCGGCACGAACTATTTTACTTCGATCAAACGCTTTGCGATAATAGCATCTTCTTTCTTGCCAACAGTTAAAATCAATATTCCACCTTCATAGGCTGCTTCAATATTGCTATAGTCAACCGTTTCAGGCAAGGTAAATGATCTTGAAAATGAACTATAATTGAATTCCTTCTTGCTATATAGTTTTTCTTCACTTACTTGCTCCTCTTTTTTCTCTGCTGAAATAGTGATCAGATTTTTATCCACATTGATTTTAAAATCTGACTTATCCAATCCCGGAGCTGCCATTTCGATCTTAAATGATTTTTCAGACTCCGAAATATTCACCGCAGGAACACGTGAAACTAAACGATCTGAAATAAAATTATCATTGAATAGATTGTCAAATACAGTATTTACAAATGGATTTACTGCGTCGGTATTCAAACTTTTTGTAGGGAATTTAATTAATGCCATTTTTTGTCCTCCTAATTTTTTTTATTTTTTGTTAAGCTTTATTTTCTAACTCTTTTCTAGGGGATATTCAATTCACGTACCAGCCGCAAAATAAAGACAAAATGTCATTTTAAAATAGTTTAAAGCGACATTTTGAGACAATACATTTAAAGTCGTCCATAAAAGGGTGCGATATTGTCATTGGCTGGAAGACATGATCCCACTACCCGGTATAGCATTAACGTAGCAGTAGGCAAACTGTTTTCAGGCGGATTTAATTTTACAAAATATTAACCATGGTTCTTTTACTTTTTCTCTTCTGGTCTATCTTGTTGTTCCAGTGCCCTAATCAGCAAAAATTTAACAGCATCGTAGATATAATCTTTTGCCTCTGCATAGGAAATATCATAAATCCGTGACACCAATGCATCATATTGCGGAAAGGGAGAAAATAATTTAGCGTAATAGGCATCCAGCTGTGCATGAGTGGGTAATTCAAAAGCCAGCCGAAGCTGAAATCGCCGGATAATTGCCGTATCCAATATTTCGGGATGATTGGTTGCTGCAATCAATACGGCTTCCGCCGGAAAATAATCGATCAGTTGGATAATCGTATTTACCAGGCGGCGCATCTCCCCTACATCTTTCTCTTCACTGATCCGTGCTTTTCCGATCTGGTCAAATTCATCGAGAAACAGTACAGCTTTTTCACGTCCCGCCTTGTCAAAGACCTGCTTGATATGCTGTGAGGTCTCACCGATGCGGGATGAGATCAAGTTACTCAGGTTCAAGATATAGATCGGTTTGTCGAGTGCCGTCGACAGCGCTTTTGCCGTCGTTGTTTTTCCGCAACCCGAATAACCGTGTAATAGAATCTTGTTGCTTACAGGCAGACCATATTGCGAGAGCTCTCGAATATAGCGATGCTCCTTAATCAGCTGTTGCAGTTTCTGCCGGCTATCTTCCGCTAAAAAAACATCTTCTAATGCTATCTTTTCCTTATCGGCTATAACAAGATCGTAAATATTCATCTTAACAATTTGACACTTTTATACAATGGATCCGCAAATTTAGGCAGGTATTTCAAACTTTTGCTGGTCCAGTTTGAAAATTAATCATTCAGGTATTTCAAACCGACCTGCGAATAGGATAAGTCGCCGCCAAACGGTGGATTCGATTTGCGTATGACAACCTCAATCATTACGGCATGAGGTACCCCTAGCCGAATCTGTTCCAATATTTCTGCAGCTGCAGATTCCAGCAGTTTCCGTTTGGGTTGCATCACACGAGCAGTGATCTGATACAGTTCTTCATAATTTAGCGTATTCCGCAAATCTTCGGTTTCTGTATTATGAAAAGGGAAAGAGACATCAATAGACACAAAAAATTCATTCCCGAGAATCTGCTCCTCCTCGTAATAGCCAATTGGCGCATAAAACCGCGCTTCTTTCAATGAGACTGTCTGTAAAATGGTTGCCATGCACAAACCTAAGCAAATTGTTCCGAAATCAAAAAATCTACAGTTTCGACGAATTCAATAGCATCAGACCAGAGAAAAATCTCATCCATATACATTCAGGCGCTTAAATAGATCCTATTCTAAAATTATAATTGTATATAAAGGCAAATTTTCCTAAGTTTAAATACACCAAAAACCCAACAGATGAACTTTTCTTTATCTTCGGCACTATGCCTGGCGATCTTATGCGGTTCCAGCGCAATCCATGCCCAAACAAATATGAAACCCAGCGATACAGAGTATTACAAACCTGTTCCGCCAACAGTAACACTTAACAAGGGAATCCCAAGTGATGCCATTGTTCTTTTTGACGGCAAGGACCTGAGCAAATGGAAGAGCGAAAAGGGGAATGCAAACTGGACAGTTGCCAATAATACGCTTGAAGTAAAACCCGGAACTGGAAATATCGAGACAACCGAGCATTTCAGCGACTTTCAGCTCCATATTGAATGGAAGAGTCCGGAGCTCATCAAGGGCGAAGGACAAGGCAGAGGGAATAGTGGCATTTTCCTCCAGGGACTTTATGAAATTCAGGTATTGGACAACAATAACAACCCAACCTATGTCAATGGTGGTGCGGGAAGTCTTTACAAGCAACGTCCGCCGCTAGCTCAGGTCATCGTAACGGACAAATGGCATGTATACGATATCATCTACAAGGCTCCTCAGTTTAACAAAGACAGCCTACTGATTAGCAAAGGTACAGTCACTGTTCTCCACAATGGCGTCGTTGTCCAGAATAACACCCAGATTGACGGCACAACAGAGTATATTGGACTTCCGAAACAGGTGAGCCATGGTCCCGGCCCCATTATCCTGCAAGATCATGGTGATCTGGTCCAGTTTAGAAATATCTGGCTCCGCAAACTCTAGGTCCACACAACAATTTCAGTTAGACAAGCAACAATTCTGTACTAGGTTTTATAGGGCTATTTCCCTAATTTAGCCCTATAAAATTTAAAAGCAAACTCCATCATAAGGGCAAAAAAACACTTATGATCGGCTCAGCATCATTAAAAATAAATTATTCTAATGAAAAGAATTGCGCTATTCTTCTTGTTGGCAAGTGCCTTAACCAGTCATGCCCAACGAAACCTTAATTTGGAAGAAACTGTATTCGGACCACGCACCTATGCGCCAACATCGATTACTGCAGCTTCCTGGATACCAAAATCAAACAGACTCTCTTACCTCGATAAATCGTATCAAAATCTGCTCTCCAAAAGTGCAGCAAACAATTGGACAGAGACGAGCTTGTTATCTAAAAATGAGCTCGAAACAGCTTTGAAAGCTGCAATTCCAAACGAAACATTCAGCTTACGCATGTTTCCTTACGACTACAAATGGCGTGATGGCAATTCACTCTTGCTTCAGGTAGATGGCAAAGACAAAGTATATACTGTCATCTATAATCTCAAGTCCAAAAATATCGAAAGTTTTATCGGCAACGATAGCCAAGGTGCTAACCGCGAACTAAGCACAGACTTTTCTAAAATCGCATATTTGGTGGACAATAATATCGCCATCGTTGACAAAAACGGAAAAGTAACTGCAGTAACCAACGACAGCGACAAAGGTATTGTGAATGGTAGTGATTATACCCACCGTCAGGAATTCGGTATAAAAAAAGGCATGTGGTGGAATGCTCAAAATGACAAATTACTCTACTACCGCAAGAATGAAACCATGGTCGCCAACTATCCACTCCCCCAATGGAGTCCCAAAGTTGCCGAAATCAAATGGATAAAATACCCCATGACAGGGCAAAAATCGGAGGAGGTAACACTGGTTGTCTACAACAGTACAACAGGACAAAAAGTAACCTTACAGACCGGAGATCATAGCGAACAATACCTGACCAGTGTAACCTGGGATCCTTCAGGCAAATTCATTTATGTAGGCGTTCTCAACCGCGGCCAAAATGACCTCAAGTTCAATAAATACAATGTTGAAACCGGAGCGCTGGTTAAAACATTGTTTGAGGAAACCGCAACAACTTGGGTAGAGCCAGAAAATCCACTTACCTTCTTACCAAACACAGCGGATCAATTTCTTTACCAATCCGACAAAGATGGCTACAACCAGCTTTACCTCTACAATACAGAGGGAAAACTGATTAAAAAATTAGGTTTCAAGGATATTGTATTAGAAAACCTCTTGGAATTCTCGGCTGATGGAAACAAAATAAGCTATATCGGCGTCACCAATAATGGCATGGACCGTCAATTATTTGAGGTAGACCTTAAATCCGGAAAAACAATACAGCTAACAAATGAATCGGGTATACACCAGGCATCGTTGAGTGGTGATGGCAAGTATATCTATGACCAATATAGTGACCTGAAGACACCAAACATGATCCAGATCAAAGAGGTCAAATCGGGCAAGGGAACTGTTCTGGTCAAAGCTGACAATCCATTCAGCGGAAAAATTAATAATCCAAAAATAGAATTTGTCCAACTGACTTCGGCTGATGGCAAATATCCACTGACCGGCCGTATTATCTATCCAAATGATTTTGATCCTGCGAAGAAGTATCCGGTCATGTATTATCTGTATGGTGGTTCTCATTCGCAATTGGTTTCCAACAAATGGCTAGGTGGTGCAGGTTACTTTGATCTCTATATGGCCCAACAGGGATATATTGTCTTTACAATGGACAATCGCGGCACCAATTACCGAGGCCGTGATTTTTATACGGCTACACACCGTAACCTTGGTCAAAATGAAATGGCCGATCAGCTCAAAGGAATTGAATTCCTAAAATCAAAATCCTTTGTCGATCAACAACGTATGGGAATCTTCGGCTGGAGCTTCGGTGGATTTATGACGACTTCATTTATGTTACATCATAACGATATTTTTAAAGCCGCAGTCGCTGGAGGTCCAGTTATTGACTGGAAGTTTTATGAAGTAATGTATGGCGAGCGTTATATGGACACACCTCAGGAAAACCCTGAAGGATATAAACTGACATCCTTATTGAATAAGGCCGATCAGCTAAAAGGACGGTTGTTGATCATCCATGGTGCCCAGGACCCAGTAGTGGTACAACAAAACAGCATGGAGTTTTTAGAAGCCTGTATTAAGGCCGGGAAACAGGTCGATTATTTCTTATACCCTACTCACGAACATAATGTGATGGGCAAAGATCGTATCCATATGTACGAGAAAATTGCGGATTATTTTAATCAACATCTAAAAAAATAAGTGGCAATATGTTTTTAACACAAAGGCGCCTTTCTTTTCCGATTGGCGCCTTTGTATTATTAAGAATAAATTGTTCAATGGTTCATCAATTACCGCTTGTCCTTTTAGACTGCAAATTTGTTGGCCATGCCATTTGTTTACCGGTTTTATCCACAGGTAATACGATTTTCTCTCTTGACACCAATTCCGGCTCCTCACAAGCGAGGTAAGTTAATACCGCAACAATAATCGCATTCTGCTTGACTTCGTCGAAGACAATTTTATCGTAGGTATCCCGATTTGTATGCCAGGTTAATTTCCCGTAATCCCAGGAAGTGGAAGAAAGGCCAAAGGCCGGAATCCCTTTTTGTACAAAAGAAGAGTGGTCACTTCCACCCGTTCCCGGCATTCCCGGAAAACTGGTCTGAATCTCGTTGCGAAATTCTTCGGGTAGATATTGCAGCCAACGTCCAATATATTCATACGCCTTTTCAAAACCGCTACCACCGATACGCACAATACGTCCCGTTCCATTATCCTGGTTCCATACCACCTGAATATTTTTTGCGATATCGGGATGATCTTCCACAAAAGCTGACGAGCCATTCAAGCCTTGTTCCTCACTCCCCCAGTTACCGACGAGGATCGTTCTTTTATTTTCAGGATATACTTTCCGCAGGATGCGAACTGCTTCCATCATTGTAATCACCCCCGTTGCATTATCTGTCGCACCCGAAGCCCCATCCCATGAATCTAAATGTGCCGACAAAACTACATACTCATTGGGCTTCTCTTTTCCTTTGATCTCGGCAATACTATTATAAGTTTTTGCTGTACCGAGTTCCTTGGATTTACCCTGCAAGAGTATACGCGGTTTGACACCACGCACAGCCATACGATGAAGGAGGCTATAATCCTCCAAAGCAATATTAAAAACAGGAATCTGCTTCGATTTCGCATCAAAAATCCGTGTAAGTCCCGGCAGTTCTGTCCAGTAAGAATCGATCACACCTACAGCACCAGCGGTTTCCAATGCAAATGGTAGTGTACGTCGTGTACTCCCGGTATAGGTCATACTGAGCTCCCATTGCTTGAGCTGCCCGTTCTTTAAAACCTGATATTTTTCATACCCCTGGGCAGAGGCAGATTCCTTCCAGTTGGCATCCGAACGACCCGAGATCGGGTTCATTCCGATTAGGACAATTTTACCTTTTACCGTCTTTAACCAAGACTGGAAATCAGCCTGAGAACTAAACAGGGGCATCGCCACCACTTCTGCTTCTACACCTTTTTCCTTCGTCATCGGACTAAAGGCTAATTGCGTCCCTTCGAGTGATTTGATCCGTGGATAAGTCATCGTTACCGTTGAGGTCCCTCTTTCCCAGGAACGCCATTCTCCATAAGGTTCATTTCGTGCATCCGCACCAAGTGCGGTGTATTGTTTGACCACCCAGTCGTGTGCCTGCTGCATTTGTGGACTCCCCACCAAACGTGGACCGATCATATCAACAAGTTCAAAAGCATAGTTTTCAAGCTGGGAGTTTGCCTGAGCTTCCTGAACAATAGCCGCAACAACAGCATCTTTATTTTGTGCAAAAATCGCTGAGCTACTCAATAGCATAAATGCCAACCCAAAAGACTTCAAGTTTCTCTGTTTAGTATATCGTTTCATTTGTAATTTAATTAGTTCACCATTCCGTAGGTTCGGTTGGTTTGGTTTTTTTAGAAAATTACTAAAGATAATTCAAAAAACATATTCATGGGGCCTGCTTACACAAAAAATAGGGTGCCCAAGAGCACCCCTATTACAAGTATATGGTTGGTTGATTATCTACACTGCTTCCACTTTAGACTTTTCGTAGCTCTCCTGATGCACAGAGGCTACTGCTCTTCCAGATGGATCATTCAGATTTTGGAAAGAAGCATCCCAAGCAAGGGCTTCTGGTGTGCTACAAGCGACAGATTTTACCGAAGGAACAGTCTGTGCTGCAGCTGCAGAAGGAAAATGCGATTCGAAGATTGTTCTATACAAAAACTCTTCCTTGTTTTTTGGTGTATTGATTGGGAAACGTTCGGCTGCTGCAGCAAACTCCTGATCAGAGACCTTGCTTTCTGCCTGCTCTTTTAAGGTATCTATCCAGCTATAGCCGACACCATCCGAGAACTGTTCTTTTTGACGCCAGGCAATACTTTCCGGAAGATAATCCTCAAAAGCTTTACGCACAACCCATTTCTCCATTTTACCATCACGGATCATTTTATCGGATGGATTGATACGCATGGCAATATCCATAAATTCTTTATCCAGAAAAGGAACACGTCCTTCGACACCCCAGGCTGCCAGCGATTTATTTGCACGTAGACAGTCATAGAGGTACAGTTTTTTCAGTTTACGAACTGTTTCTTCGTGAAACTCCTGCGCATTAGGTGCCTTGTGAAAATATAAATAGCCGCCAAAAAGCTCATCGGATCCCTCACCAGACAACACCATTTTGATTCCCATGGATTTGATAACACGTGCCAGTAAGTACATCGGAGTCGAAGCGCGGATAGTCGTCACATCGTAGGTCTCCAGGTGATAGATTACATCGCGGATGGCGTCCAAGCCTTCCTGAATAGTGAAGTTGATTTCATGGTGAATTGTTCCAATATGATCAGCCGCCTTTTGTGCTGCAATTAAATCTGGTGCACCTTTCAGGCCAACGGCAAAAGAATGTAATTGTGGATACCAGGCATCTTCTTTATCATCCGTTTCGATACGTTTGGATGCAAATTTTTTGGTTACCGCTGCAATCACGGAAGAGTCAAGACCTCCCGAAAGCAATACACCATAGGGCACATCCGACATCAATTGGCGATGCACCGCATCTTCCAATGCTTTACGCAATACGGCGATATCAGTCGCGTTATCTTTCACCGCATCAAAGCTTTCCCAATCGCGTTGGTACCAACGTTGTGGGGTTGTACCTTCTTTACTATATAAATAATGTCCCGGAGGAAATTGCTCGATCGTCTCACAGAAACCTTCCAAAGACTTTAATTCAGAAGCGACAAACAGTTGCCCTTGAGCATCCTTCCCGTAATACAATGGGATAATCCCCATGTGGTCACGGGCAACAAAAAATGAGTCATCACGCGAATCATATAATGCAAAACCAAAGATACCGTTCAACTCATCGACAAATGATGGCCCCTTAGCTAAATACAACGCCAATACAACCTCCGAATCACTCTGCGTCGCGAACGCATAATCAGGAAGGCTATTCCTTAATTCATGGTGGTTATAGATTTCGCCATTTACAGCCAATACAACTTTACCATCCGGGCTGTACAAAGGTTGACTACCTGATTTCGGGTCAACAATAGCTAGTCGCTCATGGGCCAATAAAGCTTTTTCGCCCGTAAATATGCCCGACCAATCTGGACCACGGTGACGAATACGTTTTGACATTTCCAATACTTGGGATCTCAATGAGTCTGCAGGTTGCTTCAATTCAAAAGCGCCAATAATTCCACACATATTATGAAAATTTTAAATATTTCGTTTTTACATTATGTTCTTGACACAAAGTAAAACAATTAAAAACTAAATTCATAATAATTTTTAATTTTTATTATGTTTTTACTAAAAAACATAATTCAAACAAATAAAATTAGCAACAAAACACTCATTTGTTTACAATAATCACACAATTGATTAACAACACATTTCAAGATTTATCTTTAATTTCATTATGTAATCAAATAAACCAAGGACATGGATCTAATAGGAACTTTTTATAGTGATCTTGCAATTACGCCTGATGAACTGAATTCCATAAAAGAGAAACACCAAGCCATCACGATAAAAAAAGGTGATTTTATACTGAGCAAAGGGCAGGTCTCCAATGCTTACTATTTAATAGAATATGGACTTACGCGTTCTTTTTTGCACGACTATGAAGGCAACGAGGTCACAATCGGCTTTTGCAGTGACAACGATGTCGTTATTGAAGTTGCTTCTTTTTTTCAACGTACGCCAACCGTGGAAAATATTCAGGCGCTTACGGACACCAAGCTTTGGAAAATACGATTTGAAGATCATCAGGAATTATTTCATCGTATTCCTGAATTTAGGGAATGGGGGCGTTCATGGATGGCAGCAGAACTGGTCCACAGCAAAAATAGAGCTATTGCCATGATCACCGAACCCGCGACCAGCCGATACCTGCGTTTGATCAAAGAAAAACCAATCCTGATCCAGCAGGCTCCTTTAAAACATATCGCCTCTTATCTCGGCATCACAGATACCTCATTGAGCCGTATCCGAAAAGAAATTGTTCACGGCAATTAAAGGTTTTTCCTATCAGCGAAGGTCCATTTTCAAATCTTGCCTTAGGGCAAGATTTTTATCAAAACTTCAGCTTAATTTTATCTTCACGTCCACAGACAGTCCTCCTGGTTACTGCTCATTGGAGGAAAATTTGAGAAGATAAGGTATAACGCGCACCTTTTACCAGCATCAAAGTGAAAAGATACGCGTCAAAGAAATAATCAATATATTCAAAAATTAGAAATCATGGCAAAATTACACGCTTATTTAAATTTCGACGGTAACTGTGAAGAGGCTTTCACATTTTATGAAAAGGTCTTTCAAACCAAAAATCCGGGATACATGCGTTACGGTGATATCCCTGCAGATCCACAAATGCCAGCAATTCCAGATGAGGCCAAAAACAAAATCTGTCATACAGCCATTTCCATCAATGGCGAGAGCATGCTTATGGGCGCGGATGTCGTTCCAGCTTTCGGTCAGCAGTACGTACAGGGCAATAATAGCTATGTGATGTTGATGTGTGACAATGCTGAAGAAGCAAAAACCTTACATACGGCGTTAAGCGCCAATGCAAAAGTAGTGGAAATGCCCTTGGGAGAAACATTTTTTGCTGAACTGTACAGTTCATTCCAGGATCAATTTGGCATCTGCTGGATGGTCTATTTCGGAGGCCGCAAAGACGAAGATTGCGAAAGCAAAGGTTAATAGACAGGTGCGCTGTACTATAAATTAGTTTACACAAATAGGGGCTTCTTTCGAGGCCCCTATATATTTGATCGGATCGCGGTACAAATCCTCCAATGACTGTTGGCTTATATTTGACTTAAATGAATGATAACATTCCCGACTTATTTATCGGTCAGTACATCAGCCTCAAAAACAACCCCATCCCAGCCATTTTCCATAAACTGGCGGATATTTTGATGTCCCTCCCCCGCCGG
>Ga0065704_10071464_pt1 | contig 11042 bp, 9 predicted proteins | sample SwiRhicommuniRL2_FD_59091 | JGI IMG/M metagenome (GOLD analysis project Ga0065704, IMG submission 59091) | Switchgrass rhizosphere bacterial communities from Rose Lake, Michigan, USA - RL2 v2 (version 2) | ecosystem: Host-associated > Plants > Roots > Rhizosphere > Soil | place: East Lansing, MI | reverse complement strand
GCCTGCAAAAATTAGGTCGTCAATCTTAATTTTGGCAAAGAGAAAATCCGGACCAGAATTCTTGTTCCATTCTCCGAATTCTAAAATTTCGATTTTTCGTCCGTCTGTAGAGACAAAATCAAAGTTCTGGAATTTTTTAAAATTCCAGAGATATTGTAATATTTCTTCATTCATTTGTGTCTATGATTTTTCGTTAAATAAAAATCTTCCGCAGTAAGAACTACGGAAGGTTAATTTACAGAAATATTTTAATTCTCAAATATTTTTTTGACGTTGAATCTCTCGCATTCCGACTTGTGTAGAAATCCTTTTTACGCAACGAAGTGAATTGAAAAGATTGACTACGTCGAATCACTTCGTTAGGTTTGGGAGCGGAAGGCGGGTTAAGATGCCCAAAATAAATTATCTCTTATAAAGCGGAGTTCTTTTCGCCAAATAATCCAAAGTAGTTTTATAAGCATTTTCGTAAGGCCAAAACGAATTATGATTCTGTGTGAAAAGATTGTCGCCATTGATAGAGAAAATGTTCATCGTAATGCTGGTCTCATAATTCTGGTAAGTTCTGCTAGAAGACGAGTCCGTAGAATTGACTTTCACACCATTGTTTTTTTGCGAGGCACTGGTCTGGGAACTTCCGTAATTTGATGTGTAAACTCCTGACTTTTCTATAGACACCAAACCGCTGATAACATATTCCACATTCAGGATATGACAGACTTCGCCCATTGTGAAGCCTTGAAGATTGCTTTCATTGATTCCTGCCTTGTATAATAATGCATTGGTTTCAGTCGGGTCTTGGAATTTGAGATTCTGTTTTTTGGAATTGAAAATCGTGTAAGTTTCCTGTTGGATCTTTTTCGTCATCGTCTCGTTGGTTTTCTCTTGGTCTTTCACATAACCGAAAGGCAGAATCGCCACTTTGTTGTGATAATCGCCAACTGCCTGATTGGATTTTGTGGAGTCATTCATATCATTAAGATACTCGATGCGACCGGAAGAAAATGTGATTTTCGAAATGTCTTTTTTGTTGAGCGTGTACTCCAAAGTTTCGTTCTGATAAACAAATTGGATGTCATTCGGATTGTATTTCACGACTTTTCCACGGACTTCTTTGCCGTCGGTCATTGTAACTGTGTCGATTTGAGAATACACAAGAAAGCTAATGAACAAAAAGAAAAATGTAAGAAAATGTTTTTTGATACTCATAATGTTGTGCTTTTGATGATTTTGTAAATTATTAGAAATATTTTTCTCTAATTTATAAAATAAATTTTAACAAACCATTAGTGCTCAAATAATTATGAGTTAGAACAACAAAAAAGTCGCAAATTAATTTTGCGACTCACATCATATTTAAATAAAAACTTTTAAACTTCTTTATATTTTGCTTCTTCAAATTTCGCAATTGTATTCTCATACATCTCGATATAGATCGGGAGAATGTTTTTCAAATCAAAATGGATGGCTTGTGCTTTCGCATTCTTTTTCATTTCAGCAAGAAGGTTTTCATCGCTCAAAAGCTTGATACAATAATTGGACATTGCTTCCACATTCCCGGTTTCCGCCAAAAATCCAGTTTCTCCCTGAATATTAACTTCCGGGATTCCGCCCGCATTACTACTGATAACTGGTGTTCTCGCCGCCATTGCTTCCAACGCCGCCAGACCGAAACTTTCCTGTTCTGAAGGCAAAAGAAACACATCAGAAAGCTGTAAAATATGATACAGATTATTGACTTTTCCAAGTAATTTGATTTTTCCAATCAAATCGGGATTATGTTCCATGAATTCGGAAATTTTCTCCATTTCCGGACCTTCTCCTATGATAATCAGTTTTGATTTTATTTTCTTGTTGACATTTTTGAAAATCTCCAAAACATCCTGAATTCTCTTAACCGGTCGAAGATTGGAAACGTGAATCAAGATTTTCTCGTCGTCACTCGCAAATTGTTCTCGTTGGCAAGTTGTACATTCTTCGAATTCGGAATTATCAATAAAATTCGTAATCACCTGAATCTCTTTCTGAATATTGAAAAACTGAAGTGTATCTTTTTTCAAACTTTCGGAAACCGATGTTATCGCATCACTTTGATTGATAGAAAACTCAACCGCATGCTTGTAACTCGGATGCTGACCTACCAAAGTAATGTCCGTTCCGTGAAGTGTCGTAACCAAAGGAACATCTTTGTTATCCGCTTTCAACATTTGCTTTGCTGTAAAAGCTGCATAAGCATAAGGAATCGCATAATGTGCGTGCAAAATATCCAACTTGTAAAGATTCACCACACGATAAATCATCGACGACAATGCGATATCATAAGGCTGATACTGGAACAATGGATAGGTCTGAACGTTCACTTTATGGAAAAATATATTCGGATTGGTAACGTCCAAACGTGCTGGCAAAGCCGAACTGATGAAATGAACTTCAAAGCCCTTATCGGCTAAACTCATTCCTAATTCTGTTGCCACAATTCCGCTTCCGCCGTAAGTTGGATAGCAAAGTATTCCTATTTTCATTTCTTTTTGTACAATGTATTATGTAAAAAGTATAAAGACTTTTTTGCTTTTTTAAAGCGTAACAAATTTACTCAATTACAGTCTTAGAATTTTTTGTTTCTAAGCTATTTTTTCTATCAGTTTGATTGGCTGGATTTTTAGCTTCAATATCCATTCCCATTCCGAATTTTAAATTATCGTTCACCAACACCGGAAGTTTGCCCCAGATTTTTGTTTGACCAAGAATTCCGTTGGCTGTAGCTTTCATCGAGTCAACATTGTTCTCGTAAGAAACCAGAACTGTAGAAACTTTAGAAATATCAATATCCTTCAGCGCATAAGGACTTCCAAAAACATCTAAAATTATATTTTGATTTTTGCTTAGATCTGATAAGACCTTCTTGCTTGCGTCTGAAATTTTGTAAGGTTTGTAGGCTGTAGAATTATCTTTATGAAAACCGATGATCACTTTTGAATTGGCTGGGATTGTATTGATTTCATTAGTTTTTTTAACAATCACGGTTGTTCCTGTATTCAGTTGGTTTAGAAAAAATTCATAAGGTGCTTCTTCTAATGGAACATAGTAGTAAGTTTCTTTACAATCCAATGGCAGTAGCTTTTTATCGTCTTTGATCAATGTCAAGGCGTTTGCATACATTTTCTGAACTAGAGCAGAATGGGACGCATTATTCAAATCATCATTAACATTTTCAGGATTGATATTATCGTATTTGTCTAAACCTAAATAATACTTGGTCAAAAGAATTTTCTTCACGCTCTCTTCTACCCTGTTTTGGTAAATTTCTCCTTTATCAATCGCTTGCTGAATCAGTTTTTTTCCCGTTGAAACATCTTGTGAAAACAGCATAATATCATTCCCGGCTTTGAAAGCCAATGCATCCAATTCCCCCGCTTTGAATTTGTTGGCAACTGCGCCCATATTAAGGGCATCGGTAATAATCAAACCTTTGTAACCTAATTTTTCTTTCAAAATGCCGGTCACGATTTTTCTAGAAACCGAAGCAGGAATTCCTTTTTCATTTTCAAGACTTGGAACGTAAAGATGTGCGACCATCACGCCGCCAATTCCTTTATTCATCAATGCTTTGAAAGGTGCAATTTCTATTTTTTCCAATCGTTCCAAATTATGGGAAACGACAGGCAAATCCAAATGAGAATCAGTAGAAGTGTCTCCGTGACCTGGGAAATGTTTGATGGCTGCCAAAACTTTGTTATCCTGTAAACCGTTGGAATAAGCCAGAGCAGAATTCACCACATTATTGACATCTGAACCAAAACTTCTATTTCCAATGATTGGATTATTCGGGTTGGTGTTGACATCCACAACTGGTGCAAAATCCCAATTGATTCCCATTCTCTTGCAATCTTCGGCAATCTTCGCAGACATCTCATAAATCAAATTTTTATCCTGAATTGCTCCTAAAGCTATTGCCCAAGGATATTTGTGTGCTTTTGCAATTCTTTGGAATAATCCCCATTCCGCATCCATCCCGATCATTAATGGAACTTTTGATTTCGCTTGAAATTCATTAACCAGATTGATTTCTCTCTCAGCATCATCCTGCATTAGAATTAATCCACCAATTTTATCTTGGTTAACAATATTTCTAATTTGGCTGATATGAGCTTCATCTTTATTGGTATAAAGTGCAACAATAAATAATTGTCCCAACTTCTCATCTTGCGAAAGTGAATTGTAAGTTTTATCCACCCAATCATTCGCTTTTTTGATTTCCAAACTGGAAATATTTTTGGGCTGATACTGAGTGAAATAAAATTGCGAAATAAAAGTTATTATAAGAAGACTTAACCTTTTCATATTTTGAAAATCTAAAATTCAGAAAGTTTCCATAAAGATATTAATTCCACGGAAAAAAGCTATTTTTATGGTCTGTAATTTGTAATTAAAATTTTAATGTAAAATATTTATACCTATGAAAAAGTTTTTGCCCCTTTTATTATTGCTAGTTGCTAGCGTTTTCATCTTCAGTTGTAAGGATGACGATGATGATTATGTACAAGTAGATGTTGATTATCCAGCTGTGTATGATTTGAGAAATGTTAATTTTTCATATAATTCAACGGATGGTTGGCATTATGGACAGAATTTCAATAATCCTATGCTAGATCAAGACTATGTGATCATCTTCAGACAAACGGGAACAACCGGCAACTCTCCTGTATGGCAACAAATACCTAGAACCCTTTACTTGAATGAAGGAGAATTAGATTATGATTTTGATTTTTCTAAAAATGATTTTATGATATATGCCGGAGGAACTTATGATATCAGTACTACACCACAGTATTTAAATAATCAAACATTCAGAGTAGTTTTAGTTCCTGCAGTCTATGGAAAAAATGCAAATTCTGAAGATTTAAAGAAAATGACTTACGAAGAGGTTATTGCTAAATACAAAATTAATGACAGCAAAGTTGGAACTTTGTAATCGCAACTTTCACAAATACATTTAAAACCGCAGAATCTGTGGTTTTTTTTATCCTTAAAAATAAATAATACTAATTTAGTATGAATTGAGATTTTTATTATTAAATTTGTTATCACTTAATTATAAAATATTAATAATATGTCTATTAAACTTGGCGATACCGCTCCGGATTTTGACGCAGAAAGCAGTTTAGGAAATCTTAATTTTTATGAATATCTGGGTGATTCCTGGGGAATACTATTTTCCCATCCCGCAGATTACACACCTGTTTGCACGACTGAGCTTGGGAAAACTTCTGAACTGAAGCCAGAATTCGATAAAAGAAACACAAAGGTTTTGGCTTTGAGTGTTGATGGAATCGATAATCACAAAGGTTGGATCTCAGACATCAACGAAACTCAAAATACAGAAGTAGAGTTTCCGATCATTGCCGATCAGGATAAGAAAGTTTCGGAACTTTATGACTTCATCCATCCGAATGCTAGTGCCACATTGACTGTAAGATCTCTATTAATTATTGACCCAAATAAGAAAGTAAGGTTGATTATTACCTATCCTGCTTCTACTGGAAGAAATTTCACAGAAATATTGAGAGTTTTGGATTCTTTACAATTGGTTGATGGCTATGGCATAGCAACACCTGTCGACTGGAAAGATGGAGAAGATGTGATCATTCCGCCAGCTGTTTCACAGGAAGATGCCGAGAAAAAATTCCCGAAAGGTGTAAAAATTATAAAACCATATTTGAGATATACACCGCAACCTAATAAATAAGGTCAAATTTTTCTAATTCCTAATTTAAAAAAGCTCCAGAATTTGGAGCTTTTATATATTGAATATTTACATCGAATTTAATTTGCAGAGAAAACTTCTTTGGTAAAATCACCGTTGCTTTTAGGAATCTCGATGATAATATTTCCATTTTCGTAGTAACCGATCGTTGATTCTCCGGAAGCAAGTTTCACTCGGAAAACATCTGCTTTATTGGTTGATTTGAAAGTTGCATAAGGAACAGAACTATTTCCATCCACCAAGATAAATTGACTATCGTCAATTTGAATTTTCTGCAGGCTCAAGTTTCCATTCTTGTATCTTTGTGCCGTTGGAGCCTGAGTTATTTTAACATCATCATTTCTCTTGACTTCTTCTGTAGACTTAGATTCAGCAAGCTTTTCTATCTCCTGACTAGGATTAGAAATAGGGACTTTAACCAATCCTTGTTTCAGAGCATCCTGATAACCTTGTTCAAATTCTTTGATCGTACTACTGGATTTTTCGGAATAGACCACTTTGCTATTGCAATCTTTGAACTGAAGAATGATCTTGTTTCTAAACATGCTTTTATCATCCAAAATATCGGCAATCAGAATTTTGCATGGATTCGTCAATGCATCTTGTGGCCATTGGCTTTTTGTTTCGGAAAGCACGATATATTTTTTTGATTTCAACGATCTTTCTAAAAAATTGTTAAGACCATATGATCTGTTTTCTTTAAAGTCACTGAATTCTGCTGGAATTAAAATATACTTATAATCAGAAATATTTTGAGCTTTGATCAAAACAAGTAAAAACACAGATAAAAAAATTGAGAGCTTTTTCATTGGTGAAAGTTAGTTATTTTTTTAATTCCTAAAACCGTTTATATCCAATTTCAGAGAAAAGAAGTTGGAGTAAAAATTAGAACCGCCAATCCCGGAGTTGGTTATCGCATAATCCAAAGTCAAGCCCTTATATTTGATCCCAATACCCGCACTTGGCTGGAAAGATACTTTTCTTTTCAGATCCTCAATATCCGAAAGTGTTTGAAATCTGTTGAGTCCTAATCTAACAAAGATCATGTCCTGGAAGATCAGCTCCCCACCGACATAAGGCGTTATACTAGCAAAATCTGTGGAAATAAGTGCTGCTGTTTTCGCAAAATCGATGTTCAATCCTGCTTCTGGCAAAAGTTTCAGGTCTCTATTGAATTCATAAGTGCGACTCACACCAAGATTTAGTTTTGGCATCGTGATTTCCATTTTGTCTGTGGGAGCAGGGTTGAATTCTTCACCATTAACAACAGCAGATAATTCTTTCTGGTTGATTGTCCAAAAGTTGACAGTTGTTGTAGCATCTCTTAGTATAAAACCAAGATTCCAATCTGTATCTGTATGATAAATTGCTCCCAGATCAAATCCAAAACCATAACCACTCGCAAATTTTCCCACATTCCGGTAAACCACTTTTGCAGTAACCCCGACGTCTAATCTGTGATTCCCATTTGGATGAAATGCGTACGAGAACAAAGCCGCATAATCTGAAGTAGAGAAGGAACTGATTTTATCATAATCAATATTACCCTCAGAATCAATTAATTGAGTTGTATTAAGAATATTATCCACACCTAGTCTTACCAAAGAGATTGCAAAAACGCCATTTTCATTGTCCAAAGGTTTGGCATATGCGATATAATCGTATTTGGCTATCGATTCAAAATATTCTGCGTGCATTGCAGCGGCTTGCCAATCTCTGTCTATCCGCAAAAGTCCGGCGGGATTCCACATTGGGGAATACACATCATCCTGATTGGAAACAACAGCGCCTCCCATCGCCAGTCCTCTTGCACCAGCACCGATATTCAGGAATTCATTAGAATATTTTCTGATGATCTGGGCATCAAAAATTTGACAAAAAATAAACAGTAAAAAAAATAAAATTCTTTTCATCAAAAAATGTTTACAGATGGTTTGGTTCTGTAGTCATATCTTCTTTTTTTCTTCTCGATTTTATAATACCATTGACAATGATAGCAATTATTATCACCAAAGAAGCGATATAAAAGACAGGACTCATATGCTCTGATGCCCCAAAGATAAAAAAAGCCAGAATAATCCCATAAACAGGTTCCAGATTTACAGTCAAGATCAATGTAAAAGGTGAAATGAACTTCATAAGCTTCACACTCTCAAACATTGGATAAGCTGTAAAAACAGAAGCCAACAATACTATTAACGCAATATCGGTATAACTTATTTCGCTAACCGAAGAAATTTGTCCAGTAAAAAGAAAAAATAAACTAATGACCAGCCATCCTCCGGCAATCTCATAGAAAATTATATTTCCGGAACTCGTTTTTCCAAAAATCTTCCCATTGAAAACCGAAAATATTGTTCCGAAAAGCGCACATAAGATCCCATAGAAAATACCTTCTTTATACTTAAGTTCTGCATTGAATATCAAAGAAATACAAACTACTATAATTAGTCCAATGACAACTTCTATCCAATCCGGTTTTCTTTTAAAAACCAAAGGCTCTATCAATGATGCAAACAATGTAGATAATGACAGACAAGATAATGCAATAGAAACATTGGAAACTTTGATGGATTGGAAAAAGAAAAGCCAATGAAAGGCCATCACACTTCCTATTCCTATCAGTTTAAACAATAATACTTTTGTTATCTTTATACTTTCTTTCTTGATAATTCTGATATATAAATATAGAAAAGCTGCAGCGAATGACATTCTGTAAAAGACGAGAACATTGGCATCTGTAGAAATCAGTTTTCCCAAAATGGCAGTAAAACCCCATAAAAAAACGATAAAATGTAACCTCAGCAAATAAGAGTTCTTCATTAATATGATATTGATCTTTCAATTTGCAAACTTATGACAAAAATTACTGATTAATAAGAAGTAGACAAGGCAAAGTTATTTTTTGTTCCAGAATATCGACATCAAAAAAATCCGTACAAAATCTTTATACGGATCTTTTAATAATAACTTATTAAAAATAAACATAAACTAACTAAAAATTCATTTCATTTTGTTTATGTAACGTAGAAAAGCAAAAAATATTATGTTATATTATCTTCTGATACAATTGCTTTGTCATTATCTAAAAAATTTTATCTTTAACGCCAAAGAAAAACCTTATGGATCTAGAGTTCAACAAAAGAGAAGATATTAACAAGCTAAAACTTTCTGACATTAAAAAAAACCTGGCAAAAATTAAGTTGGGGGGTGGAGAAAAAGCACTCCAAAAACAACGAGACCAAGGAAAAATGACCGCCAGAGAAAGATTGGAATATCTTTTTGATAAAAATTCTGAATCCATAGAAATCGGCGTATTTGCAGGTTACGAAATGTATGAAGAGCAAGGCGGCTGCCCCGCAGGTGGCGTGGTTGTGAAAATAGGATACATCTCTGGAAAACAATGTATTGTAGTTGCGAATGACGCTACGGTAAAAGCAGGGGCCTGGTTCCCGATCACAGGAAAGAAAAACCTTAGAGCTCAGGAAATAGCCATGGAAAATCGTTTACCAATCATCTATTTGGTTGATTCTGCTGGTGTTTTCTTACCAATGCAAGATGAGATCTTCCCAGACAAAGAAATGTTCGGAAGGATTTTCAGGAATAATGCCAAGATGAGTGCAGCAGGAATCGTTCAGATCTCTGCCATCATGGGAAGTTGTGTAGCCGGAGGTGCTTACCTCCCAATTATGAGTGATGAGGCGATGATCGTGGACAAAACCGGAAGTATTTTCTTAGCGGGAAGCTATCTTGTAAAAGCTGCAATTGGAGAAAACATCGACAATGAAACTCTTGGAGGTGCAACGACACATTGTGAGATATCCGGCGTTACAGATTACAAAGCAAAAGATGACAAAGATGCTCTGGACAGGATCAAAAATATAATGAAATCTATCGGAGATTTTGACAAAGCCGGATTCGACAGGATAGAAAGTTTTCCACCAAAAGAAAATCCTGAAAATATTTTTGGAATAATGCCGATTGCAAGATCAGAGCAATATGACACTTTTGATATCATAAAATGCCTTGTCGACAATTCTGAATACGAAGAATACAAACCAGACTATGGGAAAAGTATTATTTGTGCAACAGCAAGAATCGACGGCTGGAGCGTTGGAATCGTCGCCAACCAAAGAAAACTGGTAAAAAGTGGTAAGGGCGAGATGCAGTTCGGTGGTGTGATCTATTCCGATTCGGCTGACAAAGCGACACGTTTCATTGCCAATTGCAACCAAAGAAAGATCCCTTTGGTTTTCCTTCAGGATGTCACTGGTTTTATGGTCGGTTCCAAATCCGAACACGGCGGCATCATAAAAGATGGTGCAAAAATGGTAAATGCCGTTTCCAATTCTGTAGTTCCCAAATTCACAGTGATTACAGGAAACTCTTACGGTGCAGGAAATTACGCCATGTGTGGAAAAGCTTATGATCCAAGATTGATCGTAGCTTGGCCTTGGGCAGAACTTGCAGTAATGGGTGGTTCACAAGCAGGAAAAGTTCTTCTTCAAATCCAGGAATCGGCTCTTAAAAAACAAGGAAAGGAGATATCCGAGGATGAAAGAAAGGAGATCCTTGATAAAATACTGAAAGATTACAACAGACAAACTCAGCCAACTTATGCTGCAGCAAGGCTTTGGACAGATGCGATCATCAATCCTGTGGATACAAGAAAATGGATCAGTATGGGAATAGAAGCTGCCAACCATGCTCCAATTACAGAAAAATTCAACCTCGGAGTTATCCAGGTATGATTTTTGCATTTAAAGGAGGAATCTAAACACAAAAACATGAAAAAATATTTATTTATGGTTGCCGGACTATGGGCAATCAATTCCTCTTATGCACAATGTACCATTTCTGGAAGCAATATTTTAAAATTAAATGAAACAACTTCTTTCACAGTAGATACAAAGGGCCAGTGTGAAGAATGCTATCTATGGAAATCATCAAACGACAAGAATGTAACGTTCGAAGGAAGCCTCAAAACCAACAAAATAAACTTAACGCCTAAAGATGTTGGCAAAAACAACATCAGCGTATCGATATTGACCGACAAAGGACCTGTAGAATGTGGAAAAACAGTTGAAGTTGTTGAAACAAAACAAGGTGTCGCACAAAACAATTGTGGGATAAACATCGATGATTTCAAAGAGGTTAAGGTCAGTGAGTCTGTCATTTCTTTTTTCCCAAATGAAAATAGGATCTCCGACTATCTTTACAAATGGACTGTTACCTACGCTAACGGTGAGATTCAGGAATCGACAGAGAAAATTCCTCAATT
>Ga0065704_10071463_pt1 | contig 11045 bp, 15 predicted proteins | sample SwiRhicommuniRL2_FD_59091 | JGI IMG/M metagenome (GOLD analysis project Ga0065704, IMG submission 59091) | Switchgrass rhizosphere bacterial communities from Rose Lake, Michigan, USA - RL2 v2 (version 2) | ecosystem: Host-associated > Plants > Roots > Rhizosphere > Soil | place: East Lansing, MI | reverse complement strand
CGGGACAAACGCCAGCGGCCTGGCCGCAATCCGAAAACGGGAGAAGAAATCCCGATCACGGCTCGCCGTGTGGTCACCTTTCGTCCAGGGCAGAAGTTGAAGGCCCGAGTTGAGGCTTATGCTGGAACCAAGTCATAACGACGAACTACCCGTCATCCCGGGCAAACGCTACTTCACCATTGGTGAAGTCAGCGAGCTGTGTGCGGTAAAACCGCACGTGCTGCGCTATTGGGAGCAGGAGTTTCCTCAACTCAACCCGGTCAAGCGCCGCGGAAACCGTCGGTATTATCAGCGCCAAGACGTGCTGATGATCCGGCAGATCCGCGCGCTGCTCTATGACCAGGGGTTCACCATCGGCGGAGCGCGTCTGCGCCTCTCCGGTGATGAGGCCAAAGACGATACAACCCAGTACAAACAGATGATCCGCCAGATGATCGCCGAGCTTGAAGATGTTCTGGTGGTGCTCAAGAAATAAATTTCTGCTTTTAAATACTTCCAGTTTTCAAAAGCTTGCGATATATTCCTGAGCGTTCCGTTGAGAAGCGGAACAAGATTCACGCCTAGTCGGGGCGTAGCGCAGTCCGGTAGCGCACTAGCATGGGGTGCTAGGGGTCGAGTGTTCGAATCACTCCGTCCCGACCATATTTTTCAATGACTTAGCCCAACTCTAGCCAGTTGGGCTTTTTCATTGGTGGGGAGTTTTTCGGGACTTCATCCTGTTTTCCTCTTCAAGATTGTCAGCACCGGTCCCCTAGAGTCGGTTGCTGATACCATATTTGCAGCTTCGATCAGATGCCCGAGCTCGGCGCCCGAGTAGTGACTGGTGATGCTGCCGTTCTTGTGTCCCAGCAAAGCCTTTCGGTCTTCCTGCGTGACACCTGCCGCCCGAAGGCGACGGCCAAACGTGTGCTTCAGGTCGTGCACCCTTATGGATGCATACCCAGGGTGAGCGGGGCGAAGGTTTTCCTCCTGCCAGAGTTTCGCCGCTCTCACCCGTGCTTTCTTCCAGGCCGAGTCGTTCATGCGATGCATGGCCGTGCCGTTGTACGGGAAAACCCATTCCTTGCTCAGGCCGCGCTGCTTATCAATGATCGACTTCGCCACGTTGTTCAGCACAACCAACCGCTCTTCGCCATTTTTCACGCCTGACCGTTCGTTCCTCCCGCCGAAGTCGGACGGTATCAGGAACACGCTGGTGCCAAGCTCCGGCACCGGAATCTCCCAGTCCCATCTCAACTTGCAGACCTCTTGCTCGCGGCAACCCGTGTTCACCTTGAACAGGGCCATCGTTTGCAGGTGCGCCGGCAATTCCCCGAAGAGGATCGACTGCTCTTCCCATGTCATGGGGTAGGGCTCGCGAACCTTTTTCTTCAGGTCCAACCTGGTCAGCATCGGAACCGAGTCCAGCCAGGGCCTGCGCTCCTCATCCCTCCATTTCCTCACGCAAAGCGAAAGGACCCGTATCACCCGCTCGATTGAGATGTTGATCGTTCTGGGCGCTACCGGCTTCAATTGCTTGCCGCACGGCATGACCATTCCCTTCAAGCGATCCCTCACGAACGGCTCAAGAGCCTGGTCATCGATGTGCGTCAATGGCAGATCCTTGAGATAAGGGTGCAGTTGCTTCAGGTGATGCGCAGTCAGCTTGATCGACGGCTGGTCCTTGTTGTCGATCAGGAACTTCGTTGCCGCCTCATCCCAGGTGCGCATCCGGCGCACGCCATACACCTTTTGCTGCCGAAGCTGCTCCAGGCGGTGAATCAGGTACTGCTCGGCTTCTTGCCGGTCACTAGTGCCAGTGCTTTCTCGAAGTCGCTCACCTCGGAAAACTTTGTCGATTTGCCAGATTCCACCTTTCTGGTAGAGGCCGGAGATCGCTTTTCTCGCCATGGTTTACCTCCTGTTGGTTCGCCACGGCGCTCGCTGCGGGGGCGATTGTTGTCCTGATTCGCTGCCTTTTCAATCGACTTGCTCTCGACGTAGGCGTCAGCCCACTGATCAAGCTCGATCCGATCGAAGGCTACCCCCTGCTTCCCGATCGGGAATTCGCGCACGTTTGGTCGAACCGTTTTGTTGAATTCGTCCCGGCACATACCGAGATAGCCGGGTGCATCCATGAACCGGATGAACCTCGGCGGAATGCTTGTTGCCTTTGCCGCTGTGGCGTTTGCCATGTACTTGCTCCGTGCCGCGCCTGGCGGCAGAAAGGGTTACGCGGGGCGCGCCTTCTGGATGATGTAAATGAGGATGCAGCCGGTGGCGGCGAGCCAGACCATCGAGCCGAAGCCGGCGGTGATCAGGCCTGCGTCCGAGCCCTGCTCGACCATTTCCGGCATCGCGTAGACGAACCAGAGCAGCGTGATGAGCAGGTACAGCAGGGCGCTGATCAGAACTTCAAACAGCTTTTTCGCTGACATAGGAATTCCTCGCCCGCCGTTCACCGGCAGGCTGTAGGTGGATTGGGTTAGTGGCGTTTCATGAAGGTGATCCAGTGCGTCTTTTCGCGCTTACCGGACTTGTGTCCAAACAGTGGTTGCTCATCGGTCAGGGCCAGGATCTCGCTGACTCGGACCTGGGTTTCGTTCCATTTGAAAATCAGGAACTGACCGGGGCGCAACACGCGGAAGCACTCGGCGAAGCCTTTGCGCAGGTCGTCCCGCCAGTCATCAGTCAGTATTCCGTACTTCAGGCGTAGCCAGCTCTCACGGCCCGCGCGAACCAGGTGCGGTGGGTCGAAAACAACCATGTTGAAGCTGGCATCGGGGAATGGCAGGTTGCGGAAATCCATGATGACGTCGGGCTCTACCTTCAGCACCCGGCCATCACACAGCACATGCTCTTCATCACGGATGTCGCCGAACAGGGCGCGCTGGTCGCCCTTGTCGAACCACATCATGCGGCTGGCGCTGCATGGATCAAGGACTTGCGCGTTCATGGCCTCGGCCCCCTGTAGATCAGGTGGGCCATGTAGAGCAGGGGGAGGATCATGGCGTCACCCGCTTGAACTCGATGACCCAGACCCATGGGTTGGCGTCCCAGGCATCAGGGCCATTGACTGCGTTCCAGAGGTTGGCGAACGCCCAGCGCGGCGCGCCAAGGCACTGTTCATGGCTGGTAGTCTTGTCCCACATCCAGCCATTGAGCTGCGGGTGATGCGCTTCCGGCGCAGGGCACGACCCGACATCGGTCCAGCCTTTACCACCGTGCCCGCACTTGCGGCCGTAGTCGGTGAAGAAACAGCCTTCGGCCTTGGCCTGGTCCTCGCTGATGTCCTGCAACCGCTCGACGCGGACGGCGGCGACCTCAAGCAGGATGCGGCAGACCCAGCGGTGCATGTGGATGCTCGGCCTGGAATCGCGCGGGTAATCCCAGTGGGCAACAGAGCCGTTGTACTCGGGATCTTCGCAACGGGCGTATAGGACTGGCTCCCTGTCGGCGGCGTAGCGTGACAGGACAGCACCGTTGGTTGTGTCGTAGTCCGCCTCGGTGGTCTCGCGCACCCACAGTCGGTCGCCTGGCTTGCCGTAGGGGCAGCGGCCATAGATCGCCAGTTCGGCGGCGCACTCTTCCTCAGTCGAGCCAGAAACGATGAATCCGTATCGCCGGTCATGCTGGCCTACCGCGATCCATTGGCAGCCATCGATATCAGAGCTACCGCGGTGCGGGATCTGGTCGCCCTTGACTGGGCGCCGGGTGACCGTCTTCCGGTCGTCCAGGATGGCGCGCACCATCGGCGCCGAGAACAAGATCGGCCGTTCCTTTACTTGAGTCATGGCGTCACCTCTCGGCGTGCCCACCAGCAGACCGGGCCGTCGTCCGTATCGTGAATCGCCAGGCAGAACCAATCCTCGCCTTCGGGACGGTCAGGATCCCAGTAGCTGCAATCCGGATCGCCCGCTTCGAAGTAGCGCTCCGAGACTGCCTCGTCGCTGTGGTATTCGAGCTCAACCATCTTCACCTGCAAGCGCTGTTCAGCGATCCAGGCTTTGGACTTTTCACCGTCGCCCTCTTCAAAGTCAGGCAGGTCGGGGTGCTGGAAAAAGCCGTTCTCGTCGCGCACGACTGGGGCTGGTTGAATCAATTTGATTTCTTCAGGCATGATTTCGTCCTTGCCGCTATAGCGGCTGAACTGTATGGATAAATTAAAGGACCTGTGAAATTTGGTGGTGTGCGTTATTATCGAGTAGCTTTAGTAGGTATTAGAAAGTCTTTTGCGTAATTATTGTCGGGGGTGCGGTTTGAGATCTGAGACTAAAACTTTAATTAACGAATCTGATAGAGGGTGCGTTATCATTGCAGCGGTAATTCTAGAAAAGCGGTTGGTCGACGACATAAGTGCGATTTTTGCAAAAAATGAACTTTCGAATAGATATATGTCTCACATATTCGACGGCAATGGGGCGCTTGGTAATTTCTCCTCAAAAATTTTAGTGGCGAAGGGCATGGGGCTGATATCTGGAGAGGTCATGCACGATTTGATGGTTATTAGAAAAATGCGAAATGAGTTTGCTCATTCTCTAACAGATGTCTCATTTTCTGATCCTAAGGTAAAATCACGTATCGATTCTATGTTTTTTGCTCGCCGAGCCAAAGAAAGTATGAAGGATAACCCAGCTTTCAACTTATCTGATGACCCCAATGGTCCTCCTGTATATTCATATAAGTCAATATTCTGTATCGCTGTTAAGGATTTGGATATTTATTTACTTGAAGCTCGCGTCTTAAGGTCTGGGTTGAAAATTAGGGCTGAAATCTAGATCAGTTACAAGAAATTAAGAAAGAGCTATTGGGGATGCTTGGCGGTGCATGCCCGGGCGGTGGAGTGGGTTGGAGAATCAGCTACAGTTCAGCGACCACAACGGAGGTTGCTATGAGCTGCTATATCTGCGGTAAAGACGTTGAAGCTGTTGTGTTCGCCGACAGCGAGGAATATCCGTGCTCAGACTGCGGACACTACCGAATTTCGGGAACGGCAATGGCGCTCTTCAAGTCGCACAACTGGACGTTCAATATTGATCTGGCGCGGCGATGGATCGCATCGCAGCAAGGTAATGGCACCATCCCGTTAATCGATTCGAACCGGGCGGCATCGCTGATCTAAGCGGCAGCCTTAAGCGCTTCGATGACCCGTTCGCCGGCCAGCGGCGGCACCGCATTGCCGGTCATGTGCATGGTCAGCCTATGATTGTCCGGGCGCTTGGTGTCTGGACCGAACGATTGGGCCGCCAGAGCCTCGTCAGCCGACAACATACGCATCTCGTCACCCCGCACCAGGGCCCAGCGGTCTAGCGTCGTGATGGTGCCGATTGGCCGGTCCAGGCTGCGACCGGTCAGGCCGGAGCCAGAGCCGTAATACGGCATGATGAAGTGTTCGCCGAAGCGCTCACGGCCATTTTTAACGCGGATCAGTGTCGATTCGGCGCGGCCAGGCTTTTCGATCTTGCTCCACTTCCCAGCGTTGAAGTCGAGGATGTCGCGGGCGGGCACATGCTGGCACCGGGGCAGCTGAAGGTGCAGCGGTGCCTTGCTGCGAGAGCAGACCATGAACAGCCGCACTCGGTGCTGGGGAACGCCAAGATCGGCGCAGTCAACTATGTGAGGTGCCAGCGCATAGCCAAGGCGTTGCATCGCGTCTGCCCAGGCCGGGTACAGAACCCAATCCATGAACTCCGGAACGTTTTCGATGATGGCGAAATCTGGGCGGTTGACTTCGGCGTTCGACACCGGAGACCAAGCAGTTGATCGTGAGTTGTCGTGCTTTGGATTGCCGTTATCCCGGCCCCTGGCCTTGGTGTGGCCTTGGCAGCAGGGGGAGGCAAGCATCAGGTCATGCTTTGGCACCTGCGACCAGTCGGCCTGGTGCAGATCCTGACAGACATGCTGCGTTTCAGGATGGTTGGCGCTATGCCATTCCACCGCGGCAGGCCAGTGGTTGGCCGCCCATAAGACCTGGAGCCCGGCGGCGCGGCCACCGGTGGTCCATCCGCCTAAACCGGCGAACAAATCGATTGCTGTGAGCATGCGTAATCCTTCGGCTATTGCGGTCGCTGGGTTGTGGTCAGGCGGTTGCGGACAGAGCGAGAGTTTCCTCGCCGCCGCGTGCAATGCCGGCGTGCAGCTCGACCTTGCTCCCAGCAAGCATGCCGGCGATTTGGGCGTTCATATCCAACTCAACGCCTTTACTTTTCCGCGACTCTTTGATGTCTTGAGCGGCCAGGTACTCGCTGATCAAGGCCTTGTCCTGCACCTGAATTGCGACGAGGCCTTGGCCAGCGGAGGGCTGACCGAGCGAATCATCGTCGCCTTGGGGCACAAGCGCTTTCAGCTTCGACTGGACCTCCCAAACCCACGCCAGTGCAAAGTGGTCGCCGGCGGTTTCTGCCGAATACTCACTGCGCCGAACTCCAGACCTGACTGCTGAGCAGTACTCCTTCCGCGCCTGTGTGAGCTTGGTGTGCAGGGCCTCATACGCATACAGCGCGATGTTCTGGGCCGGAGAAACGCCGACGAATATCGCGCACTCGATGACCTGGCCTTTTGCTGGACTCCACTTCCTACGCCGCAGGGTCGTGCAGCTGAATGCTTCCGCTACGGCGATGCTCAGTTGTTGGTCCCAAGCCGGCCGTCGCTTGGCGCGGAAGAGAGCCGACTCGACTTCGCCGACGTCGCTCAACTTCACATCCATCTCGGTGAGGCGGTATTCGCGCATCAATGCCTGTGCCTGCCGCAGCGCCGTGGCGGCTTCGTTCTCGTTGGCGCTTTGGGCCAGTGCCAGGCAGTGCTTGATTTTGCGGATCGCACGCTCAAGCTTCTTTTCGTCGATTTGTTGTGCGGACATAGAAGATCCTCGCCGGCTGGCGTGATTCGTTGAAGTGGGGTATTTGTGTCGCTCAAGACTGAGTTGGGCGGACGGCTATGGATCGGATAACCAAGGTTTTTGTGTTAGCTGTTGAGCTCGATAAGCTACAAAAGTATCCATGTAGAAAATGTAATCTTGAGACAAGGCACAAAGTGGTCGCGTGCTTGACTGAAAACGGCTCCCAAGACTGCGGCGGTGGTCACAGCGTTGACTGGACCGAAGAGAATCAGTTAATCCAGTGTATGGGCTGTGAGGAAGTGTCGTTCCGAGTCTGCTCAACAAATTCTGAGGACTATGATCATGAATATGACACGGGCCACCGCTTTTTCAATGAGACGATTACTTATTATCCCGGTCGCGCAATTGGTTCTAAGGTAATAGATCATTGGCTTCTACCGTGGGGCATAGGTCAAATTTATAAGGAAGCCCGGTCGGCTGTAGAGAATGAGCTATTTATCATCGGTGGCATAGCTATCAGAACATTGCTGGAGTCCATTTGCTCGGATGTTGGGGCAAAAGGTCGAAAGCTTGACCAGAAAATCGACGATCTTCATGCCAAATCATTGGTAACAAAGGAAGGCGTAGAAACACTTCACAAAATAAGAATTCTTGGTAATAGGGCAGCGCATAAGTCTGAAGCACATTCTAAAAATCAGCTTCTTTTAGCGCTTGAAGTAATCGAGCACATCCTCATTGGCAGTTACATAATTCCAGAGAGAGCGAAAGAACTCTTTAAGAATTTGGAAGTCGTGAAGCAGCTTCCATCTCCTGCTGACGCTCCACCATGATTGACCTCTATTCTTGCTGACGAGTCAGGCGCCGCCCTCCGTGACCGGTGGTGGCATGATTCGTTGAAGTGGGGTATTTGTGTACAAAATTAGTTTTGAGGAACTGGATAAATGGAACCGAAGGATTGGGTAACCTTCTCTCTCTCTCTGCCGCAGCTTTTGCGGTTGCTGCGGCTAGCTTCTATTTTTCGCACATACATAGGCCATCCGGAGCAATGCTGATATTGCTGGAGCGGCTATTCAGCCCGGAAAGGAGAAGGTTGACTGACGAGAAGGATGAGCAAGGGAACAATGTATGGGCCACTACTTCAGTGCAGACCCGAAACTTAAAGTACAGTCTGAGCAATACTGGCAAACAGGCACTGTATATAAAAAATGTCGAATTGCTGCAAGGGCCAGATAGTAGAGGGCATCTAAAAGGGCAGGGCTCATTTACAATAATTCCGAGCATGCCTGTTGATTCTTTTCTAATTGAGCCGGGTGAAATCAAAATCATTGAAATAGTGCATGCGACTAACTTCCAATTTCCAACAGGTTACGATTTCAAAAAAAATTGCTATGAGTTAGTAAGCCTTGAAGTCGTCTCTGCTGACGGAAATCGTTATCAAATTTGTCACGACATCACTAACCTAGGCGCTTCAGGCCCTGACATACATCATCCACTATGGGATGGGAAGGCTCTTGGCTCACCGGTTCGCGGATCGGGCTTCGTTTAAGTTAGATCAGGTATGAGGATCTCGTCTTCTGGCTCGCCGAGATCTGCGCTTAACGCGGCAATGCTCTTATTTCGGAAACTCTGCGACACCTTTGCGCTAGGCTCGTAAGGTGTCGTGACACAGCGCAGCATTGCGGCCTGGGTCTCGAAGTCTGCCGCGATCAGGTTCATCAGCAGCCGCTGGTGGACGTCCTGCTGGTTGTTGATGCCGTGGGCCTTCATGACTCGCTGAAGGTCCTTCTTGAAAACGCCGGCAACCTCAACCGTGAACTTCTCGATGCCCAGGGCGGCAGCCTTCGCCGCTGCCTTCTCGCGCTTCCGGCGCTGCTTGAGCGCTTCCGCCGTCGGCTGCTGTGTTTCGGCCATGGCCTGCTCCTTCGATTCCACTGGCCGGCAGTGCCAGCCAGGTCTGTCGTTTGCGTTGTTGGGTGCGAGCTATGCGGCGCATGAAGTGCAACCGCGCCGCGCTTTCGGGTAATCGATGCCGTGCTCGGCGAGGATGCGCTCGAACGTCTTGTTGGCGATCCCGAGTCGGCCACAGACCTGTCGCCGGGTGATGCCAAGCTCAAGGAAGGCTCTGATCCGCTCGGCGAACTTCGCGTCACGCTCCTCCAAATGCTTGTTTCGGTCTTCTCCGCCAGAGCGCAACCGAGCCGGCCGCTTGAATGTCAGGTTGTGGTCCTGGGCGATTCCGTACAGCGTACGGCGGCTGATGCCAAGGGCGTCGACGATCTCGGCCTGCGTGTGCGTCGGCGCCATCTCGCGAATCTTTTCGATCTGCTTCATCCGCGCCTGGTGGCGAATGTCCTGGGCGGACAGTGGTGGAGGCGGTGCCGGAGGGCGTCGGCGAACAAACGGCTTTGGTGCCGGCGGCATCTGGTTGCTGTAACTGATCGGCTTTGGCTTGTAGCCGATCGGCTCGGCCTCTTCGATTTTTCCGCCCGCGGCCAGGTATTGCTCGGCCTGCGCCGCCAGCTTTTCGCGTTCCGGCCGAAGGGCCTCGACCATGCTGAGGTGGTTGCTGATCATGCTCAAGCTCCCAATCTATGGGCCTGCGCCCGTGCTTTGTCTGCGACTTCATCAACCATCCGGCCAAGTTCCAGATTGAACTGGACCAGCTCTTGATGAAGCATCGCGATGTACTCGTCATCGCGCATAATGGTCTCGATGTACAGGCGGCAGTCTTCATCTTGGCGCGGATCGAACGACAGGAAATCCCACCATTCCCGGCCCGTGACGAACATGCAGCCCTGAACTTGCGGCTTATGTTCCTCGGGCATGCCTTCGAGCCAGGTGCGAACGTGGACGGCCTCATTGAATGGACATTTCGACTCAATGCCCCCGTCTTCACCAATCAGGCCGTCCGGCGAACAGCCCAGCCAGTCGTACTTTGGGTGGACCACAAAGCCCGACTTGATGACGTTATTTCCGGTCAGGATTTCGTAAAAGTCATGACTCGACTGCTCAACCTCGGTACCCCAGGCCATCGACTTACTGCTGACCGAATGTTTCGATCTGTTAGCCAGCCGTTCAAATGCCAGTTTGTGCATATAGGTGGTGCAGGCAGAAAGGGGGGGGGGCGCTTGCCGTGCCTGTCACGATCTCCCCAAGCAATCACATCCTTGAACCTGCTTGCTGTTAGGCGACCGCTGCGGTCCTGATGCCACTGTTCCGTGCGCTGAAGCTCTACAGAGGCGCTCATTGATTGCCGTCCTGCAGATCGCTGCCGGCATTAACGTCGAATCCCTCCTTGAGAGTTGTGAACTCTGCTTCGATAGTCTGCGCAATCGACTTCAGCTCGCCGTGACGAGTTACACCAATGGCGCCGCGCTGCTGCGGCTTCAGCGCCTTCCAAGCCTTTTCGTAACCCTCAATACCCTGCTCCTGAGCGATCTTTTTCAACTGCTCGAATAGGTCTGCGGTTGCGTCGGTTGTATCACCCTGAGGAACTGACGCGGCGCCCACGTCTGCTGGCTTTTCGTTAGTAGATCTCGGGGTAACATCTGTTTCAGGAAGCGTGTAGCCGTCGTCCAGCTCGTCGCGTGTGTACACGCTCAAGATCACGTCAGGGCAATACAGGCGGGCCCATTTTTTTGAGGGCCTGGTACGCGATCTGCTGCTTTGGATCGTCCGCCCATAGCGTCGAGTTCCGTGTCCGCGCCTGAGTCATCAAGGTGGTCAGTTCGCGGGGAGCGTCCTCGCCCACGAACGTAGCCCAAACGCGGACCTCAAGCCCTTTCTCGTCATTTATGTTCCAGTTTGGGACGCGGTACTTCTTCGGCTGCGGATACCGTATTCGCAGCCTCGATCAGATACCCAAGCTCGGCGCTGTCGCTGGCTTTTTGCTGACAAGGGCTTCGATGCTGAAGCCCAGCGGCGCTACTGTGACCATTGCCGGATGCGGCCGGTAATAGATCCAACACTACATCTGGCTATCGCGGCTTACCTTGAAGCACTGTTGCGAGAATCGGTCATGGCCGACAACGCCACGGAGGTCGCTGCTGTGCGCGTCTCTACACCTAACTTCACATACACATGTTCCAGATGTTTGTTCACGGTGCGTGGGCTCAGATCGAGAATGGTGCCAATGTCGCGGTTGGTCTTGCCGCAGGCCACCCAGCGCAGAACCTCGACTTCCCGACCAGTGAGCTGAAAGCGTGCCGACAGCACCCTGTGCGCCGGC
>Ga0065704_10071461_pt1 | contig 11051 bp, 8 predicted proteins | sample SwiRhicommuniRL2_FD_59091 | JGI IMG/M metagenome (GOLD analysis project Ga0065704, IMG submission 59091) | Switchgrass rhizosphere bacterial communities from Rose Lake, Michigan, USA - RL2 v2 (version 2) | ecosystem: Host-associated > Plants > Roots > Rhizosphere > Soil | place: East Lansing, MI | reverse complement strand
AAGCAAGCCGGGCCAGGCGCCCGGCGGCGGCGCCGCGCGGCGCCAGCCGTCCCCCTCGTGGGCGCGCCCCCGCTCCGTCAGGTGCGCGCCAAGACCGTGGCGACGAAGGCACGCAGATCGTCGAGCATCCGCTGCGGCGCCTCCCAGGCGGCGAAGTGACCGCCTTCGCGCATCTGGCTCCAATGCACGATGGAGTACGTCTTCTCCGCGAACGTGCGCGGCGTCGGCAGAAACACCGGATCGGGGAAGGCCGCCACGCCGGTGGGTACCCCGACGCGCGTGCCGGGAGGAAAGCGGTCCGACCCTTCCAACTGCTGGCCGAGATAGATCCAGGTCGCGGTGACGGCCGCCGCGGGTGCGACATACAACATGATGTTGGTGAGCAGTTCCTCCTCGGAAAACTTGCTCCAGATGTCGGGCCAGCCATCGGCGGTGGTCGGAAGATCGGCCCACTTGCCGATCTTCTCGAGGATCCAGGCCGCCACGCCGACCGGGCTGTCGGCCATCGCCACGCCCAAGGTCTGCGGGCGCGTGCGCTGCTGGTGCGAATAGCCGGTCTCCAGGTCGAGAATCGCGTCGCGGCGGGCGATCAGGTCCCGCTCCTGCGCGGTGCTGGCCGCGGCATCGCTGGCGAAGATGCTCACCATGTTGATGTGGAAGCCGAGCAACGCATCCGGCCGCAGGAAGGCCATCCAACTGGCGATATGCGCGCCCCAGTCGCCGCCCTGGACGATGTAACGCGTCTGGCCGAACAGTTGGACCATCAGCGCATGCAGGAGGCCGGCGGCGCGACGCGGCCCGATGACGCCGGTGATCGGCTGGGAGAACGCGAAGCCTGGCAACGACGGCACCACGACGTCGTGCCCATCGGCCACCAGCGGCGCAAGCAGCCGCTCGAATTCGAGATACGAGCCGGGCCAGCCATGCAGGAGCAGCAGCGGCGGCTTGGATCCGTCGCCGCGCAGATGCACGAAATGCAGGCGCTCGCCCTCCACATCGGCGGTGAAGTTGGGAAGCTGGTTGAGACGCCGTTCGATCGCCCGCCAGTCGTAGCGATCCCGCCAGTAGGCGACGAGCCGCTTGAGGTCGTCGATCCCGACCCCTGCGCTCCATCCGCCGGCATCGGCGAGTTGGGTCCAGTCGTAGGCTTCCACGCTTGCCTGGATGGCGGCGAGCCGCGCGTCGGGAATGTGGATCGTGTACGGCGAAATCATCTGGCTACCTCATGTCTTGGCGCCGACCGCCACGTCCTGATCGGGCGTCGGCTGGACTGGAATCGGAGTTCTTCGGCCGACGCAACGATAGGGATCGACCGCTCGCCGCGTCTATACGGCATTCGCCGTAAAATCCTTTGCGTTTTTCGCACAGGTGCCCAGATGGACATCGCCGACCTGGAAGTCTTCACCCTGGTGGCCGAGGCCGGCAGCTTCTCGGCAGCGGGGCGACGGCTGCAATTGGCGCCATCGTCCATCGCCCGGGTGGTCGACCGGATCGAAGCGCGCCTTGGCGTGCGCTTGCTGCTGCGGACGACGCGCTCGCTGACGTTGACGCCGGAAGGCGCGACCTACCTGTCGTCCGCGCGGCGGATCATGGCGGACCTGCGCGAGACCGAGCAGTTGATCGCCGATCAGAGCGCGCCCAAGGGGCGGCTGCGCGTGAGCCTGTCGCTCACCTATGGACGCATGTTCGTGGTACCGCTTCTAGCCGACTTCATCCAGCGCCATCCCGGCATCCTGCTCGAAGTGATCTCCACCGATGCCGTCGTCGACATCGCAGCAGGCCAGGCGGACGTCGCGGTGCGGTTGGGCCCGCTTCCCGACAGCCCGCTGACCGCGCGCAAGCTCGGCCAGACCCACAAGGTGATCGTGGCCTCGCCCGAGTATCTGGCGCGCCGCGGCACGCCGCTCGTCCCGGAGGATCTGCTCCAGCACGACTGCATCGGCTTCAATTTCAAGCGCGCCGCCCCGACCTGGCCGTTCCGCAAGGAGGGACGCGACTACGCGCTGCCGATCAAGGGCAGCGTGGAAACCAACAATGGCGAGACGCAACGCCAGCTCGCCATCGAAGGCCTCGGCATCGCGCGGGTCTGCGCCGAGACCGCGCAGGACGCGATCCAGGCCGGCCAGCTCGTGGCGCTCCTGCAGGCGTTCAATCCGGGCGACGGCGAGGAGATCCACGCGGTGTTCGTCGGCGGGACGCACATGCCGGCGCGGGTTCGGTGCTTCGTCGACTACCTCGTGCAACGGCTGTGCCCGGTTCGCTGAGCGAAGTACGCCGAGCGGATAGCGGGGTCGAGCGACGGCGGCAACGCGAAACGCGGCGCGCGCCGCGAAACGAAGAACGCCGGCATGCGCCGGCGTTCTCGCTCACTGCAACGACAGGTCCGACCTCATCCCTGCCACTTGCCCAGCGCGGCCAGGCCGTTCTCCTTGGCACGCTCGTACACCACCTGCTGCGCCTTGGCGAAGTTGCCCTTCATGTCCTGCGACCACAGCTTCAGCGCGGCCTGCTGCATGGCGCGGCCGTAGGAGAAGCTCAGCGGCCACGGCAGGGTGCCGAGCTGGTTCATCGCGTTGAGGTGCGCGGTGGACTGCTCGTCGGTCTGCCCGCCGGACAGGAACACGATGCCCGGCAGGATCGCCGGCACGGTGCTCTTGAGGCACATCACGGTGGACTCGGCCACTTCCTCGACGCTGGCCTGCTCGTCGCAGCCCTTGCCGGCGATGACCATCGAGGCCTTCAGGATGGTGCCTTCCAGCACCACGTTCTGCTCGTACAGCGCGCCGAACAGCGAACGCAGCGTGGCTTCGGTGACCTCGTAGCAGGTCTCGATGTCGTGGTCGCCGTCCATCAGCACTTCCGGCTCCACCATCGGCACCAGACCCTGCTCCTGGCACAGCGCGGCGTAACGGGCCAGCGCATGCGCGTTGGTTTCGATGCACACGCCGGACGGGATGTCCTCGCCGATGGTGATCACCGCGCGCCACTTGGCGAAGCGCGCGCCGAGCTTGTAGTACTCCTCCAGGCGCGCACGCAGGCCGTCCAGGCCTTCGGTGATCAGTTCGCCCGGCATGCCGGCCAGCGGATGCGTGCCCTTGTCGACCTTGATCCCGGGGATGATGCCGTGCTCGGCCATGTACTTCGGGAACGGCACGCCGTCCTTGGTCTTCTGGCGGATGGTCTCGTCGTACAGGATCGCGCCGGAGATGTGCTCGCTCAGCTTCGGCGTGGTCAACAGCAGCTCGCGGTAGGCACGGCGGTTCTCTTCGACATTCTCGATGCCGACGCCGGCGAAGCGCTTGGCGATCGTGCTGGTGGATTCGTCGATCGCGATGATGCCCTTGCCCGGGGCGACCATCGCCTGTGCGGTTTCGGCAAGCTGTTCGATGCTCATGGAATTCCTATGGCACGGGGGGAAAACGCAAGTATATCGCGGCGAACGCCGCCCATTCCTTCACGGAATGCCTGCAACCGTTTCCATCCGGTAGACGCGATGCCGCCGGCGGAAACCCGCTTCCCCCGCTTGGCGTCGGCGGCTTGGCGTCGGCGGCTTGGCGTCGGCGGCTTGGCGTCGGCGGCGTGGTGCCGGCCGCGCCGCCCCTCCCGAATTCCGCGTCCTTCGCCCTGAAGGCGCCGGGCACGCATGAGATCGGGTCGCCATCTGGGCGCGGGCGAAGCGGGATTCTTCCGCAACGGCGAGGAAGCAGCGCGGATGGCGCAGTTCCGTGCCTATCCCCCACCTGGATTGCGGCATGTCGCCCAAGACCGCGTGACGCCACTGCTGGCTTGCCCAAGCATTAGCGAGCCGCCATCGCGTCCGATCGCGTGGGCTGCCAGCCGCCTCCAAGCGCCCTGAATGCCGCGATGGCGGCACGCGCCGATTCGGTCTGCGCCTGCGCTCTCGCATCCGATGCCTGCAAAAGCGACGCGTCGGCGTGCAGCACGTCGATCAGACTCGCGGCCCCTCGCCGATAGGCGGCGAAGGAGGAGGCCCTTGCACGAGAAAGCGCGACCTCGCCTTGCGCCAACGTCGCGGCCTGTTCCCCGCGATTGAGCAAGGCCGAAAAAGCGTTCTCGACATCCTCGGTCGCGCGCAGAACCGCTTGGCGGTAGGCGGCCAATGCCTCGGCATCCTGCGCCTTCGCGAGATCGATCTGCGCGTTGATGCGGCCGAAGTCGAAAAGGCGCCACCTCAGTCCCAGCACGGCCGACGCCTGGCTGGCGCCGCTGGTGAAGAGATTGCCGCTGGAAATCGCCGTGGCGCTTCCCAGCAAGCCACTCAGCGACAACTTGGGGTAATACTCGGCGATCGCCTCGCCGATCCTGGCATTGGACGCAACAAGCCGGCGTTCGGCCACGATCAGGTCGGGGCGCCTGTGCAGAAGGTCGGCCGGCGATCCCATCGCGGCGATGCGCGGCGTTGCGGGGATCGGGGCGACAGTTTCGAGTTCGGGGCGATGCGTGCCTGGAGGAACCCCCAGCATCACGTCCAATGCGTTCATCGATGCGTCGAGACCTGCCTGCAGAACGGGAATAGTCGCTTGCACCTGCGACAACCCCCCCTCCGTCTGCCGGACCTGGTACTCGGCAGCCAATCCCTTGCCGTAAAGCAGGCCGACCTTGGCCAGCAGGTCTTGCTGGATCTTGACCTGCTGGCGGGCGATGCCGAGGCGAGCCTGCAAGCCCCGGATGGTGACGTAGATGTCCGCCGTCTGCGCGGCGACCGCCAACCGCGTCGCAACGGCCCCGGCCTGCGAGGCCTGGTAGTCGGCCAGTGCCGCTTCCCGGCCACGCCGCAGGCCACCGAAAACATCCAGCTCCCAGCTCGCCCCTAGATCGACTTCGTACGCATTTCCCCACCGGTCATATCCGGGCGTGGACGCGAGCACTTGTCCCAACGGGGCTTCGACCGACTGGCGGGCGCGAGCAGCCGAACCGTCGATCGCCCCCGACGGAAGCAAGGCCGCATTGGCCGCGCCAAGTCCGGCCCGCGCCTGGCCGACGCGGGCGGCGGCCTGCGCCAGGTCGAGGTTCTGCTCGAGCGCCAAGGAAACGAAGCGCGCAAGCAGCGGATCGTCGAACCCCTGCCACCAGGCCGCCAGTTCGGAGGCGGATGCACCACGCCCTGGTTCGGCCGCCTGCCCGATGTAATGGCTCGGCAGGGGCGCATCCGGGCGACGATAGTCCGGGCCTGCCGCGCAACCGGCCATCAGGCTGGCGCAGAGGAAAAGCGCAAAGGAACGACGGGGGAACATGAGGATCCTTGGGAGGCGGACACGCTGTGACCATAGTACAAAATGGTCACTCGTTGTCAATGATGGATGCCAGCGGTAAGCTGGCGCAATGACGAAAGCACACACTCCCGCGCCCCAACTTCGGGGGCCTTCGGATCATGACGTCCGCGCTCAGATCGTCGAGGCGGCGACCGACTATTTCGGCCGCTACGGCTACGAGAAAACCACCGTTTCCGACCTGGCGAAGGCGATCGGCTTCTCCAAGGCCTATATCTACAAGTTCTTCGACTCCAAACAGGCGATCGGCGAGGTCATCTGCGCCAATCGCCTGAGCACGATCATGGCCGCCGTCGATGACGCCGTAGCCGACGTTCCCGCCGCCCCCGAGCGGCTGCGGCGCGTGTTCAAGGCCTTGGTGGAGGCCGGCAGCTATCTGTTCTTCCACGACCGCAAGCTCTACGACATTGCCGCGACCTCGGCCAGCGAGTCCTGGCCGTCGGTCGGCGCATACGAAGACCGCCTCAAGGCCATGGTGCTGCAGATCGTGCGCGATGGCCGCCAAGCGGGGGAATTCGAGCGGAAGACCCCGCTGGATGAAGCGGTCAATGCCATCTACCTGGTCATGCGCCCGTACATCAATCCGCTGCAGCTGCAGCACAACCTGGACAACGCGGCCGAGGCGACGGCCCAGCTCTCCAACCTGATCCTGCGCAGCCTGGCACCGTAAACTCGATCGATGTGACTATTGACTAGATTAGTCACAAGTATAAGATGGGAACACGTTTTCTTCGCCAAGAAGGGTTCCCATGTTCCGGCGCCAGCTCGCTTCCTTTGCCGTTTGCCTGTTGCCGCTTGCCCTGACGGCATGCGGTGACGGCCATCCCTCCGACCCGCGCACGCAGGCGCCGCTAGTCAGGATCGGCGCCGTCGAGGGTGCGCCCGCCACGTCTCGCGCGTTCACCGGGGTCGTGGCGGCGCGGATTCAAAGCGACCTGGGCTTTCGCGTCTCGGGCAAGGTGCTGGAGCGCCTCGTCGATACAGGGCAGACCATCCGACGTGGCCAGCCGCTCATGCGGATGGATCCAATCGACCTGGGGTTGCAGGCGCAAGCGCAACAGGAAGCGGTGGCCGCGGCGCGCGCGCGCGCGAAGCAAACCGCCGACGATGAAGCGCGCTACCGCGACCTGGTCGCCGAAGGCGCTGTGTCGGCATCCGCGTACGATCAAATCAAAGCCGCGGCCGACTCCGCGCGCGCGCAACTCAAGGCCGCCGAAGCGCAGGCCGACGTCGCCAGGAACGCGTCGGGCTACGCGCTCCTGCTTGCCGATGCGGATGGCGTCGTGGTCGAGACGCTGGCCGAGCCGGGGCAAGTGGTGAGCGCCGGGCAGCCGGTCGTGCGCCTGGCACGGGCCGGCCAGCGCGAAGCCATCGTGCATCTGCCCGAAACCCTGCGGCCAGTCATTGGATCGACCGCGCAAGCGACGCTGTACGGCAACCGGCAGTCCACCGAACCGGCAACGCTGCGGCAGCTCTCCGATGCCGCGGATCGCGCGACCCGCACCTACGAAGCCAGGTATGTGCTGGGCGGGGCACTGGCGCAGGCGCCGTTGGGGGCCACCGTCACCGTCGCCATCCAGGACGGCGAGGCGTCCACGCCAACGCTGCAGGTCCCCATCGGCGCGTTGTTCGATCCAGGCAAGGGGCCGGGCGTATGGGCCATCGAAGGCAAGCCCGCAAAAGCGGTCTGGCGCTCCGTCCAGGTACTCGGCCTGTCGGACGACGTGGCGCAGGTGAAAGGTGATCTCAAGGTCGGCGACCAGGTGGCATCGCTCGGGGCGCACCTGCTTCGCGAAGGCGAGGCGGTCAGGCCGATGGGCCAAGGCGACGCGATGGCGGCCGGAGATCGTCCATGAGCGAGGGGCGCTTCAATCTGTCGGCGCTTGCGGTCCGCGAGCGTTCCGTCACGCTGTTCCTGATCTTCCTGGTCTCGGTGGCGGGCATCCTCGCGTTCTTCAAGCTCGGCCGCGCGGAAGACCCGCCGTTCACGATCAAGCAGATGACCGTCATTACCGCCTGGCCGGGCGCGACGGCGCAGGAAATGCAGGATCAGGTCGCCGAACCGCTGGAAAAGCGCCTGCAGGAATTGCGCTGGTACGACCGCGCGGAAACCTATACGCGCCCCGGCCTGGCCGTCACCATGCTCTCCCTGCGCGACAGCGCGCCGCCCTCGGCGATCCAGGAGGAGTTCTATCAGGCGCGCAAGAAGCTGGGGGACGAGGCCAGGAAACTGCCTGCCGGCGTCATCGGCCCGATGCTCAACGACGAGTATGCGGATGTGACGTTCGCACTGTTTGCGCTCAAGGCCAAAGGCGAGCCGCAGCGCCGGCTGGCGCGCGATGCGGAATCGCTGCGCCAGCAGTTGCTGCACGTTCCAGGGGTGAAAAAGGTCAACATCATCGGGGAACAATCCGAACGCATCTTCGTCTCTTTCTCCCACGATCGCCTGGCCACGCTGGGCGTCGCGCCGCAGGACATCTTTGCCGCGCTCAACAGCCAGAATGTGCTGACGCCCGCAGGCTCCATCGAAACCAAGGGGCCGCAGGTCTTCGTCCGCGTCGATGGCGCGTTCGACAACCTGGAGAAGATCCGCCAGACCCCGGTCGTGGCGCAGGGCCGGACCCTGAAGCTGTCGGATGTGGCGACCGTCGAGCGTGGCTATGAAGATCCGGCCACCTTCCTGGTGCGCAACAACGGCGAGCCGACGCTGCTGCTGGGCGTGGTGATGCGCGACGACTGGAATGGGCTCGAGCTTGGCAAGGCACTCGAGGCGGAAGTCACCAAGATCAATACCGCGCTGCCGCTGGGCATGACGCTGACCAAGGTCACCGATCAGGCCGTCAACATCAGCTCGGCGGTGGACGAGTTCATGGTCAAGTTCTTCGTCGCGCTGCTGGTGGTGATGGTGGTGTGCTTTCTCAGCATGGGCTGGCGCGTGGGCATCGTGGTCGCCGCCGCCGTGCCGCTGACGCTGGCGGCCGTGTTCGTGATCATGGCGGCCACCGGCAAGAACTTCGACCGCATCACGCTCGGCTCGCTGATCCTGGCCCTGGGCCTGTTGGTGGACGACGCCATCATCGCCATCGAGATGATGGTGGTGAAGATGGAGGAAGGCTACAGCCGCGTCAAAGCCTCCGCCTACGCCTGGAGCCACACCGCGGCGCCGATGCTTTCCGGCACCCTGGTCACGGCCATCGGCTTCATGCCCAACGGATTCGCCCGCTCCACGGCAGGCGAATACACCAGCAACATGTTCTGGATCGTCGGCATCGCCCTGATCGTGTCCTGGGTGGTGGCGGTGGCGTTCACGCCGTACCTGGGCGTGAAGTTGCTGCCCGATATCAAGAAGGTCGAGGGCGGACACCACGCCATCTACGACACCCGCAACTACAACCGCTTCCGGCAGGTGCTCGAGCGCGTCATCGCACGCAAATGGCTGGTCGCCGGCGCGATGGTCGGCACCTTCGTGCTGGCGGTCGTCGGCATGGGCCTGGTCAAAAAGCAGTTCTTCCCGACCTCCGATCGGCCGGAGGTGCTGGTCGAAGTGCAGATGCCATATGGCACCTCCATCGAGCAAACCAGCGCCGCGGCGGCGAAGGTCGAGGCCTGGCTGGCGAAGCAGGAGGAAGCCAGGATCGTGACGTCCTACATCGGCCAGGGCGCGCCACGCTTCTTCCTGGCCATGGCGCCCGAACTGCCCGACCCGGCATTCGCCAAGATCGTGGTCCTCGCTGGCGACGACAAGGAGCGGGAAGCCCTCAAGTTCAGGCTGCGCCGGGCGGTGGCCGACGGCTTGGCGCCCGAGGCGCGGGTGCGCGTCACCCAGATCGTGTTCGGCCCGCCTTCCCCGTTTCCCGTCGCTTACCGGGTGATGGGGCCGGACCCGGACAAGCTGCGCGCGATCGCAAATGACGTCGAAAGCGTGATGCACGCCAGCCCGATGATGCGCACCGTCAACACGGATTGGGGGCCGCGTGTGCCGACCTTGCACTTCACGCTCGATCAGGATCGGCTCAATGCCGTGGGGCTGACCTCCAACTCCGTGTCCTTGCAGTTGCAATTCCTGCTGAGCGGGGCGCCACTGACGGAGGTGCGCGAGGATATCCGCTCGGTGCAGGTGGTTGGCCGTGCGGCCGGCGACATCCGCCTCGATCCCGCCAAGATCGCCGGCTTCACGCTGGTCGGAGCGGCGGGTCAACGCATTCCGCTGTCGCAGGTGGGCAGCGTCGATGTGCGCACGGAAGATCCCATCCTGCGACGCCGCGACCGCACGCCGACCATCACGGTGCGCGGCGACATCGCCGAAGGCTTGCAGCCGCCGGACGTTTCCACCGCGGTCTTGAAGCAACTGCAACCGATCATCGAGACGCTTCCCTCGGGCTACCGGATCGAACAGGCCGGTTCGATCGAAGAGGCCGCCAAGGCCACCACGGCGATGCTGCCGCTGTTCCCGATCATGATCGCGCTCACCCTGCTCGTCATCATCCTGCAGGTGCGTTCGATCGCGGCGATGGTCATGGTCTTCGCCACCAGTCCGCTTGGCCTGATCGGCGTGGTGCCGACCCTGCTGATCTTCCAGCAACCGTTCGGCATCAATGCGCTGGTCGGCCTGATCGCGCTGTCGGGCATCTTGATGCGCAACACGCTGATCCTGATCGGGCAGATCCATCACAACGAACAGGAAGGACTGAGTCCGTTCAACGCGGTCGTCGAAGCCACCGTGCAACGCGCAAGACCGGTGATATTGACGGCCCTGGCCGCGATCCTGGCCTTCATTCCGCTGACCCATTCGGTGTTCTGGGGAACCCTGGCCTACACGCTGATCGGCGGCACGCTCGCGGGGACGATTCTGACGCTGGTGTTCTTGCCAGCCATGTATTCCATCTGGTTCAAGATCAAGCCAGTTCCTTTGCATCACTGATCACATCGCCCGCAGCCATTGCCACACCCCGACGCTGCAATCGAGTCCGGAAAAACCGTAGGAAACGTCGTGCCGGGGCACTCTCCGCGACCGGCATATCCCCTGTCACGTAGCAAGCCCGATCGCCGGAGGCAGTAGATGGATCCCCTATCGAACAATGACTGGCTGGCCCAGCACGAAGCAGCGTGTCGGCGCGCGCTTGCCGGGAGTGGCAGCCCCGGTCTTGCGCGGATCGACCAGATTGCCGGAAAAACTGGACGTGAAATCCTCGAGGCGATGATGTCCGGCGAGCTCCCGTATCCTCCGATGAACGATACGATGAACATGACGCTGCTGGAGGTGGATGACGGCCGCGCCGTGTTCCAGGGCATTCCGTTGCTCCAGCACTACAACCCGTTAGGCACGGTACACGGCGGCTGGTTTTCGACACTGCTTGACTCGGCGCTTGGCTGTGCGGTGCAAAGCACGCTGGCAGCGGGGCGTTCGTACACGACGGCGGAATTGAGCATCAACATCGTGCGTCCGGCCTCGCACGAAACCGGGCCGTTGCGCGCGGCCGCCAAGATCATCCACGCTGGCCGCCGGATTGCCACGGCCGAGGCGCGTGTCGAAGACCGAAGCGGAAAGCTCTACGCGCATGCAACCACGACCTGCGTGATATTCGACATGCACCGATAGCGGACGAACTCTGTACGCAGGTACGTATCGCCAGCCGGCGAGTGTGTGCCTCATCTCGGCCCGCTCGATCAAGCCCTGCATCGACAGCCCGGGCGCATACCTGCGCGTAGTCCAGCGACGTACCGCGCCGGAGCCGGGATAAAAAAACCGCGCGCTGCCCA
>Ga0065704_10001018_pt1 | contig 11055 bp, 10 predicted proteins | sample SwiRhicommuniRL2_FD_59091 | JGI IMG/M metagenome (GOLD analysis project Ga0065704, IMG submission 59091) | Switchgrass rhizosphere bacterial communities from Rose Lake, Michigan, USA - RL2 v2 (version 2) | ecosystem: Host-associated > Plants > Roots > Rhizosphere > Soil | place: East Lansing, MI | reverse complement strand
CCTCAATTCCATCCAGGGCGGCACCTCCGTCTGATCTTCCGTCGGTTGATTTAAGTTCTACCATACCATTCTTAAAAAATACCTTCTTTAATCTTTGGGGAAGATACTGCCTGTAGGAACCTGTCCTTTCTTCAAAGTCTGTAGAATAGTTTTGACAATCCGGTAATGGCCCGAAAGTTTGCGAAAAATCGTAGGAATATTCCAGTGTGTTTGCTGCATCCGAGGCATATTGAAATGATACCGTATCACTTTTATCGGCAGAGATCATGTCGGTTAAATGCCATGTAGAGACGGCGGTAGTGGTGCTGGAAAAGTCAGTCCAGGAAGAGGCATATTCCTTTGTATTAAAATTGTAAGTATTCCCGTCCTCGTCAATAATTTTAAAACCATTGCTGGAGTTATAGGATATTTTTAATGCAGCCGATTCAATCAAAATGGGCTTCCCGTCGGTTCCAAATACAAATTTTCCGCTTCTGCCATTGAAATTGAAGAAGAAATAATCCGGTTTGGTATCCACATCATTCTTCATTACTTTAGAGAGATAGGTATTATCGTAACTGCCGGTACCGATTTGTGAAGCCAGGGGCACACCGGTAGTAAGGACACCACCAGATTTCATATCATCTGCGCCTACAATAGTTCTTGAAACAGCTCCTCCTATATCAAGTGCCCAGCCTAAACCTACCCAGGATGCCCTTTCATCAACCTTAATTCCATTTCCACCAACATAATTCAGGGAAATAGGGATACTGAACCTAGAACTGGTTATTGTATAAAGGGGAATATTTGTTCCGGCGGTACCGGTATTGTTACCCACCTTATAGGTGCCGAATTTGCCCAAAGCAACAGCATCGGGAGAAGGGGGAATAATGGTAGGTACATCAGGTGCCTGAGCGCTGGCGGAACCAGTCACTAAAAGAGCGATAAAAAAGAGCAAGTTTTTCATTGGGATAACAAGTCATTAGTTTTCAATAAAGCAGTTGAAGAATACCCATTGGCGTTGCACAGCAGTGAGGCCATGTCTTGGAATTAAATTTCAAAACAGCATTTTAGCAGTAGCAAAAAATGTAGGGATACAAAGTGGGTGGGTTTAATTTATGTCATGAGAATAGAGCGTTAGTTATTAGGTATATAAATCTACATAGTTGATTTTATATTACAAAATATAATAATTTAATAAATGCGAGCTGATATTGCCTGCTTCAGATGCCGCCACCCGAAATTTGTGCAGTAGCGGTTGAACAATAATGCCAATCAAATGATCTTCGAAGAATCGAATGAATGACGGGACACATCGTAATCCCTAATCTGCAAGAGTGCATGTCATCCGTAGCTTTGCTACCCCTATTTAAAACGCAATAGGATCAGGAGGTGTTGGTTTTTGCGGCTTTCTAAGCCAATATAGAGCAGGCATAAACAAAGAAGCCATTTCCCCGCATCAATAAAGCTAGGAGCAAGAAAGGTATTAAAATAGCCGGAACGGGGGGTTTAAGCCCGTTCTGGCTCATGAATTGTATATTTCGCAGATAGTGGTTCTTCCCCAATTTTGGTGTTAAAAATACCACAGATAAGTAATTTCGTTTTGTAAACAGTTGTATTTTAAATTGATACAAGCTTATTATATCGGTAGTTCCTTTGTCTTTTTTGCGGGGACTAACATTGATCATGATTCTCGTCTATATGTTAGTGGATCCTACGGCTTTAATCACCAGCAAGCCTTAATGAACACTTAATTCGTTGATTTTACATTACTCGCCTCATTTTTAAAAACCACCAAAATTGAGGAAGAACCACGTTCCGCGAAAGAGGTGGCCACATATGGAATAATTCCCACAAAGTGCACAAATGTGCAAATTTGCCTTACAAACTGACACAAGAGGTGAATGTAGTTTTGAACTACATTTGTGAGTGATAAAAAAAATAATATGAATTGGACATTCGGGTATAATATGTAGCACAAACGCTATCATGTTCAATGCTTCGAACTACAAAGAGACCGAGGTTTCAGCTAAAATGAAGTCCAATAAATATCAGATTTACCTCATCACTAAACGTAAAAAATATTTCTTTGACCGTTGCGAACATTATGAAGACTGTAATAAGTCGTGGTTTTATATGTTGGATGAATATCATAACAAACACTGATGGGACGTTAAGGAACCAACGTATCAATTTTTAAAGAAATCAGGTTTGGCAGGCCATACCACACTTGTAACAAATGATGTTCCAGTAGACGTGAGAAACTACATCGTTATAAATAACTTGCAGCCCTATCGTGAGATGGCAGGAGACAATTCCCAACATGGAACGCTCATCAATAGTATTTGGCCATCCGACCTTGAGGTAGTGTACGTTGGTCAATCTTTTGGTAATATGAACACAAGAATAGCTCAGCATGAAAAAATAAAAGAGATCGCCCTTAGGGTAATCGAGGAAAGCAGTAATGAAGAGGTTATCGTTATTTGTACTGGCTGCGCTGTTAACGATAACTTTTTTGGTATTATATCAGCAGAATCTAGGTCCAGACGTTAGTGCTGGATGGATCAAGAGATTACAAAAAAAGTAGCCAAACCTGTATCCGCTCAACAACTGGTGACTCTTTACGAAGCCAGCCTAATCAGCTATTTCAAGCCAATTTACAATACAGAACATAAAGAGTCTTTTATTGGTCGTGGCTTTCAGTCCTATGACCAGATCTATAATACAGACTTCAATTATGTGTCGGCCGCCGTCGCCATACCCGAACAATTTAAAACCCGTATCTGGTCGCAGCATATAACCCAACCAGCATTCATTCACCACAACCACTTTCCTTTGGAAACACCAAAACAGAAAAAATCATTATTTGAGTTTATACAAAATCAAAGTACGTTTAGTCAAGATTAATATCACTTTTTACCTTAAATTCAGCAATTTCTACCATCGAAATACACGGGTATCATAGCTGTACCAAATTTTAAATTAAATATTTATTTAACTATCAGAATAGAGATATCATCGACCTCCAAAGCATACCCAAAAACTTTAGGCCAACATACTTTTTCATATTGTAAAAGAATTCATTAATAAGGTTCTTGTAAAAGGATATGTACGACCGCCATGGCCCCTCTATGGCATACCTAATCCACATCTATTTAAAGGATGGATTCACGTAAAAGCGTTAAATCACTAATAAAGTGGTTCGAGTTTTGTACCACTGGGTTGCCTATGGGGAACGGATTGGGCAGAAGAAATTCACAACCAAGAACCAGAGGAGGTTACTTTTCCTCACTGCTTTTCAATTTCCAGATAAAACCATCGAGCACGTAATGTGTGCTTTGCGGCAATGCCAGTAAAGGGACTAGTAAAGTCAGCATACTCATGTCAATTACTTTTGGTAAAGAAGAGAAAATGGAAAATACATCAGCATGCTCCTTCCATATAAAACCATCCCACAAACCTTCCTCAATATAAGCCAATAAAACAAGTATCAGGGTAAATAGCAAAACACCATACTTACCAAAAGTAGCCCGTATCAGCATACTTTTTCGGGGAGCGTTTTGGGCATAACTTTTTCTTTCAAAAAACCAGATCAATGCCATATAGGGAATTCCATGAGAAATCACATTTAAGGTCGTAAAAGCCATATCACCATTAAAATAAACGATACCAAAGTACCAGGATAAAAAAGTTCCCAGAATTAACATGTTCCTTGGAATATTAAAACCGTGTCCCTTGATCAACAGCCAGATTTCCTTTGCGACATAAACCAATATCACCACAAAATATAAAGCGCCGCAAAGTGCAGCTAAATTTTTAGAAGGAAAATAGAGGAAATCATCGGCCACAAACCAATTAAAATTTCTGGGCTCACCAAAATGCCAGTATAGCATCGGAAATAATGTTGCCGCATAAATAGAAACAACATCAATAAATCTGACAATCTTAGTGACACTTTCCGTCCTTGAATACAAACGCATGAAACCATATTGCTGTCTGATAAAATGAAATACAGCCAGATAGGCCAATACCCTCCAAAACAAGAGCCCATCCACATGGTATAACATGACACCGGAAACATAACACAGCAATGGAACTACTGTCAATAAAGTATGCTGTTTCCTTAACCTACCTGCATTAAAATAAGTTCTGTATAGCGTTGAATAGACATGCGCAACATCGATAAATACCACCAACAAAACCCAATACTCAACAGGCATTGTCGTAGTTACCTTAAATTGTTCTGGAAAAATGAATACCAGTAACAATGATAAAAAAGGTGGTGATAAAATGAATACACTGTCTGATAAGGCCGTATTTATCCAGGGCTGTTTCAATTTAATTTCCGCTCTGCTCATCTGTTCACCTCCAACAAAGATTTAGCTGCATTAATTCCCTGATGAAACCCTTCTTCAAACAAAGAAATGCCGCTCAAATCTGTATGTGCAAAGAAAATCTGACCAGCAACAGAAGACCGGGCCTTTTTTCTATCCTCGCCCCAAATATAGTTCACCGACGGGCTGATCATTCCATGCCCCCACACCCAAACATCTACCGACTCAATCAGCGGGGTGATTTCCGGATGCATATACTCCAATTCAGGAATAATCATATCCAGCCATTGATCATAACTCCTGGAATAAGCGGCTAACCTGGAAACCCTGGGTTTACGATCACATAAGGGCAAATAAAAGGTAATCACTTTAGCCTGCTTACCATGATCAACTTGCTGATGGCCCGAATAGACATAGCCTACCGATGGTGTTCCATAAGGAACATTATCCCAGGATAAAGTTTGCAGACCTGAAGCAGGAAAATCAGTTAATGTTATGTTTGCAACCATCCAGGGCGCATAATTTAGCTGATTATAATCGAACAGATTTCTATCTGTATTTTTCAAAATCCGTTTATTGACAAATTGCGGACAAGCCATAATTACCTGCTCAGCCAGGATTGTATAGGTCTGGTTTTTAAGCATGTCAAAAACGTCAACCTCAACATGATCTTTATTACTTACCACCGAAGTGGCCATTACAGAAGTTCTGATATGCGGTTTTAAATAGCTTTTCAATTTATTCACCAAAAAGCCATTCCCTTCCGGCCATGTAAGTACCGCTCCAGGTTCCGCATTCGCAGCTGTACCCTTGTGTCCGGCAAAATAATTCAAACCAGCCCAGGCCGAAACATCTTTAATCTGCTGTCCATAATCATCTTTACAGCAATAATTTAAATACCATAACAGGTAAGCAGAATTATAACCTGCTTTTACCAGATAATCCTTAAAAGACATTTGATCAAGATCCCTGTAGCGCTTATCTTCAGACGAAGCATCAAGGGGAATATTAAATGCATATTTGCCATCTTCTCCCTTAGCATACTTTAACTGATTACACAAGGCGAAGAATTTATCTATTTGTTCCTGATCCTGTTGTGAAATACCAAATTTAGGAATCAATCCTTCCTGCCATTGCCCTTTGATAAGCAAACGCTCTTCAGGATCAAAACACAGGTAAAATTCATTGTAAAATGGAAATCCGTTTTCAAAATGGGTAATGACGCCATTTTCTTTAAGAAAATCGATTAGTAACTCATCATCGTTGTTTGCAATAGTAATATAGTGTGCCCCCCAGGGATAGGACGACACCGTATTTCCCTCACTATGCGCATTTCCACCTGCATGACCTTCAAGTTCTAGTATTTCAAAATCTGCCATACCTTGTTTTTTTAACCATCTGCCTGCAGAAAGTCCCGAAATCCCAGCGCCTATAATCAGCGTTTTCACTTTTTTGGAATAGCTGGGCTCCGCAATAACAATTTTATCTCTCAACATATGTCCGGCCTTTTCATCAGGTCCTTTAAGATGACCTTTGATGTGCCTGTATTTTTCATTTCTGCCACTTAGTTTTCGAACACATCCATTTAAAAAGATCCCACCCATAACCAGTGCAGAACGCAGTAAGAAGCCTTTTCTGTTAAACCCCATATTATTGATAAGAAACCGATCCCCACTCCTGTTCGAAATACTTAACCAATACCTGATTATTCAGTTTATTAACTTCTGCATCCTGCTTCTGCATATCCTTAGGAAAATACAGCATCTGAGCTATTCCTTCTTTAGTAAGAAACTTTACCTCTTCAGGAAAATGTTCAGGAACTTTATATCCAGGCTTGGTTGCCGCCATAATGTAGCCCCAGTCACCAAAAGAGGGCACATAATTGTGATATGGTGTGGTAAAGAAACCAACAGACTCCAGTGTTTTATTCACGCTCCAAAAGGATTTAGGTGCCACAAAAGGTGATGTCGACTGCACCACGATCATACCGTCCTCTGAAAGAATGGATCTAACCAGGCGGTAAAAAGAGTTGCTGTATAACTTCCCAACAGAGTAATTAGAAGGATCCGGAAAATCTATAATTATAAAATCATACTTTTCATTTTGAGACCTGATCCAGGAAAAAGCATCTGCATTGATGACTTTAACTTTGGGCGACAGCAACGAAGATTTATTCAATTCGGTCAACATTGGGTTAGACTTAAACAAATTTGTCATACCCGGATCAAGGTCAACTAGCGAGATTTGGTTAACTCCCGGATACTTAAGAATTTCTCTTACTGCCAAGCCATCACCTCCTCCCATAACCAATACTTTTTTAGCACCTGGTATTGCCGAAAGACCAGGATGTACCAGTGCTTCATGATACCTGTACTCATCATCGGAGCTGAACTGCAAATTGCTGTTTAAATATAGGCGCAACACCTTACCTTTTTTAGTCAACACAATACGCTGGTAATTAGTACTTTTAGAATAGATGACCGTATCGTTATATCCCAAACTTTCTGAGTACTTAGTTATAGCATCAGCCAACACAAATCCGGCGAGTAAAGCCAGTAAACAGATTATAGAAGCTATTTTAAGATAACTTGCCCGTTTAATCTCCTTATGAAAATTTAAACACACGATTAAGGCAACAGCGACATTAAGCATACCAAAAAGGTAAGAAGTCTTTATCAGTCCGAGATAGGGAATCAGCAATAAAGGAAAAACAATAGAAGCCAGTAGCGCTCCTATATAATCGAAGGTAAATACTTTTGAAACCAAATCCTTAAACTCATAACGATCTTTCAAAATACGCATGAGTAAGGGAATTTCCAATCCAACGAGGATTCCCGTAATACCGACCAGACTATATAAAATAATGCGAAAAGAAGCAGCGCTTTCAAAAACCAGGTACAAAATGCTGGAGCTCGTTCCTCCAACAAGACCAACCAGAATTTCAATCTGAATAAACCAGAACAAAATGTCCTTTTCGAAGTACTTCGATATCCAGGAGCCAATACCCATGGAGAAAAGATACAAGCCAATAATCGTTGAAAACTGGGTAACAGAGTCTCCAAGTAAATAACTGGCAAGTGTCCCCGCGATCAGTTCATAGATTAAGCCGCAGGTAGCAACAACAAAAACAGAAGTTAGTAATAAAACAGGCAGCTTTTTATGCATTGCTATCCATGGATTGAAGAGCTTATAATAATTGCAATGGCAATAATAAAGGCCGCAAAAACAATAGCTAATGCCATATTCTGTTTCTCCAGGATCTCTTTCCAAAGATTTTCAGGAGTAATCTTTTCAACAATCCAGAAGGCTAAAAATAAGATTAGAATGCCCAATACAGAGAAAACCACCGAGGCCACTATGTATTTGTAATTAATAAGTTCGCTTAGGTTCATATCGTTTTAATTATTTATGATTTAATCTGTTTCCGTAACCGCCATAGAATCTTCTACCCGTATACTCTGTATTCTTCTGCACTGTACTGCTTTCCCAGAAAGCTTTGCCATAATACAAGGAATAACCAAAATAACCCGTGATACCAAGAGTTAAGGCAAGATAAATAGTTCTAAAAGCTTTATTCATAATATCATTCTTCAAAAGGTGAATAATCAGAGTTCGACCAACGCCTTTTTTCAAAATTGCGCATCCTTAAATACGTATAAGCGGGAAGAAGACACAATACAAGGAGACAAACCAGCAAATTTCTCCATAAAGTTACATTACTAACCACCTTGACCGCTAAAGCATTCCTGGCCGGATCACCCGAGGCAGGATAAATATTAAGATGATACTTTCCTTTGGGAATCTCAGAAAGCAGGACTTTCGCATTGGTCTCTCCCTCAGTCCATCTTTCACCTTGTTCCACACCTTCATAATATTCAAATCCTTTGGTGACCTCCCAGGTTTGATTACTTGCTTCATTAACCAGTACTATAGTTGTTTCCAGCCAATTGTTATTTACGCCCGAACTAATCTCTATTTCCAGCGGCGATGAGTTGTCGTTAACATTAAATGCAGAGGTTACAAATGGTTTAAACTCATTAATTCCTTTCTCAGGATCATAAGTAAGATTATACACACTATCTACCAAAACCTGCTCGGGTTTTGCCCAAACCACAAGTAATTCAATTAGTAATAGGGCAAGAATAAGATAAAGCGTGGTGTACAATGACCATTTCCAATCGCTATAAGCTTTTGAAGGTTGATTTGATATGAGGTCGACTTTAGCCGGAAATGAAGCAAAGTCCAGGTTAAAAGCATTGGCTATTACCGCTGGCTCGAGGTATTCTCCACGATAATAATTGATATTCTTGGCTTTTACTCCAAAGCCAGCTTCACGGGCAATAACATAAGGTGGGGCAATATATTCAGCAGTATTCACCCTTTCTTTAAGCACGTCCCAATCAAACTCACCGGCTAAAGAAAGTACTCTTGGCTTATACTTATGGAACAATTTATACTCAACATCATCATACAACACATAATCATTCCCATACAATACCTTTTCTAGTTTTGGTAAAAATGCTTTATCAAAAATGATATTCCAATGCCCGTTATATTCCGAGAGTATGACATACCCTTTCTCATAATTGTATAACACATATTCTCTCCACCCCGGGTAAGCACTGTTTCCCTCATCTTTTTCCATATACCCGATTACCTTAAATGAAAGGTCCTGCAGTATACCCTCAGTTCCCAATGGAATAGCCGGCTTCAATTGTGGCGGGCCTAAAGTTTTTACTTCTTTCGGAACCTCATCTACGAACTGAATATAAGTATGGCAAAATCCGCAAACGCAAAATTCACTTCCTTCAGGATCATACAAAGTGAATGCTGAATTACAATTTGGGCAGCTAATTTGTTCTGATTCGGGAAAGGAAGTTATAGAAATTGTGGCCATACCCTTATCTGATCAATTCTGTTTTCTGACGCTCCACCCCCTCAAAAAAGCCCAATACCTCAGCATAGAGCCCTTTTACCTTTTCCTCATTATTTTTCTGATAATTAGACAAAAAGATATCAAATGTGGCTAAACCGAATTCAGGCCATGTATGAATAGATAAATGAGATTCTGTAAGACATATCACCGCGGTAAAGCCCCCATTTTCAAAATCATGATACACCTCGCCCACCTTGGTGAGTTCGTATTTATCTATCAGATCATTAAATAAAACTTCACAGGCCGCGTATGAAAAAAGATAATCCCTCTGAATTGAATTAAATTCAGAAAGGATGTGAAGACCAGGCTTATAGTGCATTAATAAGAAGCGTTAAATAACATTGTTTCATCAAAAATAACAAAGTATTTCAACTTTTCAAGAAGAATGCTATACCATCGTCAAACGCTATTTTTTGAAGTTAGGTATTCGGCTGGGTATTTCATCGAAAATGGCCGCTCGTTCCGCGTTTAAACTGACACCTCATTTCGCTGCAAACTGGTTCTTCCCCACTTTTATCGAAATATACATATTATTTCATTTCTGCGCGCCTCAAATAGAATTTTCAAGTTGAGTGTGTATATTTCGCAGATAGTAGACACTTCATTTCGTTCCAAACTGTGCACCCGAACTTCTGCCTTTAATTTCGGAAGACATCTTCGCCTTTAGACCAAATATATTCAAATCCCGAAATTCAANCTTACCCANTTTTTAAANAGCCTTTTTTATTTTTAGCATTTNGTTTGTCAATAGATAGCTGTTAAAGCTGTTTTTGTGATCTGAAGGGTGACTGTGACACCAATTTTTGATAAATCTGCTTGTTTAAAAAGGTCTTCATAGAGATGCTTCAGAATTTTGCAATGAAACGTAATTAAATGCGTGCTAATTAATTTTGATGATCAAAACGAACTATCAGCCCAGACTGCTTTTTCTGAGGCTAAAAACTGCTTAAAATAAGCCGACTGACCATTTTGCCGCGAAATCGACTGATCATTTTGGACCGTAATATGAGGCCACGTTCCGCGAAAGAGGTGGCCACATATGGAATAATCCCCACCTTACATGCACGATGGTAGGTTTGCTACACTGGAAGATGTTCTAACACATTATGCAAATGGCGTAAAGCGCAATACTCACTTAGATGAACAGTTACGACATAACGGCACTTTAGGTCTTGCATTATCCAGTAGTGATCAACATAAAATTATCGCTTTTTTAAAAACGCTAACCGATAAGGAGTTTCTAACAGATGTAAGATTTCAAATACCATGATTAATTAAAGTTGCTTAATATATATTTCCGGATAAACAAATAACAATTCTTCGCACAGGAACGCACGAACGGATTAAAGAACCGGTAAGATGGAGATTAGACAGACTGCTGGAGATTATTGATGAAAGCAAACAGCCTTAAATCACCTTTCATTCCATCCATCCTGCATCACGCAATCTGTCCAATACTGCCTCAGTATCGTCGAGACCGTAACGATCCCTGGTCACACTTTTCTCAGTTGGCTGTCTCCAATGCACTCCATAATACAGGTAATAGCCATTAACATTAATGTGAATACCATTCAAGCTGCCCTGACTAATCATAGCCACCCTACCCTCATCACCATAAGCAGCTTTAAACTTTATCCCCTTCATCCCTCCATACCGAATATTGAGTAACAGGATGTGTCGTTTTAAGCCGGTGGAATAACCTGCCAGAATCGTCATGATGATAATTAGCCATTCCCCAGGCTAAATATTGCGTTATCATTTCCTGAAACACACCCGTTTGTTGGTAGCAGTGCCATTCCTCAACAT
>Ga0065704_10071459_pt1 | contig 11063 bp, 8 predicted proteins | sample SwiRhicommuniRL2_FD_59091 | JGI IMG/M metagenome (GOLD analysis project Ga0065704, IMG submission 59091) | Switchgrass rhizosphere bacterial communities from Rose Lake, Michigan, USA - RL2 v2 (version 2) | ecosystem: Host-associated > Plants > Roots > Rhizosphere > Soil | place: East Lansing, MI | reverse complement strand
CTGCCAGACTTGCAAATACTTACAAAAAAGATTTCGCTCTTTATCAGAAAAGAATTTCTCTGGCTTTGGAGGAATTAAAAAAAGCTGGCGCCAACGTTGATAAAATTGCGGTAATCGGCTATTGTTTTGGTGGTACAGGAGCTTTGGAAGCTGCAAGAGGAAACGTACCTGTTGTCGGTGTTATTTCCATCCACGGCGGTCTATATAAAGATCCTGAGAGACCGAATGACCCAATTACAACTAAGGTTTTGGTAGAGCATCCGGCAAACGACAGAAGTGTTCCGCAGCTACATTATGATGCTTTCATAAAAGAAATGAACGATAGCAAGGCCGATTGGCAAATCATAACTTATGCCAACACAACGCATACTTTTACCAATCCTGAAGCACCGGATTATAACGAAGTAATGGCAAAACGCGCATGGAATCATACCTTGATGTTCCTGAGAGAAATCTTGAAATAGAAATTATACTTTAGATACTAGAAGTTAGAAAGACAGCTTAAGAGCTGTCTTTTTTATTTTTTAATCAATAATGAAACGATGTCTTGGATTACTTTCTGAGAAACAAAATGCATAAAATCTAGTCTTTCCAGATGTGGCAGAAATAGTTTTGAGGCCACTTCTTCATTTTCGATTCTAATCGAATAAAAAACCGTTCCCACATCTTTTCCATCCTCCCCTTTTCCCGGACCAGCCACGCCTGTTGTAGAAACCGAAATATCTGTTTTAAATAATTTTTGACAACCAATCGCCATTTCAGAAGCGACTTCTTCACTCACAACTGTGAATTCTTCAATTGTTTTTGGATTGACATGCAGAAGCTCGATTTTCTTCTGTGTCGCGTAAGTCACAACACTTCCCAAGAAATAATTGGAACTTCCTGCAACCGAAGTAATCAGATGTGCTAATTCTCCCCCGGTACAACTTTCTGCAACCGAAATTGTCAGTTTTTTATCAGTCAGTAACTCGCTAAGGATCTTCTCGATCTTATCTTCCTGCGTAGCGATGATATTTTCTCCGATCAGAGGAAATAATTTTATGATTTCGTTCTCCAGTTCTGCATTCAGTGATTCCTGTGAACTTCCAGAAGCAGTCAATCTTAATTTTACCCTCGTTCCAACAGGTAAATAAGACAAACTGATATGTTCCGGCAAAGCCAATTCCCATTCTTCAATGGTTTCTGACAAAATACTTTCCGGAATGTCAACCACCGAAACAATCCTGGTTACAATATGGTCCAGCGATAATTTTTGTTTTAAGAAAGGAATAATCTGGTCTTTCACCAAAGGTTTTACCTCATAAGGAACACCCGGCAGACTAAAACAATAAGTTCCATTCTTTTCCAAAATCATACAAGGAGCAGTTCCAAAATAATTGAGAAAAATCTTAGCCTTAGACAGAACCATCGCCTGGTCTTTGTTATGCTCCAAAATCCAAAGTCGGTTTCTTTTTTCCAGATAAGCTCTGAGGTGTTCATAGATTGCGTCTGAGAAGATCATTTCATCTTCGAAGAATTTTGCATAAGCCTTTTTGGTAATATCATCTTTCGTTGGCCCCAATCCACCTGTTGTAAAAACAACATCAGCCATTTCAAAAGCTTTCCCTAAAGTTGAAACAATCGCTTGTTCCTCGTCCGGAATTGTAAAAATAGAAAGCACTTTTATCCCGACTTCTTTGAGTTGTGTTGCAATAAAATTGGAATTGGTATCAACGGTATTTCCCGAAAGGATCTCGTCGCCAATGGTGATTAAAACTGCTGTTTTCATAGAGACAAATCTCGGAAATTTTTCATTACACATATATTAAATTCAATAATAAAACATTGCTTTGTCATTCCGTAGGAATTTCAACCTTCTGGATTTCCACAGAATGAAAAATTGGATGTTATTTAAGCTTTTATATTTTATAATCTTTGACTTTGTCGAATCTGCAATTTGTGGTTAAGAATTAATTATCTTTGATTAAAATTGAGGAATGAAATCATCTTTCTGGAATAACTACAGCAACATAATTCTGCTTCTCATCGGGATTTTCATTGGGAGTCTTGTCGGGATTTTCGTACCGCATTTTGTGACTTACCTTAAACCGATTGGTGATATTTTCCTGAATCTGTTGTTTGTCACAGTTATTCCATTGGTATTTTTTGCAATTGTTTCCGCTATTTCGGGAATTGAACAGCAAAATCAACTGGGCAAAATCATCGGAACAATGGCTCTGACCTTCCTGAGCTTCATATTGATTTCCGCCACGTTTTGTATTATAATGGTTTACTTTTTCCCTACTGAAACCCCTAAAAATATTAGTGAAAACATTTCTGAACATCTTCAGAATAATGCCAATATTAATGACCAGATTGTCGGATTCTTCACAGTCAGCGAGTTTTATCATTTGTTTTCGAGACAGAATATGCTTGCTTTACTAGTCTTCTCTTTTTTAGTTGGGATTTCCATCAGAAAGTCAGGAGAGAAAGGAAAATTATTCCAAAATTTTATCCTTTCCGGAAACGAAGTAATGAAACAGCTGTTGTTACTGATAATGAAAGTTGCACCAATTGGATTGGGTGCTTATTTCGCATACCAAGTCGGAACCATCGGACCTCAGCTTTTCGGATTTTACGCCAAACCGTTGGGTTTATATTACATCGCTGGAACTATTTATTTTATTGTATTTTTCAGTCTTTATGCCTTCATTTGGAAATCAGGAAATGGTGTAAAAGCTTTTTGGAAAGAAAGTCTTTTACCAACTGCAACTGCCATCAGCACGTGCAGCAGTTTAGCGACAATGCCCGTTGCCATAGAATCTGCCAAGAGAATGGGTGTCCCCGCCTCTATCGCCAATGTTGTGATTCCAATTGGAACAACCATTCACAAAAACGGCTCCTCAATTTCGTCGATTATCAAGATTTATGTCGCTTTTCAGTTACTTGGATGGAATTTCTTTGAACCAATGAATCTGATAATGGCTTTGGGAATCACTGTTTTCGTAAGTGCCGTTGCTGGCGGAATCCCGAATGGCGGTTACATTGGGGAAATGCTGATGATTTCGGTTTACAAAATCCCGCCTGATGTGGTTCCGGCGGTTATCATTATCGGGACTTTGGTTGACCCTTTGGCGACGGTTCTCAATTCCGTTGGGAATATTTTGGCGAGTATGATTGTCTCGAAGTTTGTAAAAAACTGAAACTGATTAGAAAACCGTCCATTCTATAACGGTTCTGGCCGACATTTGGCTCTTCGTAATCGGGCTACCTGAAACGTGCGCACATTCGAACAGAAACGTGCGCATGTTTCAAGTCGGTCATTAACCAGATGAATTTTCCCTCAAATTCATATCATGCGAAACCCTTGCCTTGCATCCATATATATAAGAATTTGAAGAGGATTATGCACTATCCCTCTTCGGATTGCCGGGTCGGAGATTCCCACGGCTACTCACTCCGCTTCACAGGTTCAAGATTTTGTAATTCTTCCGTAGTAAATAATCTATAATGAACTTTGAACGTTTTCCCCAACGGTGTTTCCAGAGAGAACCCGCCTGGTCCCCAACCATCCAAAACATCTAATGTGAAATGGGAATACTTCCAATATTCGAACAGGTCACGGTCTATCCAGAACTCGTGACCATTGATGGTTCCAATCATAGCATCATTCATCCTTGGGAAATAACCACCTTTTTCGAAACACTGTGGTTGAGTTCCTTCGCAACAACCACCAGCTTGATAAAACATCAGTTCACCGTGTTTTTTTTCCAGCTCCCAAATCACTTCCAAAGCTTTTTCGGTTACGGAAAGTCTTGAGATTCTATCTTTGGTTTCCATATTTTCTATTTTTTAATTATTATTTTAAACGCAAAGGCGCAACTTAATTTTTCTATTAAACTGTTTCAAGTCGCAAAACCCGAAGATTTATTATATCACGAAGCTCTACTTTGCGACTTAAATACATCAATAAGTTAACCATTTTTGCGCCTTTGCGATTATAAAAACATTAATTTTAAAATTAATCAAAAACCCGACAAACAAAATCTGCCGGGCTTAAAAAACTCAAAATAACAATAATTTAATTTTGTCCAGCAATATCCAAAACAATACGGCCATCGATTTGTCCGGCTTTCATTTTGTCAAATACATCGTTGATATCTTCCAGTTTTGCAGAAGTTACGGTAGCTTTTACCAAACCTTCGTTGGCAAAATCAAGCGCCTCTTGTAAATCTTTTCTGGTTCCAACAATAGAACCTCTCACGGTAATTCTCTTAAGAACAGTATCGAAAATCGGTAATGGGAAAGAACCTGGCGGCAGACCATTCAGTGCAATAGTCCCTTTTCTTCTAAGAACATCAATTCCTTGTTTGAAAGCAATTGGAGAAACAGCGGTAATCAACGCACCGTGCATTCCTCCAACTTCTTTGTGAAGATATTCTCCCGGGTCGGTTTCTTTTGCATTAACGACCAAATCTGCACCAAGTTTTTTAGCCAATTCCAATTTATCATCTGCAACATCTATTGCCGCAACGTGCATTCCCATAGCTTTTGCATACTGAACTGCAACGTGTCCTAATCCACCGATTCCGGAAATGGCAACCCATTCTCCGGGTTTTGTTTCGGTTTCTTTAAGTCCTTTATAAACTGTAACTCCAGCGCAAAGAATCGGAGCAATTTCAAGGAAGTTCACATTATCTTTCAAATGTCCTACATATCTGGAATCCGCGATCACATATTCTGCAAATCCGCCATCTACGCTGTAACCTCCATTTTTCTGAGCTTCACACAAGGTTTCCCATCCCGTGATACAATAATCGCAGCATCCACAAGCCGAATACAACCAAGGAACTCCAACTGCATCGCCTTCCTTCACCATCGCTTCCGGTCCACAAGCCACAACTATTCCTACACCTTCGTGTCCCGGAATCAGAGGCATTTTGGGTTTCGCCGGCCAATCTCCATCCACAGCGTGCAAGTCGGTGTGACAGACGCCACAGGCAATTACTTTTACTAATACTTCATAACGTCCGGGAGTTTTTACCGGAACTTCCATAATTTTCAATGGCTCGCCATAACCTTGTACAACTGCCGCTTTCATTGTTTTTGGAATCATAATTTACTTTTTATATGGTTAATATTATTTGTTTTTATTGTTATTTGATGTTCCAATGTCTGCCTAATGTGCCATCTGCGTGAGGGATTGTAAGGGTCTCGCCGCAGGCGAGAGTGCGGAGCGAAGCGGAGTACCGAAACGAAGTGTAGCCCTGAAAAGCCCGACCGTAGCCTCGGACCAAGCCAAGGCAACGGGCACGCCATTAAAAACACAACTATTTTTATAGTTTCTCGCAGATTAAACAAATCAAGCTGATTATATAATCTATTAATTTGCTAAATAATCTGCGAGAAAAATAATTTTAAATCAGTTAGAAGAATCCTAGTTTATTTTTGTTGTAGGATATCAGCATATTTTTGGTCTGACGGTAATGGTCAAGCATCATTTTGTGATTTTCTCTCCCAACTCCGGATTGCTTGTAACCTCCGAAAGGCGCTCCTGCAGGATATGCGTGGTATTGATTCACCCAAACTCTACCAGCCTGCACGTGGCGCGGAATCTGATACAACTGATGCGCGTCTCTCGTCCAAACGCCAGCTCCTAGACCATAAATCGTATCATTCGCAATTTCCAGAGCTTCCGCTTCGTCTTTGAAAGTCGTGAACGCCACCACAGGTCCGAAAATCTCTTCTTGGAAGATTCTCATTCTGTTGTTTCCTTTGAAAATGGTTGGTTTGATGTAGTAACCGTCTTCCAATCCTTCGATGTGGTTAGCTTCTCCACCTGTCAATACTTCTGCCCCTTCTTCTTTACCGAGCTTCAGGTAACCTTCGATCTTATCTTTTTGGATCTTAGAAGCCTGTGCTCCCATCATCACTGTTTTGTCCAATGGATTTCCGACTTTAATTGCCTCGGTTCTTTCGATTACTTTAGCAATAAAAGCATCCGCAATGTCTTCCTGAACTAATAATCTTGAAGGACAAGTACAGATTTCTCCTTGATTCAATGCGAAAAGAACGGCGCCTTCGATTGCTTTGTCCAAGAATTCATCGTCTGCATCCATTACCGAATTGAAGAAAATATTAGGTGATTTTCCTCCCAATTCTAAAGTAACAGGAATGATATTTTCTGTTGCATATTGCATTACCAGACGTCCAGTTGCTGTAGAACCAGTGAAAGCGGCTTTGTTTACCTTTGGATTGGTTACTAAAGCTCTTCCTAATTCTGCCCCGAAACCATTAACAATGTTGACAACCCCTGCCGGAAGCAAATCTCCAATCAGTTCCATCAAGACCATAATCGAGATTGGTGTACTTTCTGCCGGTTTCAGAACGACGCAGTTACCTGCAGCCAAAGCCGGAGCTAGTTTCCAAACAGCCATCAGGATTGGGAAATTCCAAGGGATAATTTGTGCGATTACACCAAGCGGTTCGTGAACGATTAATGAAACGGTATCTTTATCCAACTCGTTGTGAGAGCCTTCCTCTGCTCTAATTACAGAAGCAAAATATCTGAAATGGTCAATTGCCAAAGGAATATCCGCAGCCAAAGTTTCTCTCACTGCTTTTCCGTTATCAATCGTTTCTACAGTTGCAATATATTCCAGGTTTTCCTCGATTCTGTCTGCAATCTTATTTAAAATAATACTGCGTTCTGTAGGAGATGTATCTTTCCAAGTTTTGAAAGCTTCTGATGCCACATTCACTGCCGCTTCCAAATCTTCTTTGTTGGAATGTGCAGCCTGTGTGAATACTTTTCCATTAATCGGAGAAACCACATCGAAATATTGTCCGCTAGCCGACGGTACAAATTTCCCACCGATGTAATTATCATATTTAGCTTTGAATTCTGGCCAAGCTAAAGTAGTCGAGTTTTGTTGTGCTAGTGTTGTGCTCATAATAATATTCTTTTTTATTAATAATCAGTTAACATTTGATTAAAGCTAAATTAACCAGACATTAAAGAAACAGAATAGCACAATTCTCCAAAAAAATAGTAAAATCCTACTTTTAAGATTCTTTATAATTCTGTTAAGAAAAAATTATGTTTGGCTGTAATTCTAAATTTGTTATATTTGAGAAACAAGATGTTATAAAAATCTTGAGTAATGAATATAAATCATTTTCAACTTAACAAACCTAATCTGACACAGGAAAATAAACTGAACACATTGGTGGAAAATCAGACCAAATTCAGTTTAAATAATTGTGAATTCAGTATATATGAGACACATCAGAGTGCATATGACGTGAAATTGCACTTTGAGTATCTTGCGTTTACGGGAATGTTGAGAGGAAAAAAATGGATGAAACTTCAGGATAAAAGTAATTACTTCGAATATCTGCCCGGTGAAAGCGTTTTAGTTGCGCCTGGTGAAACTATGGTTATTGATTTTCCTGATGCAGACAAAGATGCTTCGCAGTGTATTTCGTTGACTCTGAACCCGGAATTTGTACAGGAATCGCTTGACCTTTTGAACTTCGATGCTAAAAAAGTGGACGATTCTTCTCAGTGGAATATTTCTTTGGAAGAATTTTATCTATTAAACAGCAAAGCTCTGGCTTCTGCAACCAATAATATTATGAGAATTGCAATGGACGATAATTCTTATAAAGATGTGATTGCTGATTTTGCTTTGAAAGAGCTTTTGATAAGGTTGATGCAAACTCAGGCGAGAAATCTTGTTGAAAAAAATACTTTGAAAAATAAGTCGAGAATCGGTTTTGTTGCAGATTATATCAAGAAAAATCTTCATCAGAAATTATCGATTGATGCGATTGCGAAAATGGCTTATGTCAGCAAATCGAATTTCTTCAAAATGTTCAAAGAAGAATTAGGGCTGTCTCCTAATGAATTTATTATTCAAGAGCGAATTAAGAAAGCGAAAGAACTGCTGATTCATAATAGCTCAGTAAGCGAAACTGCTTTCAGCACAGGGTTTTCGGATACGAATTACTTCATCCGCGTTTTCAAACAGATGGAAGGTGTAACGCCAAAAATCTTTCAGAACAAAAAATTACTTTGAGTTAAATAGTTAGTTATAGATATTTTCAAAAAGAAGACGAGCAAATGATTTATTTGCTCGTCTTCGATTTTTATATTCTGTTTATGGATTTTTATTTTTGATAAGAATAATATCTTGCGCCTTTCAGAACAGGACTGTCTTTTTCAACTCTCGTCAATCCGAATCCTTTATAATCTGGATTTACAGAAGAATCCAACTGTTTACGGTGCAACTTCTCATAAGTTTCGAAATCAATCGCTAGTCTGTTTTTCAGGCTATCAAAAAGGTTCCACTTTTCTACAACAGATTTCCATTCGGGAGAAATTTTACCCACAAATACTTTAGACTTAGAACCACTTCCGTAAGCTAAGAAACCAATTTTTTTTTCTGTTAAATCTTCATTTTCGTCATACGAAGTTTGTAGTGCAGACATCAAAGCCATAAAAATAGAAGCGGTATACATATTTCCGATTTCGGAAGAAGCTCTTTGAGATCTCTCAATTTTTTCATTGATGAAATTGATGTAATCTTCAGATTTTGCAATGGCTTTTTGTTTCTCGGCATCGGAAAAATCAAGATGATTTTCTAAACTATAAATCTCGGTAAAAACCCTTTTCCCATGAAATGCGTAAGGCAAATGGAAAATCAAATATCTCCAGTCTTCGTAAGGTCTAACAGTAAAAGTCTGTTCTTTGTAATGCTGATAAGCTTCACGGATCCTGTCCTGATAGCATTGATTAGAATATTGACCGTCGAAAACAGGTTCGTCTGTAAACACTTCGATTTTATCCGGGTAACTTTCCGAAGCTGAAGTTAATTCAGATTTTGAATGATGACGTCTTGGTTTGAAGAAATCGAAAACACTTTCTGTCGCAACGCCCCAATTATTATCAATCTCAATCAATTTCGGATTGGCAGAAACCAATAGTGCAACCGCTCCTCCACCCTGGGTGTATTCTCCGGAAGAAGCTAATTCGTATTTTGCATAATCACTCGCAATGACTACTGCTTTTTTTGTAGGATTTGCTCTTACAAAATCCAATGAATTATGAAGCGCATCAACTGCACCAACGCAGGCAAAAGTCATATCAACCACATCACAGTTTTTAAAACTTCTTTCCCCAAATTCGTCACTTAGGAATTCTTCTACCATTTGAACTGCATAAGTCGCGGTTGGTTTTGCAGCGTCTAAGGCGCTTTCCGTTCCAAGATAAACTCTAGAAATCTCTTTCGGATCGATGTTATAATCTTGGATCAATTTCAGTAAAGCTTCCGCAGCAAAAGTTGCTGCATCCTCATGAACATCGGGCAAAGCCATTTTGTGTAAGCCTAAACCTTTTTCCAATTTTGCTGGTTCGATTCCTCTTTTCTCTGCAAGATCTTTGATTTCTAAATATAAAGAAGGCACATAAAAACTGGCCGCATCAACTCCGAATTTCGTCATTTTAAAAATTTTAAGACACGAATTTAGATATTTTTTGGCGGATTTAAGTTGTATTTATGGCATAAAATTTAAGAATTATATCATGAGTTTCATTAATAAAAAACCTCGCTGTTAAAAACAAACGAGGTTCTCTTCATATCAAAACAAAATCAAATTTCTGATCAAATACAGCTTTCATCATGTTGTGACAAGTCAAGTCCAATATTCTCAGACTCTTCCGCAACCCTTAAAGGAATTATCATATCCGTTAATTTGTATAAGATCAGCGAACCTAAAAATGTAAACGCCGAAACCAAAACCAAAGCCATCATATGATGCGCAAACACTTCGAATCCACCGTGAAGAAGACTTGCGTTCTCTCCTTGAGCCAAGATCGCCGTCAGAATCATTCCCATAATTCCGCCAACACCATGACAAGCAAAAACATCCAGGGTATCATCTACTTTTTTCAGTCTTTTCCAGTTGCACATCAAGTTTGAAACAATAGCGGAAATGAATCCCATAAAAATAGCATGCGGAATTGTCACAAAACCAGCAGCAGGTGTAATCGCAACCAAACCAACGACAGCACCAATACAGGCGCCTAAAGCAGAAACTTTGCGACCATTGACCCTATCAAAGAAGATCCAAGATAACATTGCGGTTGCAGAAGCGACTGTTGTTGTCCCAAACGCCATTGCAGCGGTTGCATTTGCCGATAAAGCTGAACCTGCATTGAAACCAAACCAGCCAAACCAAAGCATTCCTGTTCCCAAAATAACAAACGGAATATTAGAAGGTTCGTGATGTGGATTTTTTCTTTTTCCGATCATCATAGCCCCAGCCAAAGCAGCGAACCCTGCACTCATATGAACCACAGTTCCTCCGGCAAAATCCTTCACTCCGAAATATTTGTTCAACAAACCGTCCGGGTGCCAAACCATATGACAAAGTGGTGTGTAAATGATTAAACTGAACAAAACCATAAACAGCAAATAAGAAATAAATCTTACCCTCTCCGCAAACGAACCTGTTATCAATGCCGGCGTAATTACCGCAAATTTCATTTGAAACAAGGCAAACAAAACAAACGGAATCGTAGAAGCCATCTGACTGTGGGGCAAAACGCCAACATTGTTAAAAAATAAATATGATGTCGGGTTTCCTATGAGTCCATAATGTTCCCCATTAATAGTAATCCCGATAGAATCTCCAAAAGATAAACTGAATCCAACAACAACCCAAACAATACTAATCACCCCAAGAGCAATAAAACTTTGCAGCATCGTAGAAATCATATTCTTTTTCCCGACCATTCCGCCATAGAAAAAAGAAAGCCCGGGTGTCATCAACAAAACCAAACCGGAAGAAGCCAGGATCCACGCAACATCCGAACCTACAATACTATCTTCTCCCAGAAAAGTTCCTGGTTTTGGTAAAGAAGTCTGTTCCGGCCAGAAAAGTGCGGCAATTGAAACGATACTAATTATCACGAATGATATTATCCAGCGTTTTTCAATTTTCATATATAGATATTTATTTTTTTAATGGTTATATGGAATCGTTTATTTCACTTGGTCATTTTCAGAAACTAAAAACAA
>Ga0065704_10002352_pt1 | contig 11066 bp, 8 predicted proteins | sample SwiRhicommuniRL2_FD_59091 | JGI IMG/M metagenome (GOLD analysis project Ga0065704, IMG submission 59091) | Switchgrass rhizosphere bacterial communities from Rose Lake, Michigan, USA - RL2 v2 (version 2) | ecosystem: Host-associated > Plants > Roots > Rhizosphere > Soil | place: East Lansing, MI | reverse complement strand
GCGGTAAGCTGACCGATCGCTGGGGCCGTGTACCCGTCATGGCCATCGGATCCATCGTCTGTTTTATCTGTGGTTTTCTTTATCCGATCTTAACTTCCGTCGCGGGCTTTCTGTTTCTTAGGTTGATACATGGATTCTCGACCGGTTTTAAACCTACATCTACCTCAGCTTATGTTGCGGATCTTGTTCCCCAAAAAAGATGGGGCGAAGCCTTGGGAATGCATGGGCTTGCATTCAGTGTCGGCACCGCAGTAGGCCCAGCAATAGGAAGCGCTATTTTTGACGCTTTTGGGATTAATGTCATGTTTTACTCCTCTTCCTTCATGGCTTTATTATCAATCCTCATCGTCATCAATATGAAGGAAACTTTGGTCAAAAAGGAAAAATTCAACCTTTCCATGCTGAAAATAGACCGAAAGGATATCATTGAATGGCGTGCACTTCCTGCTGGAATAGTTACATTTCTATCCTATACGGCATACGGTGTAATCCTGACCCTTATACCAGATTGGAGTGAACACCTAGGCCTTAAAAATAAAGGTCTTTTTTTCCTGGCATTTACGATCGCATCCGTCATGATACGCTTTGTTTCGGGTAAGGTATCCGATCGCTATGGAAGGCCAAAAGTTATTATCACAGGCATAGTAATTATTGCCATTGCTTTGGTGGTGATTGGTTTTGGGGATAGCTTTATCGGTATGATGATCGGAGCGAGCATCTATGGTATTGGCACCGGTATATTATCTCCCGCAGTTAACGCCTGGACTATTGACCTTAGTATCCCTGAACATCGCGGAAAGGCGGTCGCCACCATGTATATTTCACTCGAAGCGGGAATTGGCCTTGGGGCGCTCCTCGCTGGATTATATTATGCCGATGTTATTCTTCGCATTCCACAAATTATGTATGCAAATGCCGTCGTACTAGTGATCGCTTTACTCTATATGCTAAATTGGCAAAGAAAATCTTAGTTTTAGATATAAAAAAGACAGGAGATTGATTTTTATAAATCGAGAAAAAGTTTAAAATGAGTAGCACAAATACAAATCATCTGATCTATAGCTATTATAATTAACAGACGATAGCATCATGACTATTTATAAACAGATAGCAAATGATAAACAATTATTTAAAGCTTCAATATAAATTGTTGACACGCCATTTTAAGGCGACTGGTCTTCCAATAGTGGTTGCGCCACTTTTGTTACTGGGAGCCGGTTATCTGGTCTATTACCTTCTGCTACAGTACCCTGTTTTTGGGAGCTATGCCCTACTGCTGAGCAACTTCCAATTACTCTTTCTCCTGACCGAAAAAAACAGGAACGATTTTCTAAAAAACACCTTTAGTAAAAAGGATTTTTACACGATCAGACTGCTGGAAAATAACATCGTCATTTTGCCAACGCTTGCTATTTTTCTATTTCGAGGGCTATGGTTATATGGTGTTGCGCTCATTGCCTTAGCTGTTATATTTGCCTTTTTGGTCTTTAAAACTTTTGGCAAATCCCTCCCCACTCCATTCGCAAAGAAACCTTTTGAATTTATTATCGGGTTCCGAAGGAGTTACCCGCTGATTCTCGTTTTGTATATGCTGGCAGCAATGGGTTTCTATGTCACCAACCCCAACCTCGTTCTATTTTGCGTAGTTGGTATAACACTAAGCTGTGTATTTTATTACCAGCTACCAGAACCAGTACTTTATCTTTGGAACAGTAGAGAAACACCGGCTAGATTTCTCCTGGGTAAATTTAGACGTGGAATACTGCAATGCCTTTTATTTGTTTTCCCGCTTCTACTGATATATGCCGTTATTTTTTCATCCGAATGGTTTAATGCGTTAATTGTTTTGGGCGGTATACTATTCCTGCTCCCTTTTGCTATTACCTTAAAATATGTCGCTTATCCGCGAGAGATCAATTTCCCGGAGGGCTTTGCACTGGCATTATGTTTCAGCTTCTATCCACTGATATTGGCATTATTACCTTTCTATTACTTGAAAGCCCTCAAAAATCTAAAAAACTATTTATGATTGAGCTTCTTCATATCAGTAAATCCTTTGGCCAGCATCAGGTCTTGCACGAGGTCACCTTTAATTTTGAAGATGGAAAGGTCTACGGTATTGTAGGCGAAAACGGTGCGGGAAAAACAACATTATTTCGTTGTATTGCAGGCCTAGAAACAGCTTCAGGGCAGATCAATGCGAACTTAGAGCCACTTAAGAACCATCTGGGTTATCTAACATCAGATCCGTATTTCTTGTCAAAACTGACCGGTGAAGAGTATATCTACCTTCTTACCGATGCCCGTGGGAAAAGCATTAAAAAGCTCGATGAAAGAAATATCTTCGAATTACCATTAAAAGAGTATGCAAGTTCCTATTCTACAGGGATGAAAAAGAAACTGGCGCTGACAGCAACCCTGCTTCAAGACAACAGTTTCTACATTCTGGATGAACCTTTTAACGGAATAGATCTACAAAGCAGTATTATCCTAACCGAAATTATACTACGTCTAAAAGCCATGAACAAAACCATCCTGATCTCATCGCATATATTTTCGACATTAAAGGATACCTGTGATGAGATCTTGGTCCTTGAAGAAGGCCGGATTAGCAAATCTGTCAAAAAAGAACAGTTTGGTGATTTCGAAGAAGAAATGAAGGAAAAAATATTAAAAAAAGATATCGATAAACTCTGGCTTTGAAGCCCTGTAAACCCAAAACAAATAAGATGGAAAAATATCTACCCACATTAGAAACCGAACGTCTAATCATCCGTCCGATAAGCATGGAGGATAAGGACTATTTTTTTGCTATGGATTCGCAGCCTGAGGTACATACCTTTCTCAATAAAGAGCCTGTTCAATCCATCGAAGATATGGAAAAAGCGATCGCTCTCATTCAGCAACAATATGAAAAATATGGTATTGGCCGACTGGGAGTCGTTGAAAAATCAAGCAATCAATGGATCGGCTGGACGGGGTTTAAATATATTGATGAATTGGAAAATGGACGTATCGGATTCCTGGACCTCGGCTATCGTTTCAGGATTGAATCCTGGGGCAAAGGATATGCTACTGAAGCGGCATTAGCTTGTATGCAGTATTATCGTGAGCATCTGACTCATTTCGAGCTCCATGCCATCACCCATACCGAAAACGAAGGATCAAGACATGTATTGGAAAAAGTAGGTTTTCAGGTCACCGAAGAGTTTCATTTCGACCGTTGGGATATTCGTTGTTTTTGGTATGATCTGGTCGAAGAGGCTAAATCAAACTAATTATGTTAGCTTTAAAAACTAATTTTTTTAACTTTTCATAGTTTCACTGGGATAAAACAAAATGGTTTTGTATTTTTACACGTTCGAATAAAATAAAATTTTGAACATTTCTGTATTGTACAATTTAATCTATTGCTGAGTAAATGAGTGACGAAACAAACTTCCCAACGGAAGATAACCAAGAAGAATTAGGATCAGGAAAAACAGAGGGCGGAAGTCAGACAATACCTTTATCTGGACTGTACGAGAACTGGTTTTTGGATTATGCGTCCTATGTTATCTTGGATAGAGCTGTACCCCATATAAATGACGGCTTGAAACCCGTACAACGTCGTATTCTCCATTCCCTAAAGGAAATGGATGACGGACGATATAATAAGGCCGCCAACGTTATTGGTAATACCATGAAGTACCACCCGCATGGAGATGCTTCCATTGGAGATGCCATGGTACAACTGGGACAAAAAGATCTATTGATTGACTGCCAAGGTAACTGGGGTTTCCCTATTACTGGCGATTCGGCGGCGGCACCACGTTATATTGAGGGACGACTTTCTAAATTTGCAAATGAAGTTGTCTTCAATCCCGAAACGACGGAATGGCAACAGAGTTACGATGGACGTAACCGTGAGCCAGTCACTTTACCTGTTAAATTCCCATTGCTTCTGGCGCAGGGAGCAGAAGGTATTGCTGTAGGTTTAGCGACCAAGATTATGCCGCACAACTTTATTGAACTCATTGATGGCTCAATTCAGGTACTGAACGGCGAACGCCCGAATATTCTTCCAGATTTTCCCACAGGTGGTATGGCCGATGTGTCCAACTACAACGAAGGTCAACGTGGCGGAAAGATCCGTGTGCGCGCTAAAATCGAGGAGCGGGATAAAAAAACTTTAGCAATTACCGAGATTCCTTTTGGTACCACCACTGGTGGACTTATCGAAAGTGTTGTCACCGCGAATGAAAAAGGTAAAATCAAAATCAAGAAAATCGAAGATAACACGGCTGGAAATGTTGAAATCATCGTGCATTTAGCGCCGGGAATATCTCCTGATGTTACGATCGATGCGCTGTATGCATTCACGGCTTGTGAGGTTTCTATTTCGCCAAATACTTGTGTCATAAAGGATGAAAAACCTCATTTTATGAGTGTCAATGACATCTTGATTGAAAACACAAAAAACACAAAAGACCTATTGAAGCGGGAACTGGAGATCCGTTTAAATGATCTACAGGAAAAAATCTTCTTCAATAGCTTACTAAAGATATTCATCCAAGAAGGGATGTACAAACATGCCGATTATGAAAATGCCGGTGACTTTGACACTGTAGTGCAGGTTTTAAATCGATTGTTTGAGCCATTCTTTGAACAGTTTTATCGTGAAATTCTTCCTGAGGACTATAAGAAATTGATCGATAAACCAATGAGTAGCATTACGCGTTTCGACGTAAAAAAATCAGACGAAACGATGAAGACGCTCGAAAATGAGATCAAAGAAGTTAAGCGTCATTTACGTCAGTTGACCGAATATGCCATTGCCTGGTATGAAAAACTGCGTGAAAAATACAGCAAAGATCGTGAGCGCAAAACAGAATTACGCATCTTTGATAAGGTTGAGGCAACGCAAGTTGCACTAGCCAACGCCAAACTATATGTCAATCGTGAAGAAGGTTTCATCGGTTCAGGAATGAAGAAAGATGAGTTCGTATGCGATTGCTCGGATATTGACGATATCATTGTATTCCGCGAAGATGGCAAATATGTCGTCAGCAAAATCCAAGACAAAGTATTTGTAGGAAAAGGGATTATTCATGTGGCAGTCTTCAAAAAAGGTGACGAACGTACCATATACAATGTCATCTATAAAGAAGGCGAAACTGGTACAAGTTATATCAAACGTTTTTCTGTTGTTGGCGTTACNCGNGACAAGGAATACGACGTATCCAAAGGATCTAAAGGATCNAAAGTTTTNTATTTCACTGCTAATCCAAACGGCGAAGCAGAAGTTGTCAATATACAGCTCAAACCGCACACGAAATTACGAAAATTGAATTTCGATATGGATTTCGCTGAAATTGCCATTAAAGGTCGTGCATCCCAAGGAAATATTGTCTCCAAATATCCGGTTAAGAAAATCGCCTTCAAAAGCTCAGGTATTTCAACACTCGCAGGACGAAAAATTTGGTATGACACCATTATGAAACGCTTAAATGCGGATGAACGTGGTCAGTATTTAGGAGAATTTGATGGTGATGATAAAATATTGGTTGTGCTTTCCGATGGTAGCTACGAGTTATCGAACTTCGATTTGAGCAACCACTTTGATGAGAAAATGATCCGTATTGAGAAATTCTATCCGGAACATGTTTATACCGTAGTACATCAAGATGGTAAGAGCGGCACCTATTTCGTCAAACGTTTTAAATTTGATGACCAGCCTATTGGTAAACGCATTTCGTTTATCAATGAGGAACCCGGTTCAAAACTAGTTCTAATGAGCAATGCGGCTGAACCTACAGTCAAATTAGATATTCTAAAAGGTAAATCACAAACGGAAGAAACACTGGAACAACCGTTGACCGAGATTATTGACATAAAGGGTATAAAAGCACAAGGCAACCGCCTGTCCTTCCATACCGTAAAATCTGTCACTTTGATCACAGCTGATGAAGATCTAAGTGAAAAAGGAAAGGAGAAAGCAGAAGTCGCTTCAGAAGGTGGCGAAACGAAATCCGGAGAGACCAAGTCCAGTGCAGCAACTGATGAAATATCAGCGGATGCCACTAAGGATAAAAAAGAAGATGACATCAAATTAGAGATCACTAATCCTGATGACATCCAAATTGATGACAAGGGGCAAATGGAAATGTTTTAACAGCATTTTTCAATAAATAATCCGCATAAGAAAAGGCTCGAACATCATATTCGAGCCTTTTATATTATTATTGATCGAAGGTAGTTTTCAAAGGTCACCAAGGCCTTGTTTCAATCCTCTTCCCCCTCTAGTTAAATAGCCCACAATCAATTCGCTGCGCCTGACATAAAGCTCCTGATATAAAGCTTTTAAGCTTTAAATTCTTTTAGAAATTTTTGGAGTTTCGGCGCAATGACCACCGAACAGAACGGGTTCTCTGGATGATCATTAAAATAATTATGATGATAATTTTCAGCAAGCCAAAATGTTGATGCCGGTTCAACCGCCGTTACAATTGGATCTTCATAGACATCCTCGTTTTCCAACTCATCAATAAAGTTTTTTGCTAAAATTTCCTGTTCTTCATTGTGATAGAAGACCACAGAACGATACTGCGTACCTACATCATTACCCTGACGGTTTAATGTTGTCGGATTATGTGTCTTAAAGAAAATTTTCAACAGATCCTCATAATTGACCAACTCATCATCATACTCCAACTCCACCACTTCTACGTGATCTGTTGTACCTGTACAGACCTGCTCATAAGTAGGATGGTCTATATGACCTCCCATATATCCAGGCAATACGGATGTCACTCCTTCAGTATTTTGGAAAATCACTTCCGTACACCAAAAACATCCACCTCCAAATGTTGCTTTCATATTTTTATAGTATTTAGTAATGAGTATTGAGAATTTAGACTTTAATTTTAAAAGCCTTTGGCATGCTCGTTATATTATTTTTTTTCTTCCACAACGCTCATGCAAAGATAATCATTATTCAATTTAATACTCAAACCTAAACGTGTATTCTATATTTAGTAGTGCGTATTGATTAGTAAGTATTTAGACTTTTCTTTTATAAGCCCTTGACATACTTGCTGTCCTATTTTTTCCAGTCTTTGATCCTTTGTCTCCAATCACCTAACTCACATCTAATATCTCACATCTAAATATTAATAATAATGTTTTCCTTTGATCAATAGATCTTGCTGTTTGCTGTCGCAAACGGCGTAAGAGAATCCCTCCTGCAATGCAAAAGCTCCATACTCTCCTTTTTTATTGATCGCCAAAAATCCAACTTGTATCTCTTTGGCAATTGCGGGCTTTTTCTTCACGATACGCATCACGGCTTCCTTGCAGGCATCTTCAGGCGAATAACCCTGGCGCATTAACTCAACCACCAAAAAACTACCAACATTTCGAATAACTTCTTCACCGACACCGGTCGAAGTAGCCCCTCCAACTTCATTATCCACATAGAGTCCAGCTCCGATAATCGGACTATCCCCTACCCGGCCATGCATCTTAAATGCCATTCCGCTGGTCGTACAGGCTCCGGAGATATTTCCATTGGCATCCAAGGCTAACATACCTATAGTATCGTGATTGTATTGATTGCCTGGTAGGCGCTCCGCAGCAAAAGTTTTATTTTCGATATTAACGACTGGCTTGTATTTCTTTTCCTTTAACCATTCTTTCCAAGCTTTCTCCCCTTCTGGCGTCAATAAATTCTCTTCTTGAAAACCATTTTCCAATGCAAATTGCAATGCACCTTCACCAACAAGCATGACATGTGGCGTTTTCTCCATCACTAGACGGGCCACGGAGATCGGATGACCTATTTTTTCCATACCAGCGACAGCGCCACAATTACCATCAGCATCCATAATACAGGCATCTAGGGTCACATGACCATCACGATCCGGATACCCCCCTTTTCCTACAGTCATATTCTTCAAATCCGCTTCGGGTACACGTACACCCTGCTCGACAGCGTCAAGTGCTTTTCCACCTTTCGACAGTATCTCCCATGCTGCTTTATTTGCCGCTATCCCAAAATCCCATGTCGATATCACGATAGGATATTTCTTCACCTCGACACTAGATGCAATCGTCAAGCCTTTTGTATCGAATACACTCAAGGTACCTATAGCCGTAGCAGCCATAAAACCTTGCTTAATAAAATTACGTCTAGAACTCATATGTAAATTATTTATCTTTTAACACCCTGTTTCATTTGAGTAGCCTCTACCGTCCAAACATGGATATACTACTTTTTGATTCTCATGAGCAGAATAATGCATCCATAACGATTGATTCTAAGATGCTCCTACCTCCTATTGGATCATCGTAACAATTGCATGATAAAACCGCACAATTATGCTTGCAATCCAACGTAATCGGGGACAAGAATATCTTCTTTTTTTACCCTATTATCACCCCAACCCGAAAATACCAAAAACTTGACAATTTCTTTTTTTAGCATGCTTATTGGTCCCAAAGAGGACCTCAATCGCTCTCTGACTTATCTTCAGACAGAGAATCACCAAAAAAAAGCTGATTTCGCTATCAATAAGCAATAATACAAAATGGTTTTAGCAAATAGACAAATTAATTAAAATTAGGCCTAAAGATTCGTTTTTTAGCAACATAATATTCAAATCACTTAAAAATCGACAATAAACATTGATTTATATTGTGAATTAATCCTATCTTTAGGAACAAACTAATCAGCATGAAAAACACACTAAAATTCGCCATTTTAGCATGTGCAAGTCTTATTGGCACAAGTCATGGCCATGCACAGCAGGTAGATTCCACAACATATTTCAAAATCAAAGAATTGCAAGAAAACGTAAAACGTGAATTTGCACCAGATCGCAGAACGAAAATTGTGGCTATTCAAAAAGCGGATATCCCACAAAATCAATATATCCTCGAGACAACCGAAAAAGATGCGAAGTTCGTACTCGAACAGAAAGCGAAAGAAATATCCGCTAATATCCAAATCCAACTATTGCCTGATGCAAGTGTCGAAGGTAAAACTAACGGCGTAATAAGACTTTCGGTTGCCAACATGCGTACCGATCCGAATAATGCCGCAGAATTGACAAGTCAGGTCTTACTGGGCACACAAGTAGATTTATTACAGAAAAAAAGTGGTGAATACCGTGTACGAACACCCGACGGGTATATCGCATGGGTACCTAGCTCTTCAATAGCTGTAATGGATAAAACTGAAATTGACAGCTGGAGGCAAGCGGACAAGCTGATCTACACCAATGAATTTGGCAAATCCTATTCCGAAGCCGATGAGAAGAGCCAGCGGGTATCGGATTTAGTTTATGGCGACATCTTAAAATTAACGGGACAGAAAGGCAACTTTTATACGATTGCTTACCCCGATGGCCGAAAAGGATATATCAAGAAATCTGAAAGTCTAACCTTAAAAAACTGGTTGGATACACGTACCCCTACCGCCGACAATATTATTGCAAGCGCAAAAACGATGCTGGGACTGCCTTATCTATGGGGTGGAACATCCGTTAAAGGAGTCGATTGCAGTGGTTTTACCAAGACAAGTTTCTTTATGAATGGTTTTGTCATCCCCAGAGATGCATCGCAACAGGTACTGGCCGGCGAGAAGATAGACATTCTGGACAATGAGGGGCATTTTGATGCGAGTAAAGCACTCAAAAACCTTAAACCAGCAGATTTATTATTCTTTGCTGCAGGTAAAAATAGTAATCCCAACGCTCGGGTAACCCATGTGGCCCTTTATATTGGTAATGGCACCTTTATTCACGCTGCAGGCTTAGTTCGTATAAACAGCATGCTAAAAGATTCGCCAGATTACGACGACTTCCAGACACGTACTGTGGTAGCAGCCCGCCGTTACCTTGGAGCCAAGGATAGTGCAATTCAAAAAATCGCTGAAAACAATTATTACACCAACAAATAAATCAAGATGAGCAACCAATCTGAATGGATCAGCAAAGACTTTGGGGCTTTTAAATTACGGTTCCGTCCATATACGTTAACATTGCGGCATGTTTTCACCGTTGCTTCCTACAGCCGAAGTACAACACCTGTTGTATTGACCGAACTGGAGTACGATGGTATTGTAGGTTATGGGGAGGCCAGCATGCCACCATACCTTGGTGAATCACAGGAAAGTGTTATCGCTTTTTTAAATCAAATTGATCTATCCGCATTCAACTCCCCTTTCCAAACCGAAGAGATCTTACACTATATAGATCAAGTAGCAACAAAAAATACTGCAGCAAAAGCAGCTGTCGATATCGCATTGCACGACGTGCTTGGTAAGATTATGGGCCAGCCGTTTTATAAAATATGGGGATTAAACCCCGATCTTATTCCACCGACTTCCTACACCATCGGCATCGATACGGAGGATATGATTCGTAAAAAGGTTGCTGAAGCAGATCAATTTAAGATCCTAAAAGTAAAATTGGGGCTGGATACCGATAAGATGATCATTGACACCATTCGTCAGGTCACAGACCGTCCCTTATGTGCAGATGTCAATCAAGGTTGGAAAACGCGGGAAGAGGCGCTGGAAATGGCTCATTGGCTCGCTGAGCGGAATGTTTCTTTCCTTGAACAACCCATGCCCAAAGAACAGATTGATGATAATGCCTGGCTGACTGAACATAGTCCAATACCGACAATTGCGGATGAGGGCTGTCAACGGTTGGTTGATGTGCCTGCGCTAAAAGGAGTTTACAGTGGTATCAACATCAAACTGATGAAATGTACAGGCATGCGTGAAGCCAAACGAATGGCCGAACTTGCACGTTCTCTCGAAATGAAAGTAATGATCGGTTGCATGACTGAAACCTCATGTGCCATCAGCGCTGCAGCACAATTAGCACCATTGACCGACTGGGCAGATCTAGATGGGGCACTACTGATCGATAATGATATCTACGACGGGATGACAGTAATCGACGGAAACTGCATCTTGCCGGATCGCCCTGGAATTGGAATTTTAAGAAAATAACATTATATTCAATGCAATGTTTTTTGTCTTAAAGAAAAACATTGCATTGAATCGCTATCGGAGT